>FYBJ01000044.1_pt1 | contig 26989 bp, 18 predicted proteins | sample 1134611 | NCBI WGS metagenome assembly FYBJ01 (sample SAMEA104116008, study PRJEB20421) | marine metagenome | isolation source: marine | reverse complement strand
TATCTCACGCGCATTGGCATTTCTGGATGCTGAGATCGCAAAGGATGGCGCCTGGACAACAGGCAGTTTCGACCTGGCAGATGTCTTCCTCTACTGCGTTTTGCGCGGCGTGCAGCTGACCCCGCAGGGGGAGGTCGGGATCGCGCAATGCCCGCATTTGTCAGCGTGGATAGCGGTGACTCAGCAACGCGAATCAATCCGTGCAACACGCTGGGAAACCGAGCCGGAATAGGTTAGGCAGGTTTCAAGAGGAGACCCGAATATGCCGACTCAAGTCCATGTACGCCGCGATGATCTGAACTCCGCCACACTGGTGGAAGTGCCCTCGGGCGAGCTTGCGGATGGCGCGGTGCGGCTGGAGGTCGAAAGCTTCTCGGTCACATCCAACAATATCACTTACGCGGTGGTGGGCGAGCAAATCGGCTATTGGAAGTTTTTCCCTGCGCCGGAGGGCTTCGGCATCGTACCCATGTGGGGCCACGCCAAAGTGATCGAGAGCAATTCGGATGAAATTGCCGTGGGCGAGCGTGTCTATGGCTATCTGCCGATGGCGTCGCATCTCGACGTGGTGCCCGGCAAAGTCTCGGCCAGTGGCTTCGTGGATATGACTGACTATCGTCAGCCGCTGCCGCCGATTTACAACCAGTATTCGCGCCTCAATGCCGATCCCGAACATGATCCGGCCCGCGAAGGCGAACGGATGATCTTCGGGCCGCTGTTCAAAACCGGTTTCCTGATCGACTATTTCATGCGCAGCGAAGGTTGGTTCGAGGCAGACCGGGTTATCATGACCAGCGCCTCTTCCAAGACCGCGATGGGCCTCGCCAGCGTCGCCAAGCAGAATTCGCCGCATATCAAGCGGATTGGCCTGACATCGGAAGGCAATGTCGATTTTGTCGAGGCGACGGGTCTCTATGATCAGGTGTTCGCTTATAAAGAGGTCGGGCGGATGTCGCTTGGCCCCGCAGTGTCGGTCGATTTCGCCGGGAATGGCAAAGTGCTGGCGAACATTCACGAGCACTTCGGGAAGAATCTGAAATACTCATGTCTTGTGGGTGTTACGCATATAGAGCAGCGCCGCGGGCCAGCGGGTGAAGCGGGCGGGCTTCCCGGACCGACGCCTACACTGTTCTTTGCACCTGACCATGCGGTTGCACTGTTCAAGGAACACAGTCCGCAGGATGCCGGCGCTATGTTGGCCAAGGCGTGGAAAGGCTTCCTTGCCGATGTTGGCGACACTGTAACGATCGAGAAGCACTCAGGGCTGGAAGCCGCGCGGCAGACCTATCTGGAGATGGTTGGCGGCAAGGTCGATCCCTCACAAGGGATCGTGATCGAACCTTAGGTGCGCGTCCCGCGTCTCCCGTTGGCCAGTTTCGCAGGCTCGCGAATGTCCGAAGTTGGGGTGGAAAGCGGACACTTCGCGGTTCGGTTGTGTTGCCCCTTGCGCAGATGAGGATCAAGTCGTTTGCTACCCTGCGAAAAGCGGTTGTGGAACAGAGACAGCCTGATACCTTCTGTCGTGTTGTCTGAATATAGGAGGGATTATGGTTCGTCGGTCTTCTAGGCTCGTCGCAGTTGCGCTTATTGCGCTCGCAGTGGTGCCCGTTGCGGCAGAGACACCCGATCGCGCAGAGATCGTACTAACGGTGGAAGAGCAGCACGACGCGACGGTAAAGTCACTACAGGACTGGATTGCCTTGCCAACCATAGCCGCCGAAAAACTCAACGCGCCGCAGGGTGCCGAATATATGCAGCAATTGGCGCTTGATGCAGGCTTCCAGACTGCCAAGATCATTCCAACAGACGGACTACCGGCAGTATTTGCGACACTCGATGCAGGGGCAGAAACCACCCTCGGCATATACTTCATGTATGATGTGAAGCAGTTCGACCCATCGGAATGGGATTCACACCCGCTTGAAGGCAATCTGGTTGAGCGACATGACGAAGGCTTAACGATAGTGGGGCGCGGAGCGGTCAATCAAAAGGGGCCACAAACGGCATTCCTGGCTGCGCTCAAAGCGATTCAGGCAAGCGGCCGCCAACTTCCCGTCAATATTGTTCTGGTCGCCGAGGGCGAGGAAGAGGTAGCCTCAACGCACTTTGATCAGGTCGTTGCGGTGCCTGAGGTGCAAGAAGCGCTGGCAAAGTCTATTGGCGTATTCATTCCCTCTGCCGCGCAGAGCAAGGATGGCAGCGCAAATATCACTCTTGGTGCCAAGGGCGCAGTTGAGTTTCAGCTCGTCGTCGGAGGCGAGACTTCCGACAAATATCCTAAGACCGACATCCATTCGTCAAATCACGCTCGGATCGAGAGCCCGGCATGGCGGCTCGTCAAGGCTCTCGGCACGCTGGTCGCTGATGATGGGCACACTCCTGCCATTGATGGTTGGTTTGAAAATGTCAGGCCGCTGACCGACCGGCAAAAGCAATTGATTGCCGAAGGCGCAAAGCTAAATCCCGAAGATCAGGCCAAAGAGCTTCTGGGCATCGGAAGTTGGATCGACGACGAACCCTATATCACAAGCCTTGAAAGGTTTTATTCTCAGCCCACCGTCAACATTCAAGGGCTGGTCGCAGGCTATACAGGCCCCGGGGGCAAGACAGTCTTGCCGGGCCGGGCTGAAGCCAAGCTCGAGTTTCGCCTTGTCCCGGCAATGACTAAGGACGAGGCAGTCAAAAAGTTGGAGGCGCATCTTGCCAAACGTGGTTTTGATGATGTGCAGGTAACGATTTCAGGCGGCTATGGTCCGAATGAAACCGATGAAGACAGTATTCTGATCAAGGCGCAGAAGAGGCTCTTCGAACAGAACGGGATAGCTTATTCAATCAGACCACGAAGTGCCGGTAGCTGGCCGGGCGTGATCTTTAACGGAGCGCCGCTCAATCTCCCGGCATCGCAGTTTGGCCTCAGCCGCGGAGGAGGTGCGCATGCACCCAACGAATGGTTCCTGATTGAAAGCACCTATCCCAAGGTTAACGGCCTCGATGAAGCAACGATGGCTTACGTCGACTATCTATATGTAGTCGCTCAGGAAGCCGAACGCGGGACCGACTGACAATAAAATCGAATGGGTCTGTTGCAACTTCCGGGTCATTGAACATCCGTCCGCAATTGGGTCGTTAGCGGTCTGTCCGCGCTCGTCCCCTTTTCAATCTATTCAGCTGCTTCAGCCATTTCCGCACGTTGTGGGCCGCGGATCAGGCCACCCGGTGTCTCGCCGGTCCATTTGCCTTCGCGGAAGGTTACGTGGCCGTTCTTGATCGTGCAGACATAGCCATCGGCCTTTTGCAGCAAGCGCTTGCCGCCAGCAGGCAAATCAAACGCAAGCCAAGGCTTGCCGAGTTTCAGACGCGCCATATCAATTACATTGAGATCCGCCAGATAGCCCGGCGCGATGATCCCGCGATCTTCCAGGCCATAAAGCTTGGCGGTGTCACAGCACTGGCGCTTGATCGCATTCTCCAGGCTGATCTTATCCCCGCGCTTGCGATCGCGGACCCAGTGCTCAAGCATGAAAGTGGGTGAAGCGGCATCGCAGATCGTGCCGCAATGCGCGCCGCCATCGGACAGCGAATTCACTGTGTCATCTGCGTGTTGCAGCGGGTGGAGGAAATCGAGATTGCCGTCCGCATAGTTCAGGATCGGCAGGTAGATGAAACCCTTGCCATCGTCCGCACACAGCATGTCATAGGCATATTCCTGAGGGTCGATCCCGGCCGCTTGAGCGCGGGCATTCACGCTGGCCGATGCGTCCGGCTCATAATCAAAATCGGGGTCCATTTCATATTGCAGCGCCCAGCCTTGGGTGATCACCATCACCACGCCGATGATGTCCATTGGCGCTTCGGAATAGTCATTGGACTCGCTCAGCAATTGCGCTTTGAACGCCGGATCGAGCAGCCTGGCTTTTTGTTCTTCCCACGGAAGTTCGCTGATCGCTTGCCAGCTTGGTCGGTACACGAACGGGTTTACCGTGCCTTGCCACGCCATGATGATGCCATTGCCGCGCAGCGCGATCTGCGCGACGATATTTGCGCCATTGTCATTTTCTGCGCGCATGGTTTCGATCTGCTCTTTTAGCGGCATTTCCTTGGCGATCGATTCCAGCGCAGCGAAGGTGACGGGCAGACCGGTCTCGCGGCTGAGATTGCCCATCCATTCGAACTCGTTCCACTCGCGGTTGAGATCGCTCGCCATTTCGAACACGCCATGCCCGGCGCGGCCCATTGCACGGCCGATCTCGATCAGTTCTTCCTTCGTCGCAGTCGTGCCGGGTACGAGTTCTCCATCGACCGATTTGTGCAGCACTGTGCGGCTGGTGGAGAAGCCCAGCGCGCCTGCACGCACGCCTTCCTCAACGATCCGGCTCATCTCTGCGATGTCTTCATTTGTCGGAACGGCACCGGGCTGTTCGCGGTCACCCAACACGTAAGCACGCACAGCACCATGCGGCACATGCGTGCCCACATCGACCGCCCGCGGCATTTTCTCCAGCGCGTCGAGATACTCAGGGAAGGTTTCCCAGTCCCATGTAATGCCTTCGGCAAGCGCGGTTCCGGGAATGTCCTCCACCCCTTCCATCAGGCTGATCAGCCATTCGTGCCGGTCGGGCTTGGCAGGCGCGAAGCCTACGCCGCAATTGCCCATCACGACAGTTGTCACGCCATGCCAGCTGGAAGGGGCCATTTCCGGGTCCCAGGTGGCTTGGCCGTCATAGTGGGTATGGATATCGACGAAGCCCGGGGTCACAACCATGCCGGTCGCGTCGATTTCTTCTGCTGCATCGCCGGTCACATTGCCGACTTGCGCGATCAAGCCATCTTTGACGGCGACATCGCCTGTAAAGCGCTCCTCGCCCGTACCATCGACAATGGTGCCGCCGCGAATAATCAGATCGAACATGGCCATCGAAACTCTCTCCAATTTCTGTTTGAAACTTGCATAGCACAGCGAAACGCCTGATGCTAAGCTCGCACAATGGACAGGCAAACAAGCTGGGAGCCCGCGCCGGATAGCGGGATTGCGATCAAGTGGATCGAGGCGAACGGGCTGACCTTCGAGGTCGCCGAGGCAGGGCAGGGCGACAAGCTCGCGCTGTGCCTGCATGGTTTTCCAGAGCTGCACTATAGCTGGCGACACCAGATGCCTTTGCTGGCCGAGATGGGGTACCGCGTGTGGGCACCCAATATGCGCGGTTATGGCGAGACGACACGCCCGCCGAACAAGAAGGATTATCGCCTCGACAACCTGACTGCTGACGTTGCAGCGCTGATCGATGCCAGCGGCGCGAAGGAAGTGACGCTGATAGCGCATGACTGGGGCGCGATCGTTGCTTGGCAGTTTGCGATACAGAAGGTTCGCCCGCTGACCCGGCTTGTGATCATGAACGTGCCGCATCCGCTGTGCGCGCGGCGCGAGCTGAAGACGTGGAAGCAGCTGAAGAAGAGCTGGTACATCTTCTTCTTCCAGTTGCCCAAGCTGCCCGAGATGCGGCTGGGCCAGAACGAAGCCGCGGCGATTGACCGACTTTTTCGTGAGACATCGGTCAACAGGGAGCGCTTTACCCGAGAGGAAAGCGAGCCCTATCGCAAGGCGGCGGCCAAGCCCGGCGCGTTGACTGCCATGTTCAACTATTACCGCGCGCTGCTACAGACGCCCGACGCGCGCCAGATCGGCGATGGCAAGGTGCATGTGCCGACGCTGGTCATCTGGGGCGAACAGGATGTAGCGATCGACATTGCCTGCCTCGATGGCACGGGGGACTATGTCGATGATCTGACCGTGCGCCGCTATCCGCATGCATCACACTGGGTGCAGCAGGACATTCCGGATGAGGTGAATGCGGCGCTGAAAGACTGGTTGCCGCCGGCCTAGTTCTTCGCGCGGATCATCGCTTCGACATCTACGAATTTCTCGCGCGGGGCGCCTTCGCGCGCGGCGCGTTCTTCGGCCTCTTCGATCTTTTTCCAGTCGCGGAATGTGACCACATCCAATCCGCGCTCTGCAGCGATGGCATCAAACCCCTCGCGGCCCTTCTTGTCCGCCAGCCCAAGCGTGCCCGCATCGATATCCTCTGCGATCTTCTCGACGACGCTGTAGCCGTCGGGGCGATTGGTGCCGATGGTGCCGGATGGACCGCGCCTGGCCCAGCCCACGCAGTAGATTCCGGGCAGGATGCGCCCTTCGTCATTGGCAAACTTGCCCGCGCGTTCGTCAAACGGCACGTCGGGAATGGGGGAGGAGCGATAGCCGATGCAGCTGACCACGATATCGGCCGGCACGGTGTACATTTCGCCCGTTCCTGTCGCGCGGCCTTGATGCACTTCGGTTCGTTCAACCTTTACCCGCTGAACCTTGCCATCACCTTCGAAGCCTTGCGGGCTGGCGAACATATCGAAATGGATTTCGATCGGTTTTTCGGTATGCACACTTTCAGGAATGGCTGCGAAGCTGCGCAAATGATTGACCGATTTTCGCAGGCCCGGTTCCAGAAGCATGTCTTCCTCTTCTTCGGGCAAGTCATCGCGATCAACCCGCGGTGAGGCACGTTCGAGCGCCGCCAGCTCACCCAACTCCTTAGGCGTCATCATGATCTGATGCGGGCCGCGGCGACCCAGGATTGTAATGGCCTTGACGTTTGAGGCCATCAGGCTTTGCAATGCGTGCGCAACGATGTCTGCGCCTTCAAATTCCGCTTCGGTTTTGGACAATATCCGTGCGACGTCGAGCGCCACATTGCCCATTCCGATCACGACCGCATGCTGGCCGGAGAGATCCGGATTGAGATCGGTAAATTGCGGATGACCGTTGTACCAACCGACAAACGCAGCGCTGCCGAAAATGTTGTTCAGATCCTTTCCGGGTAGATCCAGTTCGCGATCATTGGGCGCACCTGTTGCGAGAACGACGGCATCATACAACTGCATCAATTCGGGCACGGTAACATGCTCGCCGACTTTGACGTTACCGATGAAACGCACATTCTCGTTGAGTGCAGTCTTCTCGTAACGGCGCGAGACGCCTTTGATCGATTGGTGATCCGGTGCAACGCCAAAGCGGATCAGGCCATAAGGTACGGGCAGCATGTCGAAAATGTCGACTTGCACGTCATCACCCCAAAGCTTCTGCGCCGCTTCTGCGGTGTAATAACCTGCCGGACCTGAACCGATTATCGCAATGTGCCGCATGATGAACTCTCTCCCCCCATGCGGCTCAATGACTTAGGCCGCTTTTGCTTTCTCTTGCTGCTCCGGCTCGTCAAGGAAGCGGTGAATAGCTTCGACGCATTCATCACTGTGGCTGAGCAGGAACAGATGCCCGCCGCCACGCAGAACCAGCAATTCACTGTTCGGAATGAGTTTGTCGAGGAACCAGCCATTGGTGAGCGGCACGATGTGGTCTTCGTCGCCCATCATAATCAGCGTCTTCTTACGCATGAACGGTAAAGCGGGCACGCTGGTCCAACCAAGCATTGCCATCAATTGGTAGAAATATCCGCGCGGGGAAGGGGGCTTTAGCCGATGGATGTGCTCCATCTTGTTCATCGCCTTGCCCAATGCCCCGCCGTACAGCGTCTGGAAGTGCTCTTCCATAAAAGCAGAATCGATATAGCGGCGCGGATCCGCCATCTTGCTGAGCGAAGCGGGATTTCCTGGCATCATGATCATGCCGGCTGTTGTGGCGGCCAGGATCAGGCGGCGCGTGCGTCCGGGGTGCTGGATGGCGAAATGCTGTGCCATGGCGCCGCCCCAGCTGACACCCATCACATCGACCTTGTCGACGCCCAGCTTGTCGAGAAGCTGCGTGGTCGTCCAAGCCATTGTGACGGTGTTGTAAGGGACAACCGGCTCGGGTGAGCCGCCAATGCCCGGCATATCGAACATGATGAAAGCGCGATCGGGCAGTGCCTCAGCCAACGGTGCGACAGCTTCGATATTGGCGCCAATGCCGTTGAAGAACAGGATCGGCAAGTGCTCGCTTTGCTGATCCAGTCGCCAAGTCGCAACACGCAGCGTTCGCCCGCCGACGCTTTCCATTGTGATGGTTGCATCGCGCATCGCTTCGTCGAGCGCCTCATCCAGCACTTTTTCGCGTTTGTCCGCCAAATTTCCGTCCTGTCCTGCGACCCCTATAGGGGACTTTTGGTTATCTTTCTTCCACTACGTAGAGACCGGGGGCCGGGTCCAGAGGTTTATACTCTTCGTTCCCCAGTTCTGTTGGGGCGGATTTCATTTTGCCGGAGCGCTTTTTCATCCATTCCATCCAGTACGGCCACCAGCTGCCGGCCACTCCTTCCGTGCCTTCCAGCCATTCGTCAGCGGTTTCAGGCAGCTTGCCTTTCTTCTTCTGAACGAAGTATTTGGCCTTGGGATTGCCCGGAGGGTTCAGGATCGCCTGCATGTGACCTGACTGCGAAAGCACATAGGTGACGTCCTTGGAGCCAAACAGATTGGTAGAGCGATAGGTCGCCTTCCATGGGGTGATGTGATCCGTCACGCCGCCCAGAATGAACATGTCAGACGTGACCTTGCTGAGATCAATCTTGTGGCCGGCCATCTCGACCTCACCCTTCTTCGTGAAGGCGAGCGTTTCGAACAGGGTCAGGAAATCACCCATCAGGCTAGCGGACAGATTTGTCGCGTCAGAATTCCAGTACAGAACGTCAAACGCGGGTGGATCTTGCCCCAGCAGATAGTTGTTGATCACATAGTTCCAGATCAGATCATTGGGCCGCAGCCATGCGAAACCGCGCGCCAGATCATCGGCTTTGATGATGCCTTTCTTCGCTGCGCGCTGTTTAGCCAGCTTCATGCCGTTCTCAGATACCAGCGAACCGGCTTCGATATCGCGCTCTTTCGGGTGGAGCACACAAACCATCAGCGTCAGCGAGCCGAGGATGTCATTCTTTTGTGCGGCCAGTTTGGACGCGAGCACGCTGGCGGTTTGGCCGCCGGAACAGCCCGCGGATACATTGACCTTCTTCGAGCCTGTAATGTCGCTGACCGCTTGTATCGCTTCTTCGCAAGAGCGGATGTAATCATCCATGCCCCAGATGCCCTGTTCCTTGGACGGGTTGCGCCAGGAGATAACGAAGGTCTGAATACCGTGATCGAGCTGATATTTGATCACTGACTTCTCCGGAGAAAGGTCATTGATATACATCTTGTTGATCTGCGGCGGGATTGTCAGCTGAGGGATTTCGTGCACTTCATCCGTGGTCGGCGCGTAATGCACCAGCTCGAACATCTCGGTGCGGTGTACGACAGAGCCCTTTGATGTCGCGATATTCTCGCCCAGCTTGAATGGCCGCTTGTCGACTTGGCTGACCATTCCCTTGTTCTCGGTGATGTCCTTGTATGCGTTTTGCAAACCCTTGATCAGCGAAAGGCCACCACTGTTGATCACCTGTTTTTGTGCAACCGGGTTGCCAACCAGTGTGTTGGTGGGGGCCAGGCTATCGATAATGATGTTGGAGATGAAGTTCGCGCGGTCTCGCTCGAGATCATCCAGCTCCAGTTCCTGAAGCCAGTTCGACATTCCCTTTTGAACGGCAAGATAATACTGCGCGCCGGCCCGGAAAAACGGGTTGTACTGCCAGGCCGGGTCCATGAAGCGCTTGTCTTTGGGGTCGGGTGCGAGATCGGATTTGCCGGTCATGATCTTGACCATGTCTTCGCCCATGGTTTGGGCGTGTTTCATCAGGCGCTTGGGGTCAGACGCACTTTCGCGCAGCAATACCGCGACGGCACCTACAAAATCTTCTCTTGCAACGCCGATGAGCGGCCCCAAAGCATTGGTTGACTGTGCGGCTTCGTTTTCGAGTTTGCTACCCTGCGACATGCTGTACCCCGGCAAATGCAAAAAGACGTCAGATATGAGCGTCCTAGATGACGCTACGGAAGCAAATTGGCAAGTTCTCAAAATTGCAGGGAAACCGGATCAACTTGTCGCGACCTCCATAGTTATCGGTTTGGCAAGAAATTTCATTTACCTGCGATAACCAGAAACACGGTCATCCACCAAATGATCAGGCAAGGGCAAAGTTAAGTTGGCGAGGCCGCTTTCAGCTTTGAGAGAAATAATTGCCAATCGCCGGCAAGCCGTTGAGGCTGCGCGCAAGGCGCAGATGGTTGACAGCTTTGAGAGTGCGGGGCTGGGCTATTTCTGGTCGACGGACGCGCAAGGCAATCTGGATTATCTGACCCCGGCTGCGTTCAGCAATCTGGGATGGAACCACAAAGCTGTAACAGGGACGCCGATAAGCAACCACTTGCTGCCTGCCGAGGATCCGGACAAGGGCAATGAACGCCCCTTGTCGTTCCTGCTCTCTGCGCGAAATTCTATCACCGGGCTGACTGTAAAGTTGAAGGCCGACTTTGGCGATGTCTGGTGGGAAATTGCCGGCAAGCCGCAATTCAATTCGTCTGGCGAATTCAAGGGCTATCGCGGTAGCGCCAAAGATATCACGCATAGTCGCACTGAGGCGGCTGCGAATGACCGTCGCACACAGGTTGATACGTTGACGGGCCTTGCAAACAAGACCCAGATCAAGCGCTCTCTCTCCCAAAACCTGCGTGTATTTCGAAACACAAAGCAATCCTGTGCTGTGCTGATGATCGATCTGGATCGTTTCAAGCAGGTCAACGAAACACTGGGCCAGGCGGCGGGTAATGAGCTGCTCAAGCAGGTGGCGATCCGGCTGGGCCGTGTTGCCGACGAGAGGATTTCCATTGCTCGGTTGAGCGCCGACGAATTTCTGATTGTCATGCCAGATGTGGATGATCGGGCAATACTGGGCGATATGGGGCAGCGCATCGTGCAGATCCTCTCGCAGCCCTACACGATTGACAGCAATCAGGCCAATGTCGGCGCGTCAGTGGGCATCGCGGTTGCACCCTATGACGGGGTCGAAACCGATGAGCTGATCAATGCAGCTGAAATGGCTCTATATGCGGCCAAGGGAAGTGGCAAAGGCCGGTATCGGTTTTACTCCAGCGATCTGAAGAAGCAGGCGAAACATCGCGGCGAGATCGAGTCGGAACTGCGCGAAGCAATCGGCAAGAACCAGCTGCGCATGTTTTATCAGCCCATCATTTGCGCGAAGACACACGCGCTCAAATGCGTCGAAGCGCTCATCCGGTGGGAGCATCCGGAACGCGGCTGGATTTCGCCTGGCGAGTTCATCCCTATTGCCGAAGAGTCCGGCGTAATCCGCAAGGTGGGCGCATGGGCATTGCAGCAGGTTTGCGAAGATGCAAGCAACTGGCCAGTCGAGATTCGCGCCGCGATTAATGTGTCCGCGGTGCAGTTCCAGCATGATGATTTCGTCCAGAATGCCAAGAAGGCCCTGAGCCAATCCGGGGTTGACCCATCGCGGATCGAGCTCGAGATCACGGAAAGTGTCTTCATCGGCGACTACGACGGGATCATGAAGATTTTCAAAGGCCTGAAGGGCTTGGGCGTCCGTCTTTCGCTGGACGATTTTGGCACTGGCTACAGCTCCTTGAGCTATCTGCGCAATGCACCGTTCGACAAGATCAAGATCGATCAGAGCTTTGTTCGTGGTTGCACAGAACCGGGCAACAACAATTCGGCCATTATCCGGGCGATTGTTAGTTTGGCAGAAGCGCTCGACATGGAAACAGTCGCGGAAGGTATTGAAGCCAAGGATGAGCTTGAATTGGTCAAACAGCGCGGCGCGACACACCTACAGGGTTTGATCTTCTCCGGCGCAGTTTCCAACGAAGATCTGCTGGAAAAACTTAACAGCGGCGAACTGACCTACGAACCGCGTGGGCCGGAGAAATATCGCGCTGATCGCCGTACAGAGTTTCGTCGCATCCATCTGATCCACGATGATCACCGCTACAATGTGGTGTTGCGCAATCTGTCCAAAACCGGTGCCTTGGTTGAAGGCCTGCTGAACGTGCCGCAAGGAACGCAGGTTGTGCTCGATCTTGGTGGTGGGCAGCTCGCCGTGGCCACGGTGAAGCGCTCCAATGACTATTCGCAAGGTCTTGAATTCGAGACAAATTTGATCAGCGACGGGGCAGAAGGTCTGTGTACGCGCCACCGCGTATCGCCGTACCAGATCGAGGCCGCCGGACGGCCCCTCGCGGCGCTGCCTGATGACCCCTACGCAGCAATGAGCGAAGGTTATCAGGGCAAAGCGAGGCCAAAGGCATTTATGGAAGTCGATTTGTCAAAACGCGACGCCGCCGCATAAGCATTCGGCAGAGGCGAGAAACTTCCGAAAGTTAGGACAAAAATAACCATCCGGATTTACAACCCTGATGGTCGCTCCACATCGGAGCCAAATAGAACTGGGAGTTGCAAGCGTGCCCCTGAAGGGACTCTTGTCAGGTAAGGATGGCGGATTCTTCGCCGCTGGTCGCCGTTCGGGTGCGGCCGGTGCGAACGAGATGTCGGATGCTGACAAGCTTGCGATGCTCGATGAGCTCGAACAGTCGGGCCTGGGCTGGTTTTGGTCGACAGATGTCGAGGGCAATCTGACATACATCAGCGGCGCAATTGCTGAGCGTATCGAACAAACTATTCCTGATCTCATTGGCAAGCCATTGCCAGGATTGTTCACTTCCAAGGAAGGCGATGGCCGCTCGAAGTCGCTGGCATTGAAGCTGGGCTCGCGTAAACCATTCTCCGGCTTTGCGGTGGCACCCAGCAACAGGGATGCGAAAGTTGTGATCCGCCTTGCAGGCCGTCCGGCGTTCTCAAAATCCGGCAGTTTTCTGGGCTTCCGTGGCACGGGTACGGACATCACGGAGGAATTCTACCGCGAAGAAGAAACTTCGCGTCTGGCCAAGTATGACTCGCTCACCGGCCTTTTCAATCGTCACCGCATGGCGCATTCGATTGAGACCACGCTGACCGCATTCCGTTCGGCCAAGCGCAATTGCGCGATCATGATGCTAGATCTTGATCGCTTCAAACAGGTCAACGACACACTCGGCCATGCGGCGGGCGATGAACTGCTGCGGCAAGTTGCGGGCCGGTTGAAGAGGGCGGTCGAGAAGGACTGCGAGATCGGACGCCTCGGTGGCGATGAATTCCAGATCATGCTGCCGGATATCGATGATCGCGGCGAGCTGGGTGAAGTTGCGGCAAAGGTTATCGCAATGCTCACGCAGCCCTATTCGCTTGATGAAGGGCGCTGCATGATTGGCGCATCCGTTGGTATCGCAGTCGCTCCGCATGACGGATTGACACGCGAAGAGATCGTTCGTTCGGCTGACCTTGCGCTATATTCGGCAAAGAATGGTGGGCGCGGCCAATATCGTTTCTACTCGGGCGATCTTGAGAACGAGGCGATTTTCCGTCGCCGGCTTGAAGAGAATTTGCAGGAGGCTGTTCGAGAGGAGGAGCTATTCCTGACCTATCAGCCCATGGTATCTACCAAATCACAGAAGGTGATTGCGCTGGAGGCTCAGACTCGCTGGAACCACCCTCAGCGCGGAGAAATCGACAATGAAGAAGTTCAGTCAATTGTCGAGAATTCGAGCCATGTTGTCGAAGTTGGCCAGTGGGCAATACGCAAAGCTTGCGAAGAAGCGAGTATGTGGCCTGATCCACTCCGCGTAACTGTCAACGTTGCGACCAAGCAATTTTCATCGGAAGGCTTTGTCGAGAGCATTGCCGAAGTGCTCGCAGCCACGGAGCTCGAGCCCGACCGGTTGGAGCTGGAATTCAAGGAAAGCGTCTTTTTGGGCGACAACAACGTCGTTGATAAAATACTCGGCCAGCTGTTCAAACTCGGCGTGCGACTGACACTGGACGAGTTTGGTACGGGATACTCCTCGCTGGGCTATCTGCGTCGTGCTCCGTTTGATTCGATCAAGATTGGTGCAAACCTGTGTCCGCCACATCTCGAAAAGGGCGGTCAGGAAGCTGGGCTGGTGAAGGCGGTGGTGGCGCTCGCCAAAGCGCTCGACATGAGCACGATTGCAAGTTCCATCGAGACACTTCCACAGCAAGAGGCGCTGGCCGATGCCGGCGTCAGCCTGCTCCAGGGCCCGGTCTATGCCGAAGCTGTTTCAAGCGAAGAGGTGTTTGAGAACCTTGCCAGCGGTGGCTGGACGATCGAACCGGCAAGCGGGCGTGCATCGCGCGCGAAACGCCGTACGGTGCTGCGCAAGATCCATATCATTCACGACGATCACTCATACGAAGTGACCCTGCGCAATCTGTCCAAAACCGGCGCGCTGATCCAGGGGCTGGAGAACGTGTCTGTCGATACGCAGTTCGTGGTTGATCTTGGTGGCGGTCAATTGGCGGTTGCGACAGTTCTGCGATCGAACCGCGATACGCAGGGTGTCGAGTTCGAAATGCCGCTGATTGACGATGGCGCGGGCGGGCTCTGCACCCGTCACCGTGTGTCACCCTATGAGCTGGCGTCAGCCGGGGCTCCGCTCGCGGCACTGTCCCAAGGTAATTACAACTCCATGCAAGGCAGCGGATTGGGCAATGAAGCGAGCGTGCCGAAGTTCTCTTACGCCCCCGTCGGTTCCTACGAAGCAGCCTGATTTACCGCATTGCATGCATTCGGCGGGCTGACATGCCGGACAAGGGCGGCTAAAGGCGTCGCGAAGCGCTATTTCGCGCGAACAACTAGCGACAAAAATGACTGACCTCTCCAAAATACGCAATTTCTCCATCATTGCTCACATCGACCATGGCAAGTCCACCTTGGCGGACCGCTTGATCCAGCATTGCGGCGGTTTGACCGAGCGCGAAATGTCCGAGCAAGTGCTTGATAATATGGACATCGAGAAAGAGCGCGGCATCACGATCAAGGCGCAGACCGTGCGGCTCAATTACACCGCCAAGAATGGCGAGACGTATGAGCTCAACCTGATGGACACGCCGGGCCATGTCGACTTTGCCTATGAGGTTTCGCGTAGCTTGGCCGCATGCGAGGGCGCGCTGCTGATCGTGGACGCGGCGCAAGGCGTGGAAGCGCAAACGCTCGCTAACGTCTATCAATCGATCGAGCATGACCATGAAATCGTGCCTGTCATCAACAAGATTGACCTGCCCGCGGCCGAGCCGGAGAAAGTCCGCGCCGAGATCGAGGATATCATCGGCTTAGACGCGTCAGAAGCCGTGCTCACCAGCGCCAAATCGGGCATCGGCATCGAGGACGTGCTGGAAGCGGTCGTCGCCAAGATCCCCGCACCATCGGGCGATCGCAATGCGCCGCTCAAGGCCAGCCTCGTCGACAGCTGGTATGACCCTTACCTCGGCGTGGTGATCCTGGTCCGCGTGATCGACGGTGTCATCACCAAGGGGCTGAACGTCAAGTTCATGCAGGGCGGCACACAGCACCTGATCGACCGGGTCGGCTGCTTCACCCCCAAGCGCACAGACCTGCCCGAAATCGGCCCCGGCGAAATCGGCTTCATCACCGCGCAAATCAAAGAGGTGGAGCAAGCCCGCGTGGGTGACACCATCACCACGGTTAAGGGCGGGGCGAACGAAGCGCTGCCCGGATATAAGGAAGTGCAGCCGGTGGTGTTCTGCGGCCTGTTCCCGGTGGATGCGGCCGAGTTCGAGAAACTGCGCGAGTGTATCGGCAAGCTGCGCCTCAACGACGCCAGCTTCAGCTACGAGATGGAAAGCAGCGCGGCGCTCGGCTTCGGCTTCCGCGCGGGCTTCCTTGGCCTGTTGCACCTTGAGATCATTCAAGAGCGCCTGAGCCGCGAATACGACCTCGATCTCATCACTACCGCGCCTTCGGTGGTGTACCGCGTGCACCTGTCAAAATCGAAGAATGAAGACGCCAAGGTGATCGACATTCACAACCCCGCCGATTGGCCCGACGTCAACCGGATCGACATGATCGAGGAGCCGTGGATCAAGGCGGTGATCTACACGCCCGATGAATATCTCGGCGCGATCCTGAAACTGTGTCAGGACCGGCGCGGCATCCAGACTGACCTAACCTACGTGGGCGGCCGTGCGCAGGTGACTTACGAGCTGCCGCTCAATGAAGTGGTGTTCGATTTCTATGACCGGCTCAAGAGCATCAGCCGCGGCTATGCCAGCTTTGACTATGAACAGATTGGCCTGCGCGAAGGCGATCTGGTGAAGATGAACATTCTGGTGAATGCAGAGCCGGTCGATGCGCTATCGCTGATCGTGCACCGCAACGTAGCGGAAGAGCGCGGGCGCGGCATGTGCGAACGGTTGAAAGACCTGATCCCGCGCCACCTGTTCAAGATCCCGATCCAGGCAGCCATAGGGGGCAAGATCATCGCGCGCGAGACGATCGCCGCGCTGCGCAAGGATGTGACCGCGAAATGCTATGGCGGCGACATTACGCGTAAGAAGAAACTGCTGGAGAAGCAGAAGAAGGGCAAGGCCCGCATGCGCGAATACGGCAATGTTAGTATTCCGCAGGAGGCCTTTATTGCAGCGTTGCGGATGGGTGAGGAGTAAGTCGCTTTATACCGGATCTCTGGTTGCCAAGCAATGACAGCAAACAACTCAAATGACTGCTTCCGGCATCGCTAATTTCCGATTGAATGTCGGACTTTGGGGGGAAAGCGGCCACTGCCCAATCAAGTAAAGGTCGCGATGAAAGCTTCACTCCCATTCTGCTGATGTAGATCGCCATTCCTTCGCCTCACCATCCCAAACACTTGAGGTAACGCATGGTGTGGGATTTATGCCGCCGCATTGCGATCCATGGACATCGGCAAGCACGACGCGATCACGACCAAAGCTTATTACCTCCCAACCTCTATTAAGTAGGGAGTTGAGCTGACCGTCGACGAGGAAATGTGACATGCTGCCTCCAGTTCCACCGTAAAGCGAAGCGGCGGTAGAGCACGCGAAGGCACTTTCGTTCAAGATCCAGTCTGCGCGCAGATCGCCATCCAAATCAACTCTTTCTATTGCTCCCCATTCGAGGGCAAATTGGCCTCCATTGAATTCGGCACAAGCCTCTTTGGCAATTGAGATTTTATCTTGCAGCTGCTGGGGTAAAGCTGAAACATCTTCGGCTCGTAGAGCTGCTGAAGATACAAATCCAGCAATGGCCATGCCTCCAATAATCCTGAACGATGCTTTTCTCATTTGCCCTCTACCTTCCCTGACTGACTGAATTCACTCAGCAGTATGCCCGTTACTTGGGCCTCGATCAATCTAACGGTCGGAACGTCCGCAATTGGGTCGTTAGCAGACCAGCCGCTTTTGGTTGGGGGTTGAGCAAAGCGGCCAGACCGCTTTCAGGCAGCGTGCTAAGATGAGATCAGGACCGCTCTTGGGGTGGAAAGCAGACGCCCACCAATGCCGCGTGACAAATCCTGAGTTTGTGGCTAGGCGCGCTGACATGGAAGCTGCGTCAAATCTTGCCTTGTTAAGACGCTTTGTGACCTCCGGGCTCATTTCTTTGGTGCTCCTCGCCAGCGCCATAATACCTCGCGGCTACATGATTGCGCCGTCCGAGGCGGGTGGCTTGCACGTCACAGCCTGCCCAGAGACCAATCCGCTCGCGCGCATGATGGTGCCGCGCCAGAGCGAGGAGCAGCGCCTCGCTCACGTGGCCATGGGCCACGATATGGACCACTCTGACGAGGAGGCTCCATCCGCCAGTCAGGCCAGCGGTGATTGTGCATTTGCAGGGTTTTCAGTCCAAGGTGTCGCGCAGGCAGGGTACGCCTGGGATGCTCCATTTAGAGCCTACGTGGCGTTGGCACCTCCTTTCATCGAGGACCGAACCGAAGCGCGCGCCTTGCGACTGCGTCCACCCTTGCGAGGGCCTCCGAACCGCGTCTGACTCACTCACGTTCAGATACGTGCGCTCTCCTTTGGGTTGGCGCGCGAAAGCTCATGGAAATTTCGGATACAATACAATGGCATTTCACCCATTTGGCAGAGCGCTTGCGCTTGCCTCTCTTTCGCTCATTCCATTCCAAGCCGTACTGGCTAACGAACGCTCAACCGCCGACGGTTCTGATCCGGGACCCGATGATCCGGTTCTGACCGACACCATTGTAGTCAGCGCGGTTCGCACCGATTCCGCAACGCGGCTGAGCCAAGACTCTTTGGCTATGCCCGAGCAGATCGCGCTTCCCGCTGATGCGACCACCATCGCAGCGCGGGTGCCGGGCGGAGCGTTCTTCGGAAACGGGGCGCTGTCGGGGCAACTGTCCTATCGTGGTCTCGCCGGACAACGCGTTCTGGGCCGCGTCAATGGCCAGCGCTTTGCAACCGGCGGCCCAAACGCGATGGACCCGCCCTTTCACTACGCGCCTTCGGTTCTGGTTGAGAGTATTGACGTGGCGCGCGGCGTCGCTCCTGTCTCGCAAGGGCCTTCGCTCGCTGGCGCCGTGAACGCGCAATTGTTTGAAACGGACTTTGGTGATAGCGCGAATTGGTCCCCCGATCTCCGCTTCACCAGCCAATATCGCAGCGTCGACAACAGTCACGCTGTCGGCTCGATAGCCGGTGTATCGAACGAGAACTGGCGCTTGGGGATCATTGCCAGCCGCGAAGAAGGCGACGATTACGATTTTGCCGGAGGCACGGCGGTCGGAACCTCATTTGAGCGCAACCTTTATGGCATGCATGCCGGTTTTCAGACCGGGGCGGGTGAGCTGTTTTTCGAGTACCGGCGGGGCGAAACCGATCCAACCGGCAACCCGCCCTTCTTCCTCGATATTGTGTTTTTCGACACCGATTTCGTGCAGGGCGGATTTCGCGGCGAGATCGCGGATGATGTGCAGCTCTCACTCAGATTGGGCCATGTCTCGATCGCTCACCTGATGGACAATCAGACCACCCGCAACCCGGTGGCTCCGCCGGGCATGGCGCGCGCAACGTTTGCCGATGCGGATACAAGTACCGCTGAACTGGCCGTGCGGTTTGGCGAGGCGAATTCGTATATTCAGATCGGTGCGGACACTGAACTGACTGACAAGTTTGTAACAATAACCAATCCCTTCAACGACGCGTTCTTTTTGGAATCGCAACCCAACGTGCAAGCTGAGCGCGCAGGCGCGTTTGTGCAGTGGCGAGGCGGGCTTGGGCGTGCTGAGTTTGAGCTGGGCGCCCGGATCGACAGTACAAAACAGACTGCCGGCGCTCCCCAGGTTGGGGCAGCGGTTCCCATGGGGCCGAGGATGCTAGCTACCGCCTTTGCTGCCACGGATCGCGAAACCCGCCAGACAACTGTTGACACCGTGCTTCGCGCTTGGATGCCGCTGGGAGCAATAACTCCGCGAGCGACACTTGCGCGAAAGGAACGGGTTGCCAGTTTGCTGGAGCGGTTTGGTTGGCTGCCGACCGAAGCCAGCTTTGGTCTTGCTGATGGCAACATCTATGTCGGAAATCTGGACCTGGACCCAGAGACCGCCTGGATTGCGGAACTTGGCTTCGACCTTGAGACCGACGCCTTCTCCCTGCGTCCCACTGCCTTTTACCGTCGCGTTGATGATTTCATTCAGGGTGTTCCCTTCGACGATACAATCGGCGTGATCGACAGTCCGGTCGAAATGATCGCTTCGATGAACGGGGATCCAACGCCGCTTCGTTCTAGTAATGTGGATGCCGAGTTGTTCGGGGTTGATCTCGACTTCGCTTTGAGGCCCGTGGACCGGATTGAGCTCAGCGGAACGGCGAGCTTTGTCAGAGGTAAACGGCGCGACGTGAACGACAATCTTTATCGTATCCAACCAGCAAACCTACGCTTGTCGGCAGCCTATCAAGGCGACGCCTTCTCGTTTGGCGCAGAGCTGTTTGCGGCCGCAGATCAGAACGATGTGTCGGCTTTTAACGGTGAGCAGGCGGCCGAATCTTTTGCCGTTATTGGTCTGTTCGCGCGCTATGGGCTGACTGAGGCATTGGCCATTGAAACGGGTGTCGAGAACCTCTTGGACGAGTTCTACCAGCCCCACCTCGCCGGGCGCAGCCGGTTCGGTGCGTCCGACGTCCCACTCTTCGACCGGCTGCCCGGTCCAGGCCGTGGTGTATGGGCGCGGGTCACAGGGCGCTTCTAATGAAGCGCCTTAGGTACCCTCGGCGCAGTTAAGTCGAGAACCCAACGTCAGAAATTGGGTCGTTAGCGGAATGACTGCTTAAAGTGTTGGAGAGGTGATCATCCCCAATCCTTTGGCCTGCGCGAAATTCGTGTCACCTTCGTTCTTTCTCGTCTCTCATCAGCGGCCTATGTTACTCGAAAACTCCTGCGGTCGCAGTTTTTGTCGGGCAATTTTCCTACACCCCACCCACGCGCTAATCTTGGCGCATGTCCTTGCCCGCCGATAATCGCTCTCTAACGCTAAGCTGCGGTGATCGCCTCGCTCGATCAAACAGCGCATTTGTGATCGATTGGATTTTGGCGCTTGGACAGTGTTCCATGTGTTCCATCCTGTTGGATTTGGGGAGGGGAGTCTTTGTGTTCCGCGCGCCATCCGGCGCGCAATATCCTCGCGCAAGCGCTGCGCGCGCCCAGTCGGGCTTTGACTGCCGTGACCAAGAGGAGAATTCGTCACACCTATCTACACAAACCCTCTCAACTTCACTTGGCGTTCAGGCGCGCGCTGGTTATAGGCCTTCTCCTATGACAAGAGAGACACGCGTGACATTCAAACCCGTTCTTGCTGCCGCGATGGCTGGCGCTACCTTGCTGACCGCTGCTTGCGCGGGCTCTGGCGGATCGACCAATGAAGACGTGGCCTATGTCGCGCGCGATGTGGAAACGCTTTATTCAGAGGCGAAGTCGCGGCTGGATAACGGCAACACGCGGCTTGCAGCGGCGCTGTTTGACGAAACCGAGCGTCAGCACCCCTATTCGCCCTGGGCGCGCCGCGCGCAGTTGATGAGTGCGTTTAGCTATTACGTGGCGCAGGACTACAACGCGGCAATCTCCAGCGCGCAGCGGTTCCTCTCGATCCACCCGGGCAACAAGGATGCGCCTTACGCCTATTACCTGATCGCGCTGTCCTATTACGAGCAGATCAGTGACGTATCGCGTGACCAGTCAATCACGGAGCAGGCGCGGGTTGCGTTGCGCGAAGTGGACCGCCGTTTCCCGACCAGCGAATATGCCGCCGATGCGCGGTTGAAGCTGGACCTCGTCAACGATCACCTTGCGGGCAAGGATATGGAAATCGGCCGCCATTACCAGCGCAACGGGCAATGGCTGGCGGCGACATTGCGGTTCCAGAACGTGGTCAACGAATATGAGACGACCAGCCACACGCCCGAAGCGCTCTATCGTCTGACTGAAAGCAGCCTGGCGTTGGGTGTGCCGAGCGAAGCGGTGAAATATGCCGCGGTGCTGGGCGCGAACTATCCGGGCAGCAAGTGGTATGAAAAGGCGTTTGATCTGGTGCAGGAATATGCGCCGGGCGCCACCGCCAGCTAGGCTGAAACGGCCGATTCAAGAAATCTGACCGATTTCATCCGATTTTCGGAAACCCTTTGCTGCGTTCTGCATTATACGGGTGCGGGCCGGGCCCCTCTGGCAAGATCACCCAATTGATCTTGTGATGTCGGACCGCATCGGATTGCCGGTGCAGCGCTATTGGGCCCTTATGACCCTCCCTTTCCGCCCAATGCCTCATCGGTAGTCCGATCCCACTCGAACGAATTTTCGACAGAGCGAGATTTAGACATGGTATCCCGAATTGCGCCGATGCTGCGCGACTTCATGCAGAAAGAGAGCGCTGGCGGCATCACGCTGATTTTCGCCGCGTTTGCTGCTCTCGTCATCGCGAACAGTCCGCTGCTGGGCGCTTACAAGGCCTGGCTGGACATTCCGATCGTGGCCGGTTTTGGCGGTTTCGTGATCGACAAACCATTGCTGCTATGGGTCAATGACGGCCTGATGGCGGTGTTTTTCTTCCTGATTGGCCTGGAAGTGAAGCGCGAAATGCTGGACGGGCAATTGTCCAGCTGGAACAAGGCATCGCTGCCCCTGATCGCTGCGATTGGCGGGATGGCGATCCCGGCGCTCGTATTCCTGGCGATCAACTCCGGCCATCCCGAGAATACCGCTGGCTGGGCGATTCCGGCCGCGACGGACATCGCTTTTGCGCTAGGCATCCTGGCGCTGCTCGGCCCGCGTGTTCCGGTGGCATTGAAAGCATTGCTGCTGGCGATCGCCGTGATCGACGATATCGGCGCGATCACCATCATCGCGCTGTTCTACACCGGTGAGATCGACACCGGCTATCTGATGATGGGCGGAGCGGTGTTTATCGCAATGCTGGCTGTCGGGCGATTCAAAGTGGCATCCTCCATTCCCTATGTGCTGCTGGCGATCCTGATGTGGGCCTTCATTCTCAAGTCCGGCGTGCATGCGACCTTGGCAGGTGTAGCCGCCGCGCTGACAGTGCCCATGGTCGCCCGCAATGGAGAGCGCCCTCTGGAGCATATGGAGCATGCGCTGCACCCATGGGTGGCGTTCCTGGTGATCCCGATCTTCGGCTTTGCCAATGCCGGTGTGACGCTGATCGGGCTTGATCCGATGGATGCGCTCGCGCCGTTGCCACTCGGCATCGCATTGGGCCTGTTGATCGGCAAACAAGCGGGCATTCTGGGGTTCGCCTGGTTGGCGGTGAAAACCGGCATCGCCAGCCTGCCAGAGAGGGTGAACTGGCGGCAGATCCACGGATTGTCGCTGTTCGCCGCGATCGGCTTTACCATGAGCCTGTTCATCGGCAATTTGGCCTTTGCTTCGCCAGAGCAAGTTGATGCAGTGAAACTGGGCGTGCTCTCAGGCTCCACCATTGCAGCGATTGCCGGTTTCTTCCTGTTGCGTTCGGCACTGCCAACAGCGGAAGAAGCGCAAGCCATGGCAGACCCGGAAGCCAAGGCGGAACCCGCCGAATAAGGCCGGTCTCCAGTCAACAAGGAAAAATCCACAAGAGGGGCGCGCGCCAAGCGGTGACGCGCCCCTTTTGCTGCGCTAGAGATAGGCGCAATGCTCACGCGATTGTCCATCAGAAACATTGTTCTTATCGAAGCGCTCGATCTGGATTTCGGGCGCGGGCTGGGCGTGCTGACGGGCGAGACCGGCGCGGGCAAGTCAATCCTGCTTGATGCGTTGGGCCTGGTTCTGGGCGACCGCGCAGATAGTGGCCTCGTGCGCGCAGGGGCAGACAAGGCCAGCGCGACCGCCAGCTTTGAATTCGCCAAATTGCCGGCTTCTATTGCCGAAACGCTCGACGATGCGGATATCGAATTGGAACCGGGCGAACCGTTGATCATTCGGCGTCAGTTGAAAGCAGATGGCGGCAGCAAGGCCTTCATCAATGATCAGCCGGTTGGTGTGGCGCTGCTGCGTGAGATTGCGGGGGCATTGGTGGAATTGCACGGCCAGCATGACGATCGCGGATTGGTCAATCCGCGCGGTCATCGGGCTTTGCTCGATCGCTATGCCGGGACCGACGTCGATGGCCTTGCTACCAAATGGCGAGAGTGGCGCGCAGCTGAAGAGCGGTTGGAGGCTGCACGCGGCCAGGTTGAGCAGGCGAAGCTTGATCAGGATCTGCTGATCGCGCATCTGGCCGAGCTCACGTCGCTAGAGCCACAGGCTGGCGAAGAGGCGCGGCTCGCGGAAACACGCGCAACCATGCAAAAGGGTGAGAAGCTTTCCGGCGATCTGGAGGAGCTGCGGCACATCTGGGAAGGATCGGATTCGCCGCTTGCAAGTTTGCGGGTTGCGGCGCGCAAGCTTGACCGGATTGGCGGAGAGCATCCCTTGCTGGCCGAAGCCTTGGCGGCACTCGATCGCGCTGTAATCGAGGCAGGCGAGGCGGAAGACAAATTGGCTGCGGCAGCTGAAGCACTGGTTCACGATCCGCAAGCTTTGGATGAGGCCGAAACCCGGCTGTTCGAATTGCGCGCGCTGGCCCGCAAGCATCGCTGCGAGGTTGACGAATTACCTGAAAAGATGCGCGAAATGCGCAGCGTCCTGGATGCGATCGAAGGCGGCGAGGCGGAGCTGGACGCGCTGGAAGATGCCGCGCGCAAAGCGAGCGAAGCCTATGCCACGAAGGCAGAGGCCGTTCACAAGGCGCGATTGGCAGCCGCGAAGAAGCTGGACAAGGCAGTCGCGGCTGAACTTGCGCCATTGAAACTGGATGCCGCGCGTTTCCTGACCGCGGTGGGCAAATTGCCGGAAGAGAAATGGGGAGCAGGTGGGATCGACAGCGTCGAATTCCTGATCGCGACCAATCCGGGGGCGGACTTTGCACCGTTGAACAAGATCGCCTCTGGCGGCGAGCTGTCACGCTTTATCCTAGCGCTAAAAGTCGCGTTGGCAGAGCAGGGCGGGGCCGCAACGGTGATTTTTGACGAGATTGATCGCGGCGTGGGTGGTGCAGTCGCGAGTGCGATTGGCGAGCGGCTGGCACGGCTGGCGGATGGCGGACAACTGCTCGCTGTGACGCACTCACCACAAGTCGCGGCGCGTGGAGGCACGCACTATCTGATCGCCAAATCTTCATCCGGCACGGTTACCAAGACCAGCGTCGCGCTGCTCAATGAGGCCGGGCGGCAGGAAGAGATCGCGCGGATGCTTAGCGGCGCGGAAGTTACGCCCGAAGCGCGTGCACAAGCGGATCGCTTGCTGGAAGGTGTGTGAAGAACGCATCCGATTTGCTTAAGAACTTGGCTTCTGTTAACCAGATCACATAGATCACGTAGATCACATAGATCACATAGATCGCGGGTCGCATTGCTCTTCGTATCGGAGAAAATAGCCATGCGCCGTGCCAAATTCCTGACAACTTCGATTATCGCTGCATGCGCCTTGTCTGTTGCATCCGCGGCACCGCCTGAAGGAAAGGGCGGCGGAAAAGGCGGCGGTGGCGGTGGTGATCCTGAGCCCCCAACAGCTTTTGAGCCCGAATTTGGTGGCATACGGATTGGCGGCCGAAATAAATCTGACCAGCTAGTACTGACCAATCGCGACAATTCCATCGAAGTGGTGGCGGTTGATCGTAAAGGTATGCGCGGTCTGGATTTGTCCAACGACACGGCCAAGAGGATCACGTTCTGGATCGGCAACTCGATCTATTTACAATCATGGTCCAACGGCGCGTCGTTTTCGGTCAGCGAGCCAAAGGTGATCTATACTAACAACGAAGGCTTGGGGCCGGCCGACTTCTCGCCTGACGGCACAAAATTGGCGTTTCTTGAGAAGGTCGGCGGTCAACCAGCCCTGCGAATTTGCAATCTGCATTCGGCCGAACTGAGGTGCGAGAGCACACAACCGCAACCCGCACTGAATGGTCGGGATATGAAGCAGGTCCGATTCCATCCTGATGATAACAACAAAGTGGTATTCTTAGCCAAGCCTCCACCGGCCCTTGCTGAAGGCGTGTACGTTTATACTCTCGGGGGGGCGGCCCCGCCCGAGGATCCTCTGATACCAGGACTGGTTGAGTTTCACGATGTGGGCCCTGCGAACGGAGCAAACCCGCCTTTATTGGTAGAGAGCAGAACTGGCGAGACAGGCTTTTACAGTCTCACGGATGGCAGCAAAGTATTCCCAACGTTTGATGGGTTTGGCTTTGCGCACCGCTTCAATTGCAGCTCTGACGCAGTTCTTTACATCGAAACATCAGGTGGCGGGGCCTATATTGCTGTCCAGGAATTTGGCGGTCCGACGGAACGACTGCTCAAAAAAGGTTGGAACGTGAACGCAGGACATGACTGGATCCGCAAGACGGATTGCCCATAGGTCTCTACAGAAGCGCGGGCAGGCGGATCGTCTGTTGGAGGGGGGCTACCCCTCCTTCTGCCCCAGATAGATCAGGGTCATCATGGCCATTCCGCCATAGACCCACGAACCATCGAACGGCCCTTGCCCCAGCGGCATCTGCCACAGCTGGTATCCCGCGATGGCAACGCCTTGAAACAGGCCCCACCAGACCACTACAGCGCTGCCCATAGCGATTTTCGCCCATTTCTTACCGGCTTCGAAATCAGCTGGTGTTGCGGCCCGCAGGCTCCACAGTTTCCATGCGCCATACAGTCCGCCCAGACCGGCCAGAAACTCCAATGAGAAGACCAGGATCATTCCAATGATGATCAGGAATGTTGGCGGCACCGGAAGCAGGGTAACCGGGTATGCCTCCTGATCGACATGACTGGTCGTGTAGGCAAAGAATTCGAACGCTTGCGGGTAATTGGCAATATTGTGCGATACATAAAGCAGTGCCATCAGGCCCACGCAGGCTGTGATTGCTGCTTTCAAATAACGGTCAATCATCGGTTTCTGTCCCCCAAAGAGATGTGCGACCCGACGATGCGGGACTTTCCCCCGCCTGTGCGGTGATGCATAGCTTCTTTCATGGGAATCGATCAATCGTCATCTGTGGAAATGAGCGAAGCCGATGCTGCAAATGAGCTGATGCGGTTGGCGAAAGCCATAGCAAGGCATGACCGGCTTTATCATGCCGAGGACGATCCGGAGATCAGCGATCAGGAATATGATGCGCTGGTGCGGCGCAATGCCGAGTTGGAGGCGCAATTCCCGCATCTCGTTCGCGATGACAGTCCGTCCAGGAAAGTGGGGTATGCGGTCTCGTCGTCTCCTCTAGGCAAAGTGACGCATGAAGTCCGCATGATGAGCCTTGACAACGGATTTTCCGACGAGGAGATCCATGAATGGGTTGCACGGGTGCGGCGTTTCCTGTCGCTGCCTGACGACGAGCCGGTTGCGATAACGGCCGAAGACAAGATTGACGGCCTGTCCTGCTCGCTCCGTTACGAGAGCGGAAAGCTGGTCCGTGCGGCGACGCGCGGCGACGGGCAGGTTGGTGAGGATGTCACCGCGAACGTCGCATATATCGCTGACATTCCGCAGGAACTGAGCGGCGATAATGTGCCAGACGTTTTCGAAGTTCGCGGCGAAGTTTACATGTCGAAGCAGGACTTTGCTGCGCTCAATGCTGTGCAGCAAGACGCGGGCGCAAAACTGTTTGCGAACCCGCGCAATGCCGCGGC
>FYBJ01000056.1_pt1 | contig 27000 bp, 24 predicted proteins | sample 1134611 | NCBI WGS metagenome assembly FYBJ01 (sample SAMEA104116008, study PRJEB20421) | marine metagenome | isolation source: marine | reverse complement strand
CCGGATTCCAGCGAAGCTTTGAAAGTTTGGCAAGATCTCAGCAAAGCCAGTGCCGATAAAATCGGTAGCCATCGTGAGCTGTTTGATACGCTCAGTCAGGGTCAGTACCAGCAAAAAGACGCGCTGTATTATGGTGGCGACAAAGCCAGCTGGTCACGCGACGTCATTGAACAATTGGCAGCGCAAATCAAACCGGAAAAACGCGAACAAATCGTCGTTATCGATATTCACAGCGGCCTTGGCCCGTATGGTTATGGTGAGTTGATTTGTGATCACCCGCACAAAAGTAAAGCCACTAAAACGGCGTTGGACTTATTCGGTGCCACGGTCACGGAACCGGCGCTGGGCACTTCCAGTTCTGGCGTAAAACACGGCCTGCATGATTATTTCTGGCACGCCCAGGGTGAGCATGTTTGTTTCCTGACGCTGGAATTTGGCAGCTTTGGTAACAGCGAAATGCTGCGGGTTTTGCATGCCGATCACCAGTTGCAACAGTCTGGCAAAGTCGACTGGTCGGAGCAGCAAACGCTGGATGTCAAACACGCCATGCAGGATTTTTTCTGCCCGGCGGAGACGCAATGGCAGGAGCTGGTGTTATTCCGTGGCCGGCAAGTGATTGAAATGGCATTGGAAGGGCTCAGCGGCCAGAAAAATGGCAGCACCTGAAAATAACCAACTGCATATTCGTGCGGCCACGCTGGATGATGTGGACGCACTGCTGGCGCTGGAAAAAATTTGCTTTGACTCCGACCGGCTGTCACGGCGCAGTTTTAAATGGATGATCAATAAAGCCAACGCCTTATTGTTGCTGGCGGAAAAAAATCAGCAATTGGCCGGTTATGTGTTATTGCTTTATTCACGCGGTACATCGCTGGGGCGCATTTATTCACTGGCCGTTGACCCCGGTAATCGCAAACAAGGCATCGCCAACGCATTGATGGCGGCTGCCGAAAAAGCGGCGCTGGCCGCTGGCCGCAGTTTTATCCGGTTGGAAGTTCGGCCTGACAATCACAACGCTATCCGTCTCTACGAAAATCTCGGTTATAAAAAATTTGATGTGGTCAGTGACTTTTACGAAGACCACACCGATGCCATGCGCATGATGAAAGTGCTGCAACCAGAGCCGGATACCTTGCAAAATCAGGTAATGCATTATTCACAAAGCACCGATTTTACTTGTGGCCCGGCCAGTCTGATGATGGCCATGAAAACCCTGAAGCCGGATATGCCGCCGCTGGAACGAATCAATGAATTACAGATCTGGCGTGAAGCGACGACGATTTTTATGACTTCCGGTCACGGCGGCTGTAGCGCCCATGGTCTGGCTTTGTCGGCGTGGCGACGTGGTTTTAAGACTACACTCATCACCAACAGCGATGAAGTACCGTTTATTAACGGTGTGCGCAGTGATGAGAAAAAGCAGGTGATGGAGTGTGTGCATCAGGATTTTGTCCAGCAAATTAGCCAGTCTGATATTCATCAGCAATTGCAACCGCTGGACGTTAATTTGCTGCGTCAGCATCTGGATGCCGGAGCATTGGTCGTTGTACTAATAAGCTCTTACCGGCTGAATCAGAACAAATCACCGCACTGGGTATTGTTAGTGTCGATTTCCGATACTTTTGTTTATTTTCATGATCCCGATATCGACTGGGATGACGACAAAACGCTGACTGATAGTCTGTATATTCCGGTGACGCATAAAGAGTTCAACCGTTTGCTGGGCTATGGTAAAGCCCGTTATCAGGCCGCGGTGATCCTCAATCGCTGAACTCAGCAAGCTGTTAGCCGGTCAGAACCGTTTTATCTTGAGAGTCCATCTATGCTGAATGCCATAAAAGCCCTGCTCAATCCACAAACTGATAATGAAGCCAGTCTGGCCGGTGAGTTCAAAGGCCAGCCAAAGCTTGCGGTAGCGGCGCTGATGGTGGAAGTCATGGCTGCAGATCATGCGCAGGACACGGCTGAAATCAATGCTTTGCAAAGGCTGTTAAAAAAGCAGTTTCAACTTTCCGATGCTGCGGCAGAAAACTTATTTGAAGACGCAATGCAGGCGCATGCATCAGCCACCGACTATTTTGCCTTTACCCGCGAAATCAATAATCAGTACAGCATGGCCGAAAAAATTCAGCTGATTGAATCACTCTGGCAAATGGCCGCTGCCGATGATGATATTCAGGCGGTTGAGCAGCATGTGATCCGTCGCATTGCAGGCTTGTTGCATGTGGCACACAGTGATTTTATCGCCGGTAAACTGAAAGTCAGCGACCGCTAATCGGTCACGGTAAAACGGGTCAGGCCAACTAACTGGCCGGAATCGGTGACTACCCGAACCTGCCAGTCGCCGGCGGGTTCTTCAGGGAAATTATTTTTATAACTGAAAGCCCGGTAACCCTGTTCGCGGCCACCCTGGATCTGCAGCGTAATACGGTCAATTTGTTTGCCGTTATGCAGCCACAAATGGTGAATATTATCCTGTAAACCGCGCGGCGCCCTGACTGCCGTCCAGGCATACAGGCCACGTTGTAACTGACTGGCAGAAATCTGCTGAATACTGCGGCCATGACGTAATTGCTGGCGGTCTACTTCTTGCGACAAACTGATTTCGGTGAGCCGTAATGCGGCCGGTGGGATCCAGCTACGGGCCTGCCATAAGGCGCCGGCTAACACCATTAACAACAGCATTAATACCGGCAACCGCCACCAGTACCGGTACTGAAATACCCGCACCAGACTCGGCAGGCTCAGTAGCAGCGCAATCAGCAACGCCCAGGCCAGACTCTCAGTGGTGGTTAATTGCAAAATAATCGGCAACGCCACCACCAGCATGGCAAACAGTGCAAACGCATGAAACAGCAAAAACAACTCGCGGCGTTGGGCAAGCTTCTGGTAATACAGCGGATCAATAACTGAGACAATCGCACAGCCCATCAGTAAGACAGTAAATACTGACTGACCATGGTCCCAGGTGGTCACGGCGAGGAAAAACGGCAGCGCAAAAAACAGACTTTCCTGATGTACCAGCTGGGTCAGGTAATGCATGACCGCCGGCGGTAATTCCAGTCCGAAACGATTAAAGATCGTCGTCCTTAAGCCTTTTTCGGCGATCAAAAACAACCAGCTTAGCAGCAGCAAAATAGTCAGTAATTGCGCCAGTTGGGTGCTGCGTTCAACCAGAAAATAACTGGCCGTGCCGGAAGCAAAACCAAACATCGCAATCAGTCCGGGAAAGCGCTGTGCGACATCAATTAATCGCAGAATCGCTGATTTTATCGGGCTGAGTAAAGCGGGTTTGGCGAACATAAATAAATAGCAGACGCTGATAACAGGAGCATCAATATATAGCTTGCAGCAATCTGATGCGAATGATTATATATGAATAGTAATCATTATTATTGGCATTTAGAGTCATGTTTGATAACATCCTTAACTTTCCTACTGAAGCAAAGTGAGCTGCCCGTGCGTTTTACTCCAACCTTAATTATGAGTTCATTTAGTTTGCTGCTTGGGCAAGCCGCTTTTGCTGATAACGCCAGAATGGAATCAGAGCAATCCGTTCAGACTGAGTCCACAAAATCAGTGGTGCAAACAGAAACGGTGAAAAAAACTGAAAAAGAAACGGTCAGTTTGCCGCGTATTGATGTGTCAGGTTTGTATGAGCAAGGTCTCGGACCAGTGGATGGTTATTATGCGACGCGCAGTGTCACCGCCGCTAAAGTCGATATTCCGCTGATTGAGACACCGCAGGCAGTCTCAATTGTCACGGCCGCGCAAATCGAAAAACAAAATGCTGAGTCGCTTGGGCAAGCGCTGAAATACACGCCGGGTGTGATGGTGAAAGGCAGTGACAACACCACCAGCGACGGGTTGCATGTCCGTGGTTTTAACCTGACCGGTTCAGCGCCGTTTTATCTCAATGGCTCCAAACTCTCCCGCAATACCTTCAGCGGTGTCAGTGAACCTTACGGTTTAGAAAGACTGGAGGTACTGAAAGGGCCGGCGTCAGTTTTGTATGGCAATGCAGCACCCGGCGGTATCGTTAATATGGTGACCAAACAGCCGCAAACCGAAACACTGCGTGAACTGAAACTGCAAGCCGGCAGTTTTGACCGTAAACAGCTAGCGGGGGATTTTGCCGGCAAAATCACTGAGGATGGCCGTTTATCATACCGGCTGACCGGCTTGTTCCGACGCAGTGACACCATGACGGATTATGTTCCTGATGATCGTGATTTCGGGGCATTTTCAGTACGCTGGGATCCGACGGAAGCGACCTCGTTAACGCTGCTGAGTCAGTATCAAAACAACGATACGGCTTATGTTTACGGCCTGCCGGAACAAGGCACAGTGCTGGACAATATCAATGGTGATATTGACCGGGATCGCTTTGTCGGTGAGCCGGGCTTCAATAAATTCGAAACCCGAAATCACACGCTGGGTTATTTGTTCAGTCATCAGATTAATGATGTATTCACCTTCCGGCAAAACCTGACCTACTTCAGCTCTGATACCGATTACAACGACATTTTTATCGGGGCACTGCAGGCTGATCAGCGCACCTTGCCGCGTGGCGCTTATGCCCGTCAGGATGAGGACGCATCGCTGAGTCTCGACAATCAGTTACAAGCAAAATGGCAAGCGGGCATTTTGCAGCATACGATGCTGGTGGGCGCAGACTACAGTGAAAGTACCTTTAAGCGTCAGCAAAATAACGGCACCGTTGCGCCGTTGGATATTTTCAATCCGCAGTACGGATCGCCGGTTAACCTCAACCCTGTTCCAGGCTCACTCAGTGAGAATGAAACAGAACAATTTGGCGTGTATGCACAAGAGCATCTGAAAATCGGTGAACATTGGGTGGTGATGCTCGGCGGACGTTTTGATAAGGTGAAAGCCGAAACCGATAACTTTCTGACCAACACCCGCACCGAAAATTATGATGATGAGGCTTTCACCGGACGTGCCGGCCTGATTTATCTGTTTGATAACGGTTTTGCACCGTATTTCAGCTATGCCGAATCTTTCCAGCCAACCGGTGGTTTGGATGCCAGCGGCCAGGGATTTGACCCAAGTGAAGGCGATCAGTTTGAAGTTGGCCTGCGTTATCAGCCTGAGCAACTGCCGCTGTCGGTGACTGCTTCGGTGTATCGTCTGAAACAAAGCAATGTGACGACTGCCGATCTGGCCAATCCGGGGTTTTCCGTGCAGGAAGGGGAAGTGGTGTCCAAAGGGTTTGAGTTGGAAATGCAGGCCAACCTGACCGACGGTTTGAATCTGATTGCCTCATACGGTTACATTGATAATGAAATTACCGAAAGCAACAACAATAATGTCGGTAACCGGCTGGATGCCACCCCGCGCCACACCGCGTCGCTGTGGGCTGACTATAACTTCAATGGTTTATTACAAGGCTTGGGATTAGGTGCCGGTGTCCGTTATATCGATGACACCGTCAATATTGCTAACACCTACGACGTTGATGACTACACCGTTGTTGATGCGGTCATTGATTATCAGTTAACACCAGAAGTCTCGCTGGCGGTCAACGTTAATAATCTGCTGGATGAAGAGTATGCAACCTGTAGCTATGCTTGTTTCTGGGGTGTACGTCGTTCAGCTGTCGCCACGGCGACTTATAACTGGTAAATCAGTGGAATATCGATAACCAGTATCCGTATTTAAAATTAAACGGGCGCTGAACCAAATATCTGGTCAGCGCCCGTTTGTTGTTAAAGACCTAAAGCCGTAAGTTCAACGCGGGCGGCGGCGCCATAAAGTCTGGAAGCATCACCATCAACATCGCCCTCTGGCGCGATAGCAGGCCACAGATCCGCAACACCATCCAGATAAGCAGAGACTTTTTCAACTGCGTCCGCTGACTGGTTACGGCTGCTTTCTGGTAATTCCTGCAAACGGCGTTTGGCGATTTCGGTAAAGCCGTAGGCATCCTGATATTCGTGGGCATTGACCAGTTTGCCGTTAACAACACCAATGGCATATTCCTCACCGGCGGTGGTCAGTAACGATTTGATGCTCAGCAGGCTGGTTTGCAAATCGGTTTTTACCACAGATTCGGCGGCTTTGATGCCGTTTTCCAGATCTTGATAAGCCGCTGCGACAACTTCCTGTGACGCTTCACCGGTCACACTATCCGCCAGTTTGCTTAAGGCATCATCAAAGCGCTGGCCGCCACGATATTCGATGGCCGGAACCAGCCCGGCATAGAGTTCGTCGCGCGGATGTTTCATATGGGTGATCGCCATATCTGTGTGGCCCTGACGGTACAGTTCAAAACCGACCAGCAAATGGCCGCGAATCAGGCCCAGTCGTGAGAGATAGGCAATATCGTTGGTTTTCAGATCGGTTTCGGTCACGCCGGCGCCTTCACCTTCGCCTTCACCCGCGGCAGCCAGCGTCATCGCCGATGCATGGCCGGAATGATCTGGCATATCGGCAGCCATGGCATTCAGGCTGACACCGCTTGCCAGCGCGATCCCTAAACTGATCCATTTTTTACGGTTTTCTTGCATTAGTCGGCCTCTTAATGGTGGATTCATGATACGTTATGCACTTTGCCATAAATGAGAAGCATTCTCAATATGATTTTGCATGTAGCACAGTGTTTGTCGGCAGTGGATCTTGAGGTGATTCATGAGGCGATTCACACCACCCCTTTTCATGACGGGAAAAGCACGGCTGGCCGCGCCGCCGGTGAAGTGAAACATAATCAACAGGCTGATGATGTGGCTGTCAGTGGGATATTGCGGTTGGTTGAGCAACGCCTGCGGGATCATGATTTGTTCAAATTGGCGGCCCGGCCGCAACAATTTGTGCGGCTGATGTTAAGCCGCTACCAGCCGGGAATGGCCTACGGTACGCATGTTGATGAAGCGCTTATAAATGATCAGCGTACCGATATTTCTTTTACCGTATTTTTATCGGCCAGTGACCGTTATCAGGGTGGTGAGCTGGTGCTGGAAGACAGCAGCGGCGAGCGCAGCTGGAAACTCGAAGCCGGCGATGTGTTGCTGTATCCATCGACTTATTTACATCGGGTGAATACCGTTGAACAAGGTGAGCGGCTGGTAGTGGTTGGCTGGCTGACCAGCCGGTTGCGCGATGCCGGACAGCGGGAATTGCTGTTTGATCTGGAGCTGGCACTGCGTGAGGAATTTAATGTGCGCGGTAAAACAGCGCAATATGATCGGCTATCAAAAGTCCGCAATAATCTGCTGCGCTTACTGATTGATCGTTAATCTTTAATGGCTGCAGGTATCATTTGATTTTGACCATTGATGTTAATAAGAATGATTCGCTTTTAGTTTAATTCTGTGTAAACTACGCTCTCACTTATCTCTGTTTGTGGGAGTTATCCGGTTTGACTTCGAAACCCGTCGCCATCAGTTTACAGGCGCTGGCTGCCATTTTTGGCGGTTATTTACTGGCTTCAGCGAGCACGCTGTTTTTATCAGCGATCTTACCGCTCAGTAAAACCGAGGCGGTGATCACCGCCAGTTTATTCAGCTTTGTGGTGTATCCAATGGCCATTATCTGGGTGTATGCGCGGCAGGATGTGAAGCGCGCATGGTTGGGAATGGTGATGCCGAGTGTCATTCTGATCGCCATCGCCTGGCTGCTGAGCAGAGGACTAAGCTGATGCAAAACACCGAAAAAACCCCCTTCCGCCAATCAATGTCGGCATTACATACCTGGGGCAGTCTGATCGCTGGCTGGATGTTGTTTGTGATTTTTGTCACCGGTTCAATTGGTGTATTTGATGAGCCGGTCAGTCACTGGATGCAGCCGGAGCGGGCGGCGATTTTGTCGACCATGGATTATGACCCGGCCTCGGCTGCGGACAGACAGGCGGCGGTTGGCAAAGCGCAGTCTTATCTCCAGCAAGTCGAACCGAATGGGCATTTATGGTTCGCCACCTTGCCGGATTTGGAAGATCCTGCGATCAAATTATTCTGGCAGGATGCTGACGAAAATCCGTATCAGGCCAAATTACACCCCGATACTGGTGAACTGCTGCCAGCGGCAGTCGACAGGGATACCGAAGGTGGTCACCATTTTGTGCATATGCACTTTGAGCTGCACAGCGGCACGCTGGGGATCTGGATCGTCGGCTTTTTTACTTTGTTGATGTTGGTCGCGTTAATCAGCGGCGTCATTATTCACCGGCGGATTTTTAAGGACTTTTTTACCTTCCGCTCGCGCAAAGGTCAGCGCAGCTGGCTGGATGCCCATAATGCCTCGGGTGTACTGACTTTACCGTTTCAACTGATGATCGCTTTCACCGGTCTGGCCGTATTTGTGTCGATTTATATGCCGGCGGCGATCTTTGCGCATTACGATAGTCCCGGTGCTTTTTTTGCTGAAGTCTTTGAACGGCCAGTACCACGGGAAATGACGCATCAAGCAGCCCCGGTGGCGGATATTAGTCAGATGTTTGCTGATGCAGAACAGGCGATGGGCAAACCCGGACAGTTTATTCGCGTTGAACATCCTGGCGATAGCAGCGCGACATTTACCGTTTTTGGTTTATTTGATGCCGAAGCGCTTCAGGGCCGATTAGTTTTGCCGAGCAGCGGCATGGCAGAATTTGACGCGGTTACCAGTGAGCAGCGGCATGTTGAAGCGCCCGGCGCAGAGCCTCAGGGAGCAGCATTTCGCACGCAACGGGCAATGCGTACATTGCATTTTGCCAACTTTGGCGGGTACACCGTGCGCTGGTTGTATTTTCTGCTGGGCATGACCGGTGCGGTCATGATTGCCACCGGTTCGATCTTGTTTATGGTCAAACGCCGGCAGCGGGCATTGAAAGAGTTTGGTCATGCCACACAGCGCGTTTACCGGGTTGTTGATGTGCTTAATGTCGCGGCGATAAGCGGACTGTTAATCGCTTGTGTCGGTTATTTGTGGATCAACCGCTTACTACCATTGGAAATTACCGGTCGCGCAGGCTGGGAAGTCAGCCTGTTTTTTGCACTGTGGGCGGCAACCTTGCTGCACAGTGCGCTGCGACCGGTTAATCAAGCCTGGCGTGAGCAGTTGCTGGCTTTTGCCGCTTTATGCCTGTTGTTACCGTTTGTTAACGCATTTACGGTGGGTGAGCATTTACTCAGCTATCTGTATGAGCGTGACTGGCGGGCGGCTGGTGTTGAGCTGACCGTTATCATCTTTGGCCTTTTGGCTTTAAAAACCGCTCAGAAATTACGCCGGAAAACCGCTGCCAATGACCGGCAAGCAGCATCAGTGAACAATGAACAAGTTGGAGTGCGCGGATGATGCATTATCCGGTTTTAACCGTGTTATTGCTGAACTTACTGGCGATGACCGGCCTCAGTCTGGCCATGCCCAAACATCATCAACAGTTACTGAATAGCTGGCTGCCACCGCTAAGGATCTGGCTGTTGCGATTGCTTGCAGGTGTGTTGATGTTGATGGCCTTATTTGTGATTTGCAGCAGTTGGGGCATTGCCGCGGGTATTGTCTTGTGGCTGGGCTTGTTGTCTGTATCCGCTGTGTTCAGTTTGTGCCTGTTAAATCATCAATTATTACGTACAGTCAGTCTGCTGGGTGGCTTGCTGCTGGTGAGTTTTTTAATGCTCATCTGAGGTTGTATAAAACGGCATTCCGAAACCGGATTGTTAAACAGTAATCATTATCATTTACGTTAAGTTAATGGTTCTATATAATTGATAAAAATGTTGCCTTTCGGAGTTTCCTCATGTCACACCCCCGTAAATCCCTCTGTCTGGCGATAAGCCTTGCCTTGTCCGGATTGAGTCTGCCGGCTTTTGCTGAAACAGAATCGGCAGATTCAGATGCCGAAGCACTGGAAAGCCTCACCGTGACCGCCAGTGCCGATGCCTCGGCTGAAGGTCTATCACCGGCATTTGAAGGCGGGCAGGTTGCTGAAGGTGGTCGAGCAGGTATTTTGGGCACCAAGGATCATCTTGAGACGCCGTTCAGCATCACCAGCTACACCAATGAATTTATTCAGGACCGTCAGGCACAGAGTGTCGGAGATGTGCTGAAAGCGGATCCTGGCGTCCGGGTCGCGCGTGGTTTTGGTAACTTCCAGGAATCGTATTTTATTCGAGGCTTTATTCTGGGGTCAGATGATATTGCTTATAACGGTCTCTACTCACTGTTACCACGGCAATATATTGCGACTGAGTTGTTTGAGCGGGTGGAAGTGTTACGAGGCGCATCATCTTTTCTAACCGGCGCAAATCCAAGCGGTGGTGGTATAGGTGGCGCTATTAATCTTTTGCCTAAGCGTGCACCAAATTACGATCTTAATCGTATTACATTAGGCGCCTCTCATAATGATGACCGTAACGTTGCTGCTGATATAGCACGCCGCTTTGGTGAAAGTGATGAGTTTGGTGTTCGTGTTAATGCAGCACATCACAATGGTGGAACTTCAATAGACGATGAGCAAGCAGAATTGAATTTGTTCAGCATCGGCTTGGATTATCGAGGAGACCGTTTACGTTTGTCCGGGGATTTTGGTTATCAAAATCATCAACTGGATGAGACAAGAACTAACGTTGCTCTTAGCTCATTTCCATTTCCTGAGATTTCAACAATCCCTTCTGAACCTGACTCAAGCAGTAATTGGGCTCAACCCTGGTCATATTCCAACGAAGAAGATCACTTTGGTACATTCAGAGCTGAATATGACTTTGCAGACAGCATAACTGGTTGGGCTGCTTATGGTATGCGTCATGGTGAAGAAGAAAACTCACTTGGTAACTTGAGTCTGGTTAATGGTGAAACAGGTGAAGGTAGGGTCAGTCGCTTTGATAACAAGCGCATAGATAGAGTTCAGACCGGTGAAGTTGGTTTGAAAGGCAATTTTCAAACAGGTTCTGTTGGGCATGAGTGGGTAACCGCATACTCCTATTTTGTTTCAGAAACGAAAAACGCTTTTGGTTTTATTGGTGGCTTAACAAGTAATTTGTACAATCCGACTTACTATGATCAACCTGCTCTGGCAGAAGTCTATGAGCCAAGACTTGGGAATCGCATAAGATTAAATAGCTTCGCAATAGGCGATACCTTGTCATTCATGGAAGATTCGTTCCTGCTGACGCTCGGTGCCCGCTATCAGACACTAAAAAGCGAGGATTATGACTATCAGAATCAGACAGGTCGGATAGCCCAATATGATGAGAGTGAAGTGACTCCTGCAATTGGTGCCGTTTTCAGGGTGACCGATCGGATGTCCGTTTTTGCTAACTATATTGAGAGCCTGTCAAAAGGCGAAACCGCACCAAATAGTTCAGGTGGGAGCGATGTTGCTAATGCTGGTGAGTCGCTGTCCCCGTACGTTGCAGAACAGAAAGAAGTTGGCTTGAAATATGAAACGGATCAACTTGGACTTGGATTAGCATACTTTACAACTACGAAACCCAGAGCACTGATTGAAAATAATGTATTCACTGAATCCGGTGAAGATGAACATCAGGGTGTTGAGCTGACTTTCTATGGCAAGATGACTGATGACATCAAGTTGTTGGGTGGTGTAACTTGGCTTGATGCTGAACAGAAAGACACTGGTAACCCAGCCATAGATGGTAATGATGTGATCGGCGTGGCCGAATGGCAGGCAACAGTTGGAGCAGAATGGGAAGTGCCAAATCTGGATGGTCTGGCGCTTGATTCAAGAGTTACATACACCGGTTCACGTTTCGCAAATGATGCCAACACGCTTAAAGTCGATGACTGGACTACGGTGGATATTGGTGCCCGTTATCTAGTAGCTGTAGGCAATCAGGATCTGACACTCAGAGCGCGTGTGCATAATTTGTTTGGTCGAGACTACTGGTCCTCAGTCGGTGGTTTCCCGGGTAATGGTTATCTGGTGCTTGGTGCACCGCGCACCGTTAGCCTGACAGCCACGATCGATTTCTATTAATTGTTAAACAGATAGTTATCTGGTGTTAGGTCTGCTACTTACGGTAACCTTGTCAGCCACGATGGACTTTTAATACTCAGTAAACGTGACAACATTCTCAATTCCGAAGCCACTGCAGGTTTCATTAAAAATCATGGCCGCCTTATTGGGCGGCTATGTTTTTACGGTGGCATTTGTCAGCTGTGTTGCGGTGATTTGGCCCGGCCGGTTGGCTGATGCCATGCAAAGTGGGCTGATGCTCAGTTTTGCGATTTACACGGCGGCGATGATTTGGTCATTCAGTCAGTCAAGCTGGCAGCGCGCCTGGGCGGTAATGCTGTTACCAGCGATCATCATGTGGGGTGCGTCACTGTGGCTGAGCTGAATCTGGCAAATGACACGGCAGAAAACGGCCGCTATCGTCGTTTAATCACGCCCGTTCATACCTGGGCAGGTCTGGTCGCTGGCTGGCTGCTGTTTGCCATTTTTATCACCGGCACCTTGTCGGTTTTCGATGCGCCGCTGAGCCGGTGGCTGAATCCTGAACTCTATACGCTGTCGGCCAGCGATCAGCCGAGCGCGGCCGAGCGGCTGGATTATGTCGCTAAGGGCGAAGCCTTTTTCCGGGAATATCAGCCGAACAGCGGCTTTTGGGGCATGGGCCTGCCCAATGCCGATAACCCGGGCATTTTATTGTTCTGGGAGCTGAAAGAAGGTGGGCTGCAAATTGGTCAGTTACACCCCGAAACTGGTGAATTTCTGGGCCCTTATGAAAATCGCGGTACCGAAGGCGGCCATCATTTTGTCCACACCCATTTTGAATTACATGCTGGTGATACTGGTGTCTGGATTGTTGGCGCGGTGACTATGCTGATGCTGCTGGCGATGGTCAGTGGCGTCATTATTCACAAACGAATTTTCAAAGACTTTTTCACGCTGCGGTTTTTTAAAGGTCAGCGCAGCTGGCTGGATGCCCATACCTTGCTGGCGGTGCTGACGCTGCCGTTTTTGCTGATGATTGGCTACAGTGGCCTGGCAATTCAGGCCAAGACCTACCTGTCACCGGCGATTAACCAGCATTACGACGGGCCGTTCAGTTTTTATACGGATCTGATGCAGGAGCCACCCTTTAAAGTCACAACGGGTGAGCCGGCAGAACCGGTGGATTTAGTCGAACTCTTTGCCCGCGCCGAACAGGAATTGGGGCAGCCAGCCAATTTCATTAATGTTGAACGGCCGGCAGATAGCAGCGCTATGTCACATGTGTTCGGCCAGCCCGATGCGCAAGTCAGTGATGACAGGGTTTTGTATTACGATGGCGGCCGCGTGCAATTTAATGCCATCACCGGTGAAATGACCCATGTCCGAATGCCGGATCAGCAAATGAACGGCGGCGCGTTTGCTGCGGAAATCATGCTCGAGCGTATGCATATGGCCGAGTTTGGCGGGATGACCTATCGCTGGCTGTTATTTGTGCTGGGGTTACTGGGTTCGGGCATGATTGCTGCCGGTACGATTCTATTCTGGGTAAAACGCCGCCAGGGTGTGCAGACTGAATTTGGCCGCGCGACGCCAGTGGTGTACCGGGTAATTGAAGCGCTCAATATTGCAGCGATCACTGGTCTTTTGGTGGCCTGTATTGGCTTTTTCTGGGCAAACCGTTTATTGCCGATGGCGTTAACAGACCGAGCGGGTTGGGAAATTACTGCTTTCTTCGGGATATGGTTGTTGACCTTATTACATGCAGCAGTGCTGCCAGCCGCCAAAGTCTGGGCGCAGCAGTGTTGGTTATTTGCCTTGCTCTGCCTGTTTTTACCGTTGCTTAATTGGCTGACCACGGGCGAACATCTGGTTCGGTATGCTGCTGATGGCCGTATTGCGGCTTTTGCGGTGGAGTTAGGTATCGTGATTTGTGGTGCGCTGGCGTTGTGGCTGAGCCGTTATCTGCAACGCCGGGCGAAAAAAGTTGGTTCGCAGCCTGCACTGCCGGAGCATAACTAATGCTCAGCGCTACATTATTAAGTCTGTCGGCGGTCGCTTTGCTGGGTCTGGCGATGCAGCGGCATTGGCGGCAAGTATCGAAAAAGCCATTGCCAACGTTCGTTTGCCGGGTGTTACAGGTAACAGGGTACGTCCTGTTACTGCTGTGTTTATGGCGTTTCAGTGACGGCAATCAATATCAGGCTGGCTGGGTGATTGGCATTGCCGTAATGATGTTGATCGCAGCCGGATGGTCACTGAGTTTTAGTTTATGGCCGCGGATCACCGCTTTCAGTGTATTGCCGGTGACCGTTATCGGGCTGCTATTGCTTTAACGCTGCTATATCTTGCCGAGCCCGTTTAACGGCTTTTTTAACCTGCGCCGGTGCGGTGCCACCCAAATGATCCCGCGCGGCGACCGAGCCTTCAAGCGTTAAATAATTAAAGACATCGTCGCCGATCTGCTGGCTAAATTGTTGTAATTCAGCCAGATCCAGCTGCGATAAGTCTTTATCTTGTTTAATGGCATAAGCCACTGATAAGCCCACCACTTCATGGGCATCACGAAACGGCACACCTTTACGGACTAAATAATCGGCCAGATCGGTGGCGGTCGCATAACCTTTTAACGCTGCCTGACGCATATTGGCTTTCTTAACGGTAATTACCGCCATCATATCGGCATAGACCCGCAGCGAACCGAGCAGGGTATCGATTGTGTCAAACAATGGCTCTTTGTCTTCCTGATTGTCTTTGTTATAAGCCAGTGGCTGGTTTTTCATCAGTGTCAGCAAATTAAACATATTGCCGTAAACGCGGCTGGTTTTACCGCGGATAAGCTCAGGCACATCGGGATTTTTCTTTTGCGGCATGATTGATGAGCCGGTGCAGAAGGCATCCCCCAGATCAACAAAATCAAACTGCGCCGATGACCAGATAATCAGTTCTTCGGAAAAACGTGATAAATGCATCATTAACAGTGACGCAAAACTGTTGAACTCAATGGCAAAATCCCGATCACTAACAGCATCCAGCGAGTTAGCACAAATCCGCTCAAAACCTAATAATTGAGCGGTATATTCGCGGTCAATTGGAAACGTCGTACCAGCCAGTGCAGCAGCGCCTAAAGGCAGGCTATTGACCCGCTTGGCGCAATCATCGAGGCGTTCCAGATCGCGGCGCAGCATTTCATACCAGGCCAGCATATGGTGACCAAAGGTCACCGGTTGGGCGGTTTGCAGATGGGTAAAGCCCGGCAGAATGGTGTCGGCTTCGCGTTCAGCCACATCGACCAGCGCTGTTTGCAAACGCAGTAATTCGCTGCGGATCGGCGCTATCATATCGCGCAGGTACAGGCGTACATCGGTGGCCACCTGATCATTACGCGAACGGCCGGTGTGCAGTTTTTTGCCGGTTTCACCAATCAACTGGATGAGCCGCGCCTCGATATTCATGTGCACGTCTTCCTGGGCGATCGACCAGTTGAATTCGTCGTTATCAATTTCCTGCTCAATCTGCTTCAGGCCATTGATGATTTGATCCCGTTCGCTCTCGGTGAGCACGCCGACTTTGGTCAGCATGGTGGCATGCGCTATCGAGCCTTGAATATCCTGCCGGTACATGCGCTGGTCAAACATCACCGAGGCGGTAAATTCCTCAACAAATTTATTGGTCGGCTGGGTCAGACGGGCGGAAGACAGTTTTTTATCGGATGCGGACATATCGCGGCCTGTAAAGTCGGAGCAAAGTAGCGCGCATTATAACGCGGCTGTCGTGGCACAGCAGCCGTAAATGCTAGAATGACGTTTTTCGTTGTCCCCAAGACAGGAATCCGGTTTTATGAAAGACGCCCTTGTGCGTATCGCCACCCGCCGCAGCCCGCTGGCACTCTGGCAGGCAGAGTTTGTCCGTGATGAATTGCTCAAACTGCACCCGCACTTGACCATTGAGTTGGTCAAAATCAAAACCAAAGGCGACAAAATTCTTGATACGCCGCTGGCCAAAGTCGGCGGCAAGGGCTTGTTTGTTAAAGAGCTGGAAGTGGCCATGCTCAATGGTGAAGCCGATATTGCTGTGCATTCGATGAAAGATGTGCCGGTGGATTTCCCCGAGGGACTGCATTTGCCGGTGATTTGTGAGCGGCATGATCCGTTTGATGCTTTTGTCTCCAATGATTTCGCCAATGTCGATGCTTTGCCGCAGGGCGCGCGGGTTGGCACGTCAAGCTTGCGCCGTGAATGTCAGCTGCGGCATTACCGGCCGGATCTACAGATCTTGCCGCTGCGCGGTAATGTGAATACCCGGTTGGCCAAGCTCGATGCCGGCGAGTTTGACGCGATCATTCTGGCCAAAGCCGGCCTGGAACGGCTGAAATTTGATGACCGCATCCGTAGTGCTTTATCGGCTGAGCAAAGTCTGCCAGCGATTGGTCAGGGCGCCTTAGGCATTGAAACGCGGCTGGATGATGCGGCCCTGAATACACTGATTGCGCCGCTTAATTGCAGCCATACCAGCACTACCGTCAAAGCCGAACGTGCATTGAATCGCCGATTGCAGGGTGGTTGTCAGGTGCCGATTGGCGGTTATGCGATTCTGGAAAACAACGAAATCTGGTTACGTGGGCTGGTCGGCCGGCCGGATGGTACCGAAATGTTGTTTGATGAAATTCGCGGCCCGGCAGTCGATGCCGAACAGTTAGGACTAACCATCGCTGAGAAACTGCTGCGCCGTGGCGCTGACAAAATTCTTGCTGATGTATATGGCCGTTAATCAGGCTTTGCGGGGGCTGAAAGTATTGGTGACACGGCCGGCCGCACAAACAGAGAAGTTGGCATCACTGTTACAGCAGCAACAAGCGCAGCCGGTCATTTTTCCGCTGATTGAAATCAAAGCCATTGATGCCGGCAGCTGGCCGGTTATGGATTGGCGCAAAGTAGACTGGCTGATTTTTGTCAGCCGTAATGCGGTGCAACACTTCTGTGCTGGTTTGCCGAAAAAATTACCGGCACGTTTGCAATGTGCTGCGGTAGGTAATGGTACTGCGCAGGCAATGCGTGAACAAGGATTAATGGTCAGTCTGCAGCCGGAAAAATCCAACGGAAGTGAAGGTTTACTCACTTTGCCGGACATGCAGCAATTGCAGGATAAAAAAATTGTCATTGTTCGCGGCCAGGGCGGCCGGGAACTGCTGGCTGATACCCTGCAAGCCAGAGGTGCTAAAATTCGATATATTGAGGTGTATCGCCGGCAATTACCCAAGGTCAGCAATGAACAAAAAACCGCCGCCTTACAGGCAGATATTTTATTGGCGACCAGTGTGCAAAGCGTGACCAATTTGCTGGCAATATTTGCTGACAACACGCAACAGCTCCTCAGCAAACCGCTGGTGGTGGTTAGTGAGCGGATCCGGCAGTATGCGCAGGCGCAGGGCTTTAGTAAGGTGGTCGTAACCGACACCGCCAGTGATGAGGCAATAATGCAGCGATTGACTGAAATAGGAGCTGAGCATGGACAATAACAGCCCATCCTCTGAACAAAAATCCGCACCGGCCAAAGCCAAGCCAAACTGGCCGAAGCTGCGGCGAAATGGCTTATGGTTACTGTTGTTTTTAGTGTTATTGGTGCCGGCAGCACTGGCGTTGTGGTGGAATTATCAACAGCAGCAGAATCTCGATCTGATTAATGAACAATTCATTGTGCTGGACAACATTCAGTCTGATATTACCGCTTTACAGCGGGCTCAGCAGCGTAGTGCAAATAGTCTGCAGCAGCTCACGGATTTGCAACAAAGCCAGGAACTGGCGATTGCCGATTTGCAGCAACGCGAGCCACTGAGCAATAAAGAAATCCGTCTGCGCTGGGCACTGAAAGAAGCAGATTATCTGCTGCAACTGGCAAATCAGCGGGCTACTCTAGCCAATGATGCTGATGGTGCGCGGCAGGCCTTGCAGCTGGCGGATGAAAAATTACGTGATTTAAATGACTACCGCTTGCAGCCTTTACGGCAACTGATCGCCGATGAACAGCTGGCGCTGGATGCCGTCGCTGAAGCAGATATTGGCGGTATCGCCGCTGACCTGCAAAGTGCCATTGCTGCTATCGATATGCTACGGGTGATTAAAGGGCCTAAACAATTCAGCCCGGATCCCATGGCTGATACTGGTGCGGATCTGACTACCACCGCTGGCTGGCAAAACGCGGTCAGCGATATCTGGCAGCAAATCCGCTCTCTGGTGGTGATTCGCCAGCAAGAAGATGCACCGCAGGCGGTACTGATCCCCGAACAGCGTTATTTCTTGTATCAGAATCTGCGTTTGAAACTGGAAACCGCCCGTTTTGCACTGCTTTCCGGTAAACAGAGCATTTACGACAGCAGTTTACAAACCAGCATCGACTGGTTACAGCGCTATTTTGTCGGCGAACAGCGTGATGCATTATTAGCCAGTCTGGAAACCATGCAGGCCGAGCAAATTGACGTGACATTGCCGGATATCAGTGGCTCACTGCGCTGGTTACAGGACTTTGAACCATGAAGCTGCTGCTGATTCTGATCATCGCGCTGGCGCTCGGCGGACTATTGATCTGGGTCGCCGATTTGCAGCCGGGTTTTGTGTTGTTGCAGTACGGGCAGTGGAGTCTGGAAACCTCGCTGATAGTGTTTTTCGCGATGTTTTTGTTGCTACTGTTAGCTGGGTATTTTCTGTTACGTAGCACTTTATTTTTAAAACAGTCACCGGCGCGTCTTGCCAACTGGCAACAGCAATTACGTCACAAGCGTGCCAGTCAGGCATTGACCAAGGGCCTTATCACGCTGGAAGAAGGCCGCTGGGCCGAAGCGGAACGGTTATTGGCACGTCACGCCGGCAATAGCGAAACACCGCTGCTGCATTATTTAGCGGCGGCGCGGGCGGCGCAAAAACAATCAGCACCGGCGCGGCGTGACAATTATTTGAAACTGGCCCATGAAACCACCGAAGGTGCCGATATTGCCGTGGGTGTGGTGCAGGCGGAACTGCAACTGTCGGCCGGTCAGAAAGAACAGGCACTGGCGACCTTGCAGCATTTGAGGCAAGTTGCCCCCAAACATCCCTATGTTTTGCAATTATTGCAGCAGTTGTATCAGGACACTGATCAATGGCAGGCCGTGCAGTCGGTATTACCCGACTTACGCAAACGTCATGTCCTCGATAACAGCGCCATAAAAGAACTCAGCGCTGAAGCTGCCGTCGGTCAGTTGCATCATGCTTTACTGCGTGAAGACTGGCAGCGTATGGCACAAATATGGGAGCAGACACCGGTCAAAGTCCGTAACAGCGAAGCGATTTTAATCCCTTATGTAAAAGGGCTGATCGCGCAGGGCGAATTTACCGGGGCGGTTGCTTTGATTGAACAATATCTGCGTAAAAACTGGAGTGATCAGCTGGTTTATCAATACGGGCTGATCCCAGGGACTGGCTTACTGAAGCGGCTGGGCTTTGCCGAAAAATGGCTGAAACAGCGTGAAGAAAATCCATGGCTGTTATTAACGCTGGGCCGGCTGGCGGCCGGTAGTAAGCTATGGGCCAAAGCCGAAGCCTATTTGCGTACCAGCATTGAACATGGGCCACGCGGTGAGACTTTTCAGGTGCTGGCTGAGGTACTGACTGCGCAGGACAAACGTGATGCCGCCGCCGGTATTTATCGTCAGGGCCTTGAATGGCAGCTGAAATCGGGTCATTAACTTATCACGGGAAAAATTGAGTGCAGGAAGCCGATTCCCAATATCTGATTGATATCCTGATGCTGCTGCTGGCGACAGTGGTTATCATCCCGATTTTTCATAAAATCCGCCTCGGCGCGATTCTCGGTTATCTGGCCGCCGGTATTGTCCTCGGTCCCTGGGGGCTGGGTGTTATTACCGAAGTCGAAGATGTCCGCCATTTAGCCGAATTTGGCGTTATTTTCCTGCTATTTATTCTCGGTATTGAACTTCGCCCCGACAAGCTCTGGGAAATGCGCCGGCTGGTATTTGGCTTAGGACTGGGTCAGCTCTTAATCACCGCAGCGATCATTTATGCGATTGCGCTAGGTTTTGGTATGTCGCAAAAGACGGCAGTCATTATCGGTTTTGGTCTGGCCTTGTCATCCACAGCATTCTGTCTGCAACTTTTGGCAGAGAGGGGCGGGATCTCGACGTTAATGGGCCGGATGTCGGTGTCGGTGCTGCTGCTACAGGATATTGCGGTGGTGCCACTGCTGGCGCTGGTCTCATATTTTGCCGGCAGCGGCGCGGATATGACCGAGCCAGGTATGCATATGGTGTATCCGGTGCTGATGATTATTGCGCTGTTGATAGCCGGTCGCTATTTATTGAATCCGGTATTAGGGCGAATTGTCGCCAGCGGTGATCCCGAAGTGTTTATGGCTGTTGCCGTACTACTGGTTTTGGGGGTTGCCTGGCTGATGCAGTGGGTGGGTTTATCGATGGCGATGGGGGCTTTTCTGGCTGGCATCATGCTCGCCGAATCGCATTACCGGCACCAAATCGAGGCCGATATTCTGCCGTTCAGGGGGATTTTGCTGGGGCTGTTTTTCATGACGGTCGGTATGGAAATCAACTTTGGTCTGCTCTGGGAAAAATTTGCCTTAATTATCGGCCTGACCATCGGCCTGATGTTGCTGAAAGGTGTCATTGTCTATTTGCTGGCACGGCTGGCGGGCGCCAAAAACAGCGTGTCTTTGCAAACCGCGACCTTGTTATCACAAAGTGGTGAGTTCGGTTTTGTTTTGTTTGGTGTAGCGGCTTCGTCTGCTGTGCTGGCTGAAGATGTCAGTCATTTACTGACTCTGGTGATTGCCCTGACAATGGCACTGACGCCGTTTGCGGTACGCGGCATGAATACACTATTGCTGCGTTTTGCCGATACCAAACGTGATGCTGAGCATGATCATGAACAGCCTGAATTTATTAATGACGCTCAGCAGCATGTGATCCTCGCCGGTTTTGGGCGGGTAGGGGCACGCATCGCGGCATTGCTGAGTGCGGCGGGCGTCAACTATATCGGTCTGGATATGCGTGAAGCCCGGGTCAAAGATGCCCGTTCGCAAGGGTTTCCGGTGTATTTTGGTGATGCCAGTAAAGTGAAGGTTTTGCGTGCTGCCGGTGCTGACCGGGCTAGTATGATTGTGGTGGCGTTAGATAATCCTGAGCAGGTGGATCGTCTGGTGGCGCAGGTACGGCAATCCTATCCTGAGATGCCGATCCACACCCGGGCACGGGATCGTAAACATTGTGCGGATCTGGTGGTAAAAGGCGCGACCACGGTAGTTTCAGAAACATTGGAAACCAGTTTGCGGTTAACGGAAGAAGTGCTGCTCGGCAGCGGTGTCAGCGAAGCTGAAACCAAAACAGTTATCAATGCGTTTCGTGAAGATTATTACTCCAACGTGGTGCAGAAAGTGGCCGATAATAAAGTGGTACTGGGTGAATTGAAGCATTAAAAAACGGCGCTTTGAGCGCCGTTTTTTTTAATTGGAAGATCTTACAGCCGCATCGGCATCACCACATATTGCCGGCTGATTTTGTCATCGTTGGGTGTAATCAGTGCACTGCTGTTTTCATCGCTGAAGGTCATTTTTACTTTGCTGTCGGGCATAGCATTGAGCAGATCCAGCAAATAAGCATTATTAAAAGCAATTTCCAGTGCGCTGCCAGTGTATTCAACGGGGACTTCTTCTTCGGCAGTTTCCTGCTCCTGATTAGTGACGGTGGCTTTGAGCAGGCCACTATCCAGATTCAGCCTGACACTACGGTGTTTGTCATTGGCCAGAATCGAGGCGCGTGACAGTGCTTGTTTCAGTTCATCACGTTCGGCCACCACCACTTTGTCACCACCCAGCGGTAATACCCTTTCATAGTTAGGGAATTGACCATCAATCAGCTTCGAGGTGAAATGCAGATCCGGCAGCTCAACTTTGATTTGCTGCTGGCTGAATGCCAGTTTGACTTCAGCATCCACATCGCCGAGCAGGCGGCCGAGTTCCAGAATAGCTTTGCGCGGCACAATTACGCTGTTTTTCTCTTCAGCAGTTTCGCTGGTAGTAATTTCACCCAGTGCCAGCCGGTGACCATCGGTTGCCACCGCCCGCAGTTTATTCGCCTCCCGTTCCAGCAATAAACCATTCAGGTAATAACGCACATCCTGACTGGCCATGGCAAAACTGGTTTCGTCGAGCAGATCTTTGAGCGCCGATTGCGGCATGCTGATTTGTTCGCTGTAATTGGCGCCTTCACTATCCGGAAAATCGTCAGAGGACAAAGTCGCCAGCGAAAAACGACTTTTGCCGGCTTGCACCAACGCTTTATTGTCTTTGGCTTTAAAACTGATTGTGGCATTCGCCGGCAAAGCGCGGACGATATCCAGCAGTTTGCGGGCCGACACGGTGGTTTCGCCGGCCTCATCAACGGCAACCGCCAGATTGGCTATCATTTCCAGTTCCATATCAGTACTGGTCATGGTCAGTTTGTTACCCTGCGCTTTAAGCAGGATATTCGACAAAATCGGTAAAGTAGAGCGACGTTCAACAATGCTGCATACCAGTTGTAGCGGGCGGGCAAGCGTTTCTTGGCTGACAGTAAATTGCATGGGGATCCTCAACTCGACAAGGTTCGGAGCAGGTTACGGTAATCTTCGGCGATACGGCTGTCGGTTTCGCGCAGTTCAGCGACTTTGCGACAGGCATGTAACACCGTGGTGTGATCGCGGCCACCAAAGGCTTCACCGATTTCCGGCAGGCTATGGTTGGTCAGTTCTTTGGCTAATGCCATGGCGACCTGTCTGGGCCGCGCAATGGAGCGGGTACGTTTTTTGGCCAGCAAATCAGAAACCCGTACCTTGAAATATTCGGCGGCTGTTTTCTGGATGCTTTCCAGCGTCACCAGTTTTTGGTGCAAGGCCAGTAAGTCTTTCAGCGCATCCTGCGCCATATCAATCGACAACGGCTGATTAGTAAACCGTGCAAAAGCCATGACCCGCTGCAGTGCACCTTCCAGATCGCGGACATTGGATTTGATGCGCTTGGCAATAAAAAAGGCCACATCATCCGGTAATGTGACCAGATTCTGCTGGGCTTTTTTAATCAAAATGGCAACGCGGGTTTCCAGTTCTGGCGGCTCGATAGCAACCGTCAAGCCCCAGCCGAGGCGCGATTGCAGCCGTTCGTCGAGATTTTCGACTTCTTTGGGAAACCTGTCGCAGGTCAGAATGATCTGCCGTTGGCCTTCGAGCAGACTATTAAAGGTATAAAAGAATTCTTCCTGAGAGCGTTCTTTTTTGGCAAAAAACTGAATATCGTCGATCAGCAGCGCATCAGCACTGCGGTAATGGGTTTTGAACTGATCGATCGCATTGTTGCGCAGTGCTGTGATCATGTCCTGCACAAACCGCTCGGATGATAAATAAATGACCCGCGCTTTAGGGTTATTTTGTTTAATTTTATTACCCACTGCCAGCATCAAGTGGGTTTTACCGAGACCGGTGCCACCGTACAAAAACAGCGGGTTATAGCCACTGGTACCGGGGGCTTCTGCGACATGCAGCGAGGCCGCACGGGCAATCTGATTGGATTTACCCTCGACGTAACTGTCAAAGGTAAACAGTGGATTCATCGGGCTGCCAATCGCCGGTAGTGGCTCCGCTTCTGAAGGTTTGATCCTCGGCGCTTCGCGGTTTTCGATTTTTGGCTTGGCCGCGGCAATGGTGTCGCGGGTACCGACCTCAATGTCGACTTTCTGAATAATGCCTTGTGTCAGGCCATTCAGCAGCACGTTGATTTGTGATTCCAGTTGTTCCTGTACCCATTGCTGTACATAAGGATTGGGGGCCAACAAGCGTAAGCTGTCATTAGTTTCGATGGCTTGCAGCGGTCGCAGCCAGGTATTCAGCTGTTGTGCCGACAGATCACCTTCCAGATGGGACAGACATTTTTCCCAAAGCGGTGAGGACACAGCAACTCCTTGATTATTAATGATTAATTGGCTCGTCCGCAGCGTTAATTGGTTAGCTACGGTTCGTTAGTATAACCTGAGCGGCAACGCTCCAAAAAGTATCTTTTGTCAGCGGCTGTTGCGACGTAGAATAATGTCTTAAAAGCAGTGTAATGCGGTTTGACGGGCGGTACTGCAAACCCTTATAATCCCACGTCTTTTGTCTTGGGCAAGCATGGCGGTCTGGCCGGCTATCCGATACAAAATCATTGGTATATCTGGAGTTGGTGCAATGAAAAGAACATTTCAGCCGAGTAATTTGAAGCGCAAACGTACGCATGGTTTCCGTGCCCGCATGAAAACTGTTGGTGGCCGCCGTGTAATCAGCGCTCGCCGTGCCAAAGGCCGCGCAAGACTGTCTGCTTAATTCTCGCATTTTTGCGGGAGCCATGACTTGGCTAAGTTTCGCCGAGCCATGAGAATGAACCGCCCGGGCGATTTCACCCGGGTATTTCGTCAGGGTAAACGCTGCGGTGGCGGCGGACTGACGTTAATTGCGCTGCCTAGCAGTGCCGGCCATCCCCGACTGGGGCTGGCGATTGCCAAAAAACATATCAAACTGGCCAGTCAGCGAAACCGGATGAAACGACTTATCCGGGAATCATTCCGCCAGCATCAGGCGGCACTGGACAGTATGGACATCGTGGTATTGTCGCGCCCGGAGCTGGGTCAGCGGGATGCCACACAAATCCGGACAGCATTGGAGCGGCATTGGTTAACCGTGGTAACACAATGGCAAAATTCCTGATCGGGCTCGTCCGGGGCTACCGTTTTCTTTTGAGCCCGTTTCTGGGCATACACTGTCGTTTTCAGCCGACTTGTTCGCAATATATGATTGAAGCAATTCAATTGCATGGATCATTGCGTGGCACCTGGCTGGGTCTGCGGCGGCTTTCACGTTGCCATCCCTGGCATCAGGGTGGCGTGGATCCTGTTCCTGAATTAAAGACGAAATCACACAATGGATAATCTCAGAACGCTGTTTATTTTTGGTCTGCTCATTGTCTCCTTGCTGCTCTGGGAAGCCTGGCAGAATGATTATGTCAGACCACAACAAGCTGCCCAGCAGGCCAGCAATACCGAAACACAAACGGCTGATCGCAGTCAGCAACAAGTGGATGATCTGCCGGATTTACCGACCGATCAAAATGCTGCCGGCTTACCGGATCTGCCGGATGCTGAGCAAACACCTGATGCTGACAATGTTCGTCAAATTCGGGTTAAGACCGATGTCATCGATGCCTATATCGATCCGCGTGGTGGTGATATTCGCAAGCTGGCGTTGCTGCAATATGCCGTTGATGCTGACCAGCCAGATGTGCCGGTGCAGTTTTTAAATGATGGCAGTAATCCGTTTTTTATCACGCAGTCTGGTTTGCGTGCCGAAGGCCCGGCGCCCACGCATTACGATATGTATCAGGCTGAAGAAAACAGCTATCAACTGGCCGATGGTCAGGACACACTGAATGTGCCGCTTCGCTGGCAGTCTGATAATGGCCTGACCGTTATCAAAACCTATACCTTTAAACGTGACAGTTATCTGGTTGATGTCAGTTACCAGATTGAAAATAATAGCGGCGAACGCTTTGCAGCTTATCCCTATGCGCAGTTTAACCGAACCCGGCCGTCTGACAGCTCTATGCTGCTTTATACCTACACTGGCGCGGTGTTCTCCAGTGATGAAAATCAATACAAAAAAGTCGATTTTGACGAGCTGGATGAGGCCGATTTCCGGCGCGATACTACCGGCGGCTGGACAGCAATGATCCAGCATTATTTTGTCGCGGCGCTGTTGCCGGCGACAGATGCCGGTGAGCTGAGTTTTTACGGTAAATCCATTGACCAACAAAATTACACCGCGGGCATTCGTCTGCCGGCAGTGGTCGCAGACGCTGGTGAATCCGCCAGTGCTGAATACCGGATGTATATGGGGCCTAAAGAAACCCATCGTTTAGAAGACGCTGCCGAAAATCTGGATTTAACGGTGGATTACGGCATTTTGACGATTATTTCCAAGCCGCTGTTTATTGTGATGGAGTGGTTTCACAAGCTGACTGGTAACTGGGGCTGGTCGATTGTGCTGCTGACGATTTTAATTAAATTGGCGTTTTTCAAGCTCTCCGCAAAAAGCTATCGCTCGATGGCGGCGATGCGCAAGCTGACCCCTAAACTGGCCAGTCTGAAAGAGCGTTACGGTGACGATAAGCAAAAATTCAATCAGGCGATGATGGATTTATATCGCACCGAAAAAATCAATCCGCTGGGCGGTTGTTTACCGATCTTAGTGCAAATGCCGGTATTTCTGGCCTTTTACTGGGTGCTGGTGGAAAGTGTCGAGTTACGCCAAGCCGACTTTATTTTATGGATCAACGATCTGACCGCGATTGATCCCTATTTTGTACTGCCGGTGCTGTTTGGTCTGACAATGTGGTTCCAGCAAAAACTCAATCCGATGCCGCAAGATCCGGCTCAGGCCATGATGATGAAAGTTTTCCCCATTGTCTTCACGGTATTCTTTGCCTTCTTCCCGGCCGGTCTGGTGTTGTATTGGTTTGTGAACAATATTCTGTCGATTGCCCAACAGTGGTACATCACCCGAAAAATGGGTGCGATGTAATCCGCCATAGTCATGGCTTTAGTTAAAACCGACACCATTGTCGCCATAGCTACCGCACCGGGGCGTGGCGGCGTTGGTGTGGTGCGTTTATCCGGCACGGCCGCGATAATCATTGCTGAAACAATGACCGGCCCGCTAGCCAAACCCCGCTACGCAAAATTTGCGTCTTTTAAGTCTCCGGATAACGACGTTATCGACAGCGGTGTGGTGATTTATTTCGCCGCGCCAGCATCGTTCACCGGTGAAGACGTGGTCGAATTACAAGGGCACGGCAGCCCACTGGTGCTGGATCGTTTATGCCAGACGGCTGTTCAGCTGGGTGCCCGTATGGCTCGGCCCGGCGAGTTTTCCGAGCGCGCTTTTCTCAACGGTAAAATGGATTTGGCGCAGGCCGAAGCGGTTGCTGATCTGATTGAAAGCTCAACTGAACAAGCGGCGCGCAGTGCTATGCGCTCCTTGCAGGGCGAA
>FYBJ01001731.1_pt2 | contig 27412 bp, 24 predicted proteins | sample 1134611 | NCBI WGS metagenome assembly FYBJ01 (sample SAMEA104116008, study PRJEB20421) | marine metagenome | isolation source: marine | reverse complement strand
TATTCATTAATAAAATTATGTCTCTTTCGGTAACATGAATTATGAGGCAACGAAAGCTACCTTCGGTAACATTTATTTATGACGCAATAGGATTATTCAGCTCCTTCGTCAATCCGTGAATCGTCATTGAGTACAATTCTTCATGCTGCGATCTTCTTACTGTTTTTAAGTTTTCAAGAGCAATGCTATGAATAAAACTTTCAATAAGCAGAGTAGTTCAAGTTTATCAACAGACCTTAGACTAAGGCCAAATTAAGCAGGTTCACATAGAAAAATTATATGCGTGTTGACATTTCATTTTTCAAAGCGAAAATGTAGATGACTGGCATGCCGGACATAGCGTATTTTTTATTGAAGAATTCACCAGAGTCAATCATAAAAATCCTAAATTATCCAAAACGTTCTTTGTAAAATTTTTTAACGAGCCAGAAGAAACTCAAGGAATATTGAAAACATGAATCCATCAAAACTGCCATTACAATGGGCAGCCCAGTATTTATCGAAAGAACATTTAATTGTTCAAGCCCATCAGAAAAAAATTGAAACGCCTTATTCCATTGTCCATAAAATAGAAACGAATGAACGTCCTTTTTATCTGAAACAGGTCCCAGAATCATTATTTCTTGAAGCAGACACTTTAATTTTTTTAAGCGAGCATGGCTGTACCAATATACCTCAAGTGATTGCCAGGAACGATGAACTGCATTGTTTTCTCATGAGCTCCGTCGGTAATAATGCTCTGCGCCACCTTTTCAAAAGGCGGGTCAACTTGTCCCTTCTTAGCCAAGGTATTTTAAATTATACCAACATTCAACGTTCAGTAGAGAATAACATTCAAGCGCTACTGAACTTAGGCATTCAGGATTGGCGACTGGAAAGATTCCCTGCATTATATCTTCAGCTCATTGAGCAAGAGCAGCTTCTACAAGACGATGGATTATCAAAACAAGACCTTGATCATCTGCAAAAACGCTACCCGGTTTGTGTCAGTCTATGCGAAGCGCTGGCAAAATATAACATTCCAGAAACACTGAACCATTGTGATTTTCATGAAAATAACATGCTCCTTGATAGCAAGAGCGCGTCAATAAATATTATAGACTGGGGAGAAACTGTTATTTCCCACCCCTTTTTTTCCTTGAATGGCTGCTTATGGAACATGACATTCTTCAATGCCCTTGAGGAAAAAGATGATGCCTTTAAGCAGTTGCAATCACAATCTGTATCTCCCTGGCTGAACCTTCATGATGAAGATGCATTACTTATGGCGCTGGGCATTGCTAATCAGTTAACCGGGGTTTTTGCAGCCCTTGGCTACCAGATGATGTATGAGGCCACCCAAAATTTACCCAGAACAGTGCAGCAGGAACATCCAGGTTCCATTGCTGGATGTTTGAGATCGTTCATCCATTCTACTCCTGTGTAAATGACAGCCTTTTCTAACATTTCCGACAAACGCTCTGGACAATTGCAAACTCTTCGGCTAGATTAGCCTGACTTGCCGGAGAGCAGGTGTTTTTCATTGTCGTTGGAGAAGTTTTTTGAAAAAGGGATTTTTGGTTTCACTACTGTTTTTCAGTAGTCATCTTTTTGCGATGGATGTTCCCAAAGCTTTTGCAGAGCTTCTGGTCTGGCAAACGGCTGTTGTCAGCGATGATAACTGGGGGCAATTGCTGGGTCCCACCGGCACTTATCAACAGAATCAGTTTTTAAATATTCCCTTTGGCTGGAGTCCTGGAATAAGGGTTGGACTGGGGTATCAAAAACACGAAAGCTTTTGGGATATTCTCTTTTATTACACTGGTTATCAAACAAAAGCAAGCCGATATGTAAGCACCTCTGATGGTGAAATTCACTCTGCGTTTCTTGGCAATTTCTTTGCACAAAATTTAAATGGCAATGGCCTGTCCGGGCCTTACTACAAAAAAGCAGGGGCTGAATTGGACGTTTTATTTCATTCCCTTGATCTGGAACTGGGCCGCTCTATTGTTATTGATAAGCTGGTAAACCTGCGCCCTTTCATTGGACTAAGAGCCGGAGCCATCAAGCAGTCTATCAAAACCCATTGGCAACAGCCCTTTAACGACAACAACAAAACACCTATTAACACATTTTCCTCTGCGCAGGAAAACATCAATAACGATTTTAAAGGCATAGGCCCATCGTTGGGGTTGAATTCCATCTGGTATCTTCACCATAGGCCTTCGCAATCATTGAATCTAATGGCTAATGTCTCGGGGGCTTTCTTATGGGGACGATGGGTTATCACTGATGTATACCGCAACAATACGCCGGTATCCATTACCATTCAAAACGATAAAATGACCAATATGGCTTCAACCATTAAAGGTTATTTGGGCATTGAATGGGCCAGAACAGTTCACCAGGCCAATGTAGCGATACGCATTGGCTATGAGGGTCAGGTTTGGTTTAATCAACTGAAGTATTACTCTTTTGACATGGGACGCACCAGTGATGCCTTATTTTTCCATGGCGGAGTATTAGGGGTTAGTTATTATGCTTAAAAAAACGGTCCTGTTCATTTCATTAAGCCTGATTGCCTTTGCAGGATGGACTTCCAGCCAATGGACTGTGTTTGAAGATTTTTTCTATTGGCGCGCCTCTCAGGAATCAACCTCACCCTGGGCCTATCAACAAACCCAACCCGGAGCGACTCCGCCTGGCGCCGTTTACACCGAACCTAATGCCTACTTTCGTTGGAGTCCGGGCGGCAGGTTAGGCGTCATTTATAAGCCTGAATCATTCTTTGATGCCAAATTATATATGACTTATTTTTCGAGCAAGGCGCTGGAATCGATTGCCGCGCCTCGCGGACAGTTCTTTATTCCCGAGTTTTTCAGCGGATTCACTACAGAAAATTTATTCAATGCTGCCCAATTAAACTGGCGGCTGATCATGAACATGGTTGATTTAGAAATTGGACATGTCTTTCAACCAATAAAGACACTGACATTTCGTCCATTCATAGGCATTAAGGGCGGTACCATCAATCAAACCATTCACTCAAATTGGGAAGCAAACGTTGTCAATAACGCTGTTTACTACGCGAGTGAAAACTTAAAAAATAATTTTAGGGGCATCGGCCCAAGTTTCGGCATTGATGGCAGCTTTAAGCTTTCGGAAAACTTAGCTGTCCACAGCGATTTTGCAACAGCATTATTATGGGGGCGTTGGAATATAGAAGATGTTTATCACAGACCTGCTGCATTATTGGGACTGATTCCTGAAACCACTATCACGACGAATACTAAAAACTCACAACTCGGTTCATTCATGGCCAGATACTTTTTAGGGTTAGCCTGGACCTATCAGGCTAAGGCAACCGTCGTCATAACAGCAGGTTATGAAATGCAGTTTTGGAGTAATCAATTAAGACTACCGATGTTCCAGGCACTTCCTGTTCACGGTGATTTGACATTACAGGGTGGTACATGCGGTATATTAATAAAATTATAATCATGCTTGGCTTGCTGTTTTCTTCCTTGGGTCATAGCATGGAATTTTACGGTGAGCTTCTGTATTGGCAACCATCGGAAACGGTCGATTGGTCATTAACCAATAATTTGAACTTACCCGAACAAAAAATATCATACAACACCATCGCCTTCCCTTTTGCGCCAGGGTTTAGAGTGGGCGTTGGTCAGCAAAGCGACGAGTGGAACAGCAGACTTTTTTATACTTACTACCATGCTAAAGAGCAAGACCGTGCCGATGGTAATGTCATATCCGCTTTTATTCCAGGCAAATTCGCCGAATCCATTTATCAATCCGGCAGCGTTAATTTTAGCATTGACTTCCATATGCTTGATGTTGATTTTTACAAACAAATTATTGTTGGCGATGAACTGATCCTTCGTCCTTTTTTCGGCATCAAAGGAGGAGTCATCAATCAGCAAATCAATACTCGTTTTCAGGGTTCAATAACTGTTGTTGAAAAAGTATCTAATGATTTCTCAGGCCTGGGTCCTAAAGTGGGTATCGATGGGCAGTGGGTGTTTTATAAAAAAGACCGCATTCAACTAAGCCTTGCCGGGGAAGCATCTTCAGCATTTATGTGGGGAAACTGGTCCATAAACGATCATATGACTCAAAGCAATTCGTCCTTAATCAGTTCGGTTCAACTGGGCAAAAGACAGATGGGAGCCTTACAACTCCATGGGCTTATCGGAATTAACCTCAACTATAAAAAAGCCAATATCAACATTGGCTACGAAGTTTCAGACTGGTTTAATCAATACCAGGTATTCGACGACGGTACCGGCACCCATACCAATGATCTGGTTCTTCAAGGACTGACACTGACCTTGATGGTGCGTAACTGAATGATGGATGAATTATATGCACTTTAAAGGATGGGAGGCATTGTACTTTTGTACAGTGTCGGGAATTCAGGGAAAATCGAATCCGAAAACTTACATACGGGCCGTTTTATTTATCGTTAGGCACTCATCAAATTGAATTAAATGCTTTTCTGTTAAGCCATATTTTCGTTCAAAGTCAGAGAACCAGGCCTCATTACACTCAGCATCAATTTTAAAAATAAGAGGTAAATCTTCATCAGGTTGTGCTTGTAAACATTTCAGTAAATGCTTATATTCCTTCGTTGTTTCTGCATTGAGATAAGGGTTTACTGCCACATTAACAACTTTCGGGTATTCTTGATGACGTAATTTTCCTTTGATTTTTTGAGAATAATATTTGTATAAACAAAGTCTGTTGATAATGAAAATAAAGGGATCATAAGGGCCTTCTGGAATAATGGCCTGTTGAAAAGGCATCAGTTTTTCTAATACTGCGCGATCTAACGATGAATGGCTCAGTAATAAATGCTCATATAATGTCAAGCCAGAATCATCTGCTTTTTGTGGGCTGTGGTAAGCCAGCTGGCGATAAAGCATCTCTCTGTTTTGACCGCTATGGCCAAAGATCCCCTGTTTGCTTGGTTTTACATTAAAATGCAGGATGGTTTCCAGCATCTTTGCTGTTCGTGCATAGGGTATTAATGTGTAATATTTATAATATTGATGACGGTCAACATAAATTTCACTGGCCAGGCCGTTTTTAAAAAAAGCTTGCACGATGGCGGTTTGATTTGCCGCAATGGCCAGCAGCAATGGACTGACTCCCCAACGGTCTTGAGTTTCAAAAGTTAACAAGCCATTTCGAATCAGCGACATCACCGAACGGGAAGCAGAAGCAGTCAATTTAAAGATATTCTTAAATGACCCTTTTTGATCTGTTTCAAGTTTATTAATACGGCGACTTACACAGCCCATTTTTGATGGCGTATCAAAAGAGGGATTCACTTCTTTAAAAGCCGCAGCAAGACATTGCCAGGCCAGCGCGTGGCTGTGAATCTCATAGTTAAGATCATCGACTTGAAACAAAGCGCGGCTGTCATTGATTTCCTGCTGGACCTTATCAACAAACAACTGCTGCAGTTTTACAATCTGATTTAAATAAATTGTAACCATCGAAACAGGATTGTTAATTTCAAGGCTCGATTGATTAGCTTCCTCAAGACGCAGAATATATTTTTCATTCTCTTGCTTTATTTCTTCAATGCATGCTTGTTCAACGGCAACTTCATAGACAAGGGCTTCCATCATTTTTTGAAACTGATTTTTATAAACTATCCCTTCGATGGAACCCGTTGTTGCCAGTTCTATTGTTGATGTAACGTCCTTTGTGTATTCAATAAAATAGCTGAGAATTTTGGCATGTTTTATTGATAATCCCCTCAAGCGCTGATGAAACTGTTCGAATTGATCAAGCTCATCCTTCATGGCAGAGACAGCAGGCATTTCTCCTTGCAGAATTTGTCAGGGCGTTTTCGGCTGACGGCATCCCTGACTGCGTTTTCTCTTAGTTTAGCGAGGTATTGTTCAAATTCCGACAATTGATTTTTCGCCGCCTGTTCAAGTTCACTATAGTTTTTTTGCCAGGCGAAAAAAAACAATTCAATATTCTTGGGCAGGATGGAGCCATGACTGAATAAGCGCTTAAAATCGTCTTTCATTCTCTGCTGTATCAACGCTTCAGATAGATGGTATCGATAATAATGCTCCAAATAGAATTTCCGCCATTTTTGTCCTTTTTGATCGAATAATTTACTCAACGATTTCATATCATCATGATTTTTTGTTTTTAAGGCTTGATACATTCGATAAATTAACAAAATTTCATCAGACAGAATGCGATACACTGCCGTTTTCTGTTCTGATGATGACGCTGCCTTATACATTTCCTTACGGCATCGCCGCTTCAAATTTTTTAAGTAATTGTAATGCAGGGGCATTTGATTCAGAGAACTATCCAGACTGGGGTAGTTTTCGGGCTTGTAACTTCGAAACGTAGCAAGCAGGCATTTTTTTTCTTCATTTAATAAAAGAAGTTGCTCGGCAAGTTTCGGATATTCTATAGCAACGTCCTCATCAGAACAGGTTTCATCCAGTGATTGAATCGCCTTCTCCACTCTTTTTATTTCTTTACAAAGAGGGTACCAGTCTGCCAGATTTTCAAGAATCTGCTGCATTTTCACATCATCCCTGATGCCGGGTTCGCTGGCATAAAATTTTACTTTTTCTTCATTACCCTGCATAACTGCTCGCCATAACGCCCTGTCATCAGGAAAATCATCCCATAAAGCGGCCTTCATCAGCTCCCAGTCATCCATAAGAAAAGCCTTAAACAACATCTGCCGGTCAGAAATATTTGCGCCGATACACTCCAATAGTTTTTGTTCATCCTGCTGCAGACTGTTGTGTATCACTTCCTGCAAGAAATGAAGCTGCTGTTCATCATGCTCTTTCAGAAAATCATTGAGAATATCGGGCAATGATGAGCCATCCTGCCATTTTCTTAAATAAACAACGGCGTTGTTTTTCCGCATTTCAGCATCGAGTCGTTGAAATGGATGTGATTCATATCTCGCCAGACTATTCATTGCCTCATAAAAAACATTCCGGCACCATTGTTTCTCTCTGGGCAAAGCGAGCCAGTGCTTGATAAGAAGTTCTGCAATCGGGACATCCGTTAAAATATTAATGGCTACTTCAACCGGCAAACGTCCCTCAAAATCAAGCGTAAACATCAATAGAGAATCTTGAGCCAGGTTCTGTTCCAAAACATCGAATTGCCGGAGGAGTATCCATTGAAAAATATCTGGAAGTTTCTCGGGATAGTGCAAAATAGTCTCAGGACGGTAGCGGTTAAGATCCGGTTCTGAAACCAGATCCGGGGTTAAATTCGGATAACCGGCAAACAGGCGTTCTTTCTTCAAGGGGAAATCGATGGACTGCCACTGCAGTTCTTGTTCAAGATGATGAATTTGAGTATGAATAACCTCATAAGGTTTACCAATGCTCTTGGGTAACCGGGATACCGGAACAGGATTTTGTCCTAAACTGGATTTTTCCAGCTGCAGTTTTTCGATCTCGGCTCGGCCTTTTAATTGCTTTTCGGCATGCTCCAAAACAACTTGTATTAACTCCATCATGTTGTTATCAAAAGGGCAAAATGCGTCCATTCCTTCAAAAAAACAAAACAGGCGATCGAGATCAGCTTCATTATCACAACAGACCGTCAAGCAAGCTCGTGGCCTTCTGTCATGACCGGCATTGTAAGAAAACTGATAAACATGGCCATTGGGATTTTCATCCTGGTGGAGCGTTGAAGGAACTGCCGGACAGGAACGCCCCGATAAATACTGGCACAGCTTATGGCTGACTCCGATTTTGGGCATGGCCATAATGGAGATTTGGCTATTTTTATGGAGGCCGATTAAAATCCTTGCCATACCTGCATCCTGCTGCACAGGCTCACAAACCAGCACCTGGATGAAATTTTCAACCCGTTTTCCATTTTCAGCCTTATCTATTTTTAAATAATAAGGCTCATTCACTCGTTGTCCGCGAGCCGGGATAAAGTGGCGGAAAAAATGTCCGCATGTTGTTGATTGACGGATTTTCCATTGCACAGGCGGCTGCGCAGTACCTATACCCTTCACCGTTGTGGATTTGCTGGTTGCTGCAGATGCGCCGTAAGAGGCCGATGAAAAAAATTGCCCGGATTGACGGTCATGGCATCCCCTTGCCATTAAGTTAAGAGCCTTTTCTTCGCCTACGTCCCGCGGCTTGTCCGCGGGATCCAGCGATGTAGAAAGACTCATGGATCCCGCGGACAAGCCGTGGGACGTAGGCTCTCTTAACTTAATGGCAGTGCCCCTTATAACCTCCCTTTCATTGGAATTGAAAATCATAATATCAATCAACAGTATTATTCTTTACTCCCGGAGCTAAAACAGTTTATTTTGTATTTTCACGATAAAGTTCAAAGTAATAAAAGCCTGGCCGAGGCCTACCAACTGGCATTATCCCTGAACAGCAACGGAACATTCCAGACCGTTTCCGATGCCGATTCAACGCGGCATGCAAAACCTGCCATCATGGATTCTTTAGAAAGAGTCTTTATCCCCGGTGCAAATTGTCATTTAACCTTACGTGAATATGACTGCCTGAGCTGGCTGGCCAAAGGGAAAACTCAAGATCAAATTGCTGAAATTTTAAATATCAGTCACAGAACGGTGAAAGCCTATGTTCTCAGTGCCCGTGAAAAATTAGATTGTACCAATCAATTTCAACTGGGAATGATGTTCAGTAAAATTGGTTTGATTTAGAGTCTGTTCTTTGAAAATGCACTCATACCTGTACTTTTGTACGGTTGTATACCAATCTGAAAGTGGATAATATTAACCCCTGGTGACCACAAACAGAGCTCGGCATGATAAAATTTCGCATCAATTATGACGAATACACCGTAAATACACCGGCTGATTCAAACTGAGGAAGATTTGAATCTCATGATTTGGTATTTTCCAGTGCATGCTGAAATTCTATTTAATCAATTCGTTAATCGTTTAAAATTGCGTCCACCTCAGCATGAGCTTATCACATGGCTTAGGAAAAAAAGAATAGTTGGCGTGCATTTAGAATGCATCCATTGTGTTTCTATTAATCACAAATATGTTTGATGGAAATTTGATAATGTACTAACGTTGTGCTAACATTATGGTATATATCAATGTTAGAGATCTCCAATGCAACCTATTAAAAAATCAGGCAATTCTGCGGACAAACGGAAGCATAGCACAAAAAAGGCACAGGCAAATCGTACTCGTCGCTCTGCCGCGAGTACAGTGCCTCAATCCAGTAAAACAGCCCGAATAGGTTTGAGAGTGTCTCCAATCAGGGAGCGAACCATTCGTCTAGCATCAGAAATTAAAGAAAAATCATTGTCTGAATTCATTCTTGATGCTGCTTTTCAAGAAGCAGAGCAAACTCTTTTAGAGCAACGATTATTTCAGGTATCTCATGATAAGTTTGAAGATTTTTCAAATTTACTTGATAGACCTCCCATGGATAATGAAGGATTAAAGCAATTATTTTCCAAACCTTCACCATGGGATGAGTAATGATAAAACCACCTGTTTTACTAGATAATACAAGAAATCTTGATGGCTTTGATAGTGGCAATTCGTTTATTGATTCATGGTTTATAAAACATGCAAAACAAGCAAATGGAAGTGGTTCCGCTAGAACCTATGTTGTTTACGATGACGATATTCCGATTGGATTTTATAGTCTGGCTTCTGGTAGTGTTGAGACCAATGAGGTTTCTGAAAGAGTTTCTAAAGGTATGGGAAAACACCCAATTCCAGTGGTAATTTTGGTGAGAATGGCTGTAAAAAAAGAGTATCAGGGGAGAGGCATAGGAGCTGGCATGTTAAAGGATGCGATAAAACGCTCGCTAAATGTTGCCGAACAGGTCGGTGTCCGGGCGTTGCTTACACATCCTATTGATGAAAATGCCCAGCTATTTTATGAAAAATATGGTTTTGAAAAATCTCCGTTAAGAGAGAGGCAGCTTGTTTTATTGCTAAAAGATGCTAAAAAAACAATTCTTGGCAAGAACCTATAGCGACAGCCAGAGGATCATATAAAATTCAAGCCCCACGCGTACAGCGCATCAAGGTTTTTTGCATAATGTTTTCATATGAAACCCAAGCCTTCTGCAATCACGCGAGTTTCATGCGGTTGGGCGATTATCTCGGTGGGTATCTGCTTTTGCTTCGGCCAATAGTTTGATGTACCTATCAAAGATTGAAAAATAGGTTTCAGACAACTGACAAACCGAATGATGATGTTCTTGATATCGCAAATAAAAATCAATCATCCATTCTAATTCAGTATGGGGCAGTTTTTTTCTGTGGGGAACTCGATATTCAAATTCTGGACAATCAAATTCAAGCTCAGGATAATCAAAAAAAGCCACTTTGTGTTCTTGCTCCACCGAATGAAGTTCATGTTTTAGCTCTTCAAGCAGCTTTTGAAATTCTGGTTTAATTTGCATCACAGGAACCCTTGAGTTTGGGAAAAAATACTGATGCTTCCTGATAAAATCCGATGTCATTGTGCCGATAAAACATCTTTCCGACAACAACAGATGAAAGTGACCACGGATCTGTTCAATCTCGATTCTTTGAAATTGTGATTTCATCAGGGAATAGCTTGTGCGATGTTTAACTGCCCCCCAAAAATCCTCATCTCTTATGCTCGCTTCATTGCGATAATACAAAACATCATCTATTTTTTTGAACAAAGAAAGTGTAGAAAAAGCCAATACCAAGCAAAAACCGCACAATCCTATACCGAACAGGCCAAGCAGCAGCGAGCCGACTGGAGAAAAAATCACCGCAGCCAGCATGAATATCGTCAAGGTTGAAAGCACTTTAATTATCATCATGATATTGTCATGATAAAATTGTTTTGCTTTCAACCAAGATTTCATCCTATGCTCCATGATAACGATTCATACATAAACCTCTTTCCGCCAGGTTCACTGGCAGAACCGTTGTGAACCGGAGAAAGAATTTTATTTTTTAACAATAAATGGCATGCCTAACATTCCAGTTTCTGGAGGTGGGCCAAGCTTAACATCTTCATTAGGAGCCGGCTTATATTCTTTATTTCTATTGAAGAAGGTTGCTCCACGACCACTTAAAACTGAAGATGTTTCAGGTTTTGTTTTTTCTGTATTTGTTCTTTTACCCTCTACCTCTCCCGGCAAACTATGTGAAGATCGTTCATTCTGTATTTCATCTGTATTTTCCCTTTCAACCTCTATCTCTCCCATCAAACCTTCCAGCAGAGTTTCTGCATCTTGTTCCAGTTGAGGTTTTTCCATACTGAAAAAACAAGTCTGGCCGTTATCGATGCGTTTCTTCATCCAGAACATACCAGCAAATAACAGAAGCATGGAAATGACCATGAGAAGATCCAAAAGAATATTCGTTGCGATTTGAAGTGTGCTGTTTCCGAATTTTTGATGAGCAAGCTGCTGGAGTTGCTGACGTTTCTCGTCCTCTGAAATGCCCGTGTTCTTTATAATGCTGCAGGCTTGTTCTTGAAATGCATCCAGAGATGCTCTTAGTTCTGCTTTATCCTGCTCAAGGATACTCTCGTCATCGTTTATTTTTTGATTTTTGTCCAAGCAAAAATCCTTAATGGCCTTGATATCAAGTGAATTTATTATACGATTAAGACACTTTTGAGTCTGCTGTTTATTTCGAAGCGTATTATTAAAAAGAGAAGTGCATATCGTTAAAAATTCTTCATCTAGCTTTTCAGGATTTCTGTATAGATTTCCCATGCTTTTGAAATTATCAATTACAAGACAAAATAATTCAGGCAACGAGTCATCAAATTGAATAACAGCCTCAGACGTACGGGCAACTCCCAGTAGTGAACGCCGCATCGTTTTATTGGTTTGAAGTTCCCTACGGAAATCAATGCGAGTCTTATTACGGCTAACATCGGCCAGAATGCTCAACATCGACTCAATCTGTTTAAGTTGTTGATAGGTCAAAGGCTCATCATCATCGAGTCTTGAAAAGAAGTTATCAATCAACGCCTGATAGCGGAAAGCTATATTTTCTGCTCCAAACAGAGCCTTATTTTCAGCAGCGATGAGTAAACTATTTCGCAGTTGACCCAATGTGGTGAACTCAAGTAATTTACCTTCCAGTTGACTTTTAAGCTTATTCACAAGCGCTGTTCGTGCTTGTTGAATTTTATCTCTTTTTTCAGAAATTATATCTTCAATTTTATTGTCCAATATATCAGATTGAAAATTTTTCAACCTGTCGTCCAGTTCCAGTCCTTTGCTAAATTCGCGATATTGGGTAAAGAATCTGTTCAGTGCTGACAAATTAGATTCATCTTTGGAAAGAACAGGCTTCACTGTATCATCAGCCTCTTCAATCAAGCGCTTCAACGTTTCATAGGTTACAGGTTGTTTTTGAGAGGTCGTAGAAGAAGCAGCGACCTGGGTAGACATTGCAATATCAAGTTGGTCAATTTGATCATCAACAAATTCACTAACTTTAGAGCTATAATTTTCGATGTATTGATTTTGCTGAGTACGAAGTTCGTCTTCCCTTTGTAAACGCTCCCATTCAAGTTCTCCGAAATGCTGGATGATTTTCTCTGCCCCAGCAATAGAAAAGCAATTGCTTTCTTTCCCTATGAAAGAATGCATATAAGTATTAAGGTAGTCAGTTAATGTTCCATAATTTATATTCTCAGGTTTTTCACAATGGTAGAGGTAATAAGTGACCGACCCCGTAATCAACTCTCTCACCCTGCCTTCCCAAATCTTCATTTGTTTTTTCAAAGACTCAGCCAACTCTGGAAATAACTGATAAAGAGGCGAATCACTGCCTGCTTTTTTCATTTCCTCGCTAAAACGCCGATACAATTCATTGTCGGCAAAGATATGGGGTAATTGTTGTCCGGGCTTGCCTGCAGATAACTCCAATAAAACAATGGTCATCAGTTGTTTACCAGTAAAGGTATGAAGCTCTTCATTGCTGATAGGATAGAAAGTTTCACCATCGTCCTGGTATTGTTGAACATTGTTTTTATCTTTGGCGACATGTTGAAATAACTGAGCGAATGTAGTCTGGCATTCAAGCAAGGCGCTGGTTTTTTCCTTCCATTCAGAACTGTCCATTTCGCCGTTATTCCCTGCACCCCATTTTTTTACATCAACAAGCATTGAAATAAAAGATTTGAGCATACGCCAACCCAACATCGAATCTGCATCGTCATTTCCACTCAATGCTTCAATCTCCATTTCAGGTAAAGACATCATAAGCCGCAGGATTGCCGCTTCCTGCAGATGCGGTAAGAATGCCAATGCTTGTCCACACTCCTGCTTTGAAGACGAGGAGGAAGAAGAAGCCGCAACGGGGATAGAATCCTGGTTAAAGATATTTTTATTCGTGTTTAATGGATGACTCCATAAATTATATTTTTTTGCCTCATCAACCAGCGCATTCAATGCCGGCTCAAGCAATTTCTGCAGTTCATCAACCTTGACCGATGTTTTTCCTTCCTGCAGAAGCGAGGCATCCATCTGCCGCATTTTCTGAAAAAATTCATCTGCATCCTGTAAACTAAAAGAATGAGTTTTTGAGCTAACTTCTTTAGCATTTGCTAATTGCTCTAGAGTCAGGGGGGCAGAAAGCTCAACAGGATTGTCCATAGGAAATCGTTGTTTCAGGTTTTGAAGCGCTCCGAGTCTATGCTTGAAGATTTCAACCAGTTGCTCCGTTAATGCATCCAAAATGCTGTCATTTTTCTGAGTTAATGCTCCATTAAACTGAAATAAACCAGTATAGTCTGACAACGCCCTTTCCATGTCTTCATCAACTAATTTCTGATGCCCTTCAGGCGTGCTGTTAACAATGGCTTTCACATGAATCAGCGCATCCCGGACAGCCTGATGTAACCGTTCGTCTCCGGCCTTACTAAACAATTCCGCTTTCTGACCCATGTTATAAAATAAGCCGGGTATATCTGAAAAATAATGGATGTAGCTATTAAAATAATATTTAACCAATGACTTGGAGCATTCATCAGACAACAAAATATCCCCTTTAGGATTAGCTGAGGCCTTTTGATGTCCTATACCTCTAAACGCCGCACCATAATCAAATCGATACATGATGTTTGTTATTTCTTGATTGGCCAGCTTTAATTCTCCATAGGCCAGATTTGCACTATGGGTAGAGTAATCTGCAATCAGCAGAGAAACCATCAAAACAGAGGACAACCCCACAGGCCCATTCAGCTCCTGGTTAACGTTGGAATACGGGGAGCTACTGGAGAATAAACCTTTAACACCCTCAAAAACAGCGCTTCTGTCAGTTTCTTTTGAATTACTGGTGCCTGCAATCTTATGCAGTTCCGTAAATTCCTGAAAAGGCTGCACGAGGGCAAATTCTCCCTGCCCGGTTTCAGAGGGTACATTGCGAACAAGATCCGCGGTAATAAAGCATCGCTCGTATTTTTTATCAATTAAACCTTTTTCAATAAACTGCCGAATCAGACAGCCGGCAAAAAACTCGAAAAAAAGCTCTTGATCTTTCTTTTTCCCACTGGGTTTTTTTACATATTTCTCTTCAATTTTATTTTCTTTATTTCGGTAAGTATAAACACCATTAAAATTCTGGCCGCTTTGAGAGGCATTATTTTTTCCACCTTCCACCTTGACCTTATCATTTTTGTTCAATTCATCCATCGCTAAAAGCTGTTCGAAACCTGAGCATTCTTTTGAGGAGGAGGCCTGGGCACTGCTATTACTTTCTGGAAACATACATCACCAAACATCAAATAAAAAAGCGATTATACCAGAAATGCAGCAACTATTAAATCAATTTTAATACAAAGGATTCATTATAAGATCAAACAAAGTGGCTTATCGGGAAAGAACAGCCGCAGTCATCCGGGAAATACAGGTCAATTGATCTTCTTCATTACGAATATCAATTTGCCAGATTTGCGTACTCCTTCCGAGATGAATGGGATAGGTTACTGCGCTAACCATCCCTTCCCTGACCGAGCGAATATGATTAGCATTGATTTCAAGACCGACACAATAATGGGTCTGTAGATTAACAACGGCATTTGCGGCAGTGCTGGCCAGCGTTTCAGCGAGTACGACGTTGGCGCCGCCATGGATGATGCCGATGGGCTGACGGGTTCGTTCGCTGGCAGGCATGGTGGCGCTGATACTTTTTTCTGTAATTTCAGTAAATTGAATACCCAGAAAATCCGACATCGTACCGGCGCCGCGCCGGTTTAAGTCATCAATAGTGAGAGATGCATTAAACCAGATTGCCATGGAATGCTCCTTATGCAGGGAGTGCGACTACTTCAAATTCAACTTGAAGCGATTTGCCTGCTAAAGGATGATTGAAATCGACAACAGCTTCCTGGGCTTCAATCTTGATCACGGTTCCATAAACCGTCTGCCCCTGATCGGTTTGAACAGAAAGCGGAGTACCGACAGAGCGAAGTTCTTCCGGCAGATTTTCAAGAGGAACGATTTGAATGGCTTCTTCAACCACCGGTCCAAAACCTTCTTCAACCGATAAAGAAACGGACTGGCTGTCGCCAATGTTCATTGAAGAAAGCAGATCATCAACTTTCTGAAAAATATGCCCTTCACCGGGAACGACGGCAATAGGATCCTCGTTTTCATCCTGGTTTGAAAAAAAGATTTCGTTGTTATCAAGATTACGTACGGTCATACGAATAAAGACCGGCTCGGCTTGTGAGACCATAATATAGCTCCTATTCTGGCAGCGTGAGTTTAATTATCAAAGATTCATGTTTGATAATTTCGACCGAAGAACTCTAACAGATTCATCAAAGGCTGTCATGGTTTATTTCTGAAACACATATTGTCCGGGTGCGGCAGGCAGCCGGTTATTCAGCTCTGGAGCCTTGATTCTGCGGCCGCTGGAATGGCGTACCAGCCAGTGATGCAGACTTGGCCACCAGGAGCCTTCATGTTTTTTAGCTTCCATATACCAGTCGTCTGGATTGATATAAGCCTGTTCCTTGCTGAGCCGCTTAATTCGGTAATAACGATGCGGATGCCCGGGTTCGCTGACAATACCAGCATTATGGCCGCCATTGGTCAGCACGAAGGTAATAGAGCCGCCAAGCATTAAGTGCAGCTTGTAAACCGAATGCCAGGGGGCAACATGATCTTTTTCAGTGCTGACCACATAGGCCGGCACTTTGATATTCTCGGCAGCAATATGATGCCCATCAAGGCTGAACCTTCCCTTGGCCAGATCATTATTTAAAAACAGTTTTTCAAGATATTCTGCATGCATTTTATAAGGCATTCTTGTGGTATCCGAATTCCAGGCCAGTAAATCAATGGTTCCTTTTTCGCGGCCATGCATGTAATCCTGAACCATTTTAGACCAGATCATGTCATAAGTTCTCAACAACTGGAAAGCGCCGGCCATTTGCTTGGTATCCAGATAGCCCTGTTCCCACATCATGTTTTTTAAAAAAGCCAGTTCGGATTCACTGATAAAGAGCATCAGTTCCCCGGCTTCGCTAAAATCGGCTTGAGCAGCAAGAAGACAGAGGCTGTTTAAACGATGATCCTCTTCCCTCGCCAATGCTGCCGCCGTCAAAATGGCCAAGGTGCCGCCAAGGCAATAGCCCATCAGATTAATTTTACGGCCGGGAAGAATTTCAGAAATCTTGTCTATCGCTGCCTTTGAGCCCAGTTTGTAATATTCATCCATTCCCAGGCTACGGTCGTTCTCATCCGGATTGCGCCAGGATACCATAAATACCGTGTGTCCCTGACTGACCAGCCAGCGTACCAGCGAATTATCTGGAGATAAGTCCAGAATATAATATTTCATAATCCAGGCAGGGATTATCAAAATGGGTTCGCGATAAACCGTTTTGGTCTGGGCCTCATATTGAATCAGTTCGATTAAATGATTCTTGTATACGACTCTTCCCGGCGTTACAGCCACTTCTTTTCCGGGTCTGAACTTGTCAGCGCCCGGAGGTGGAGCGCCGGTCATTCGCCTCAGTGCATGCTCAACGGCAAGCTCCGAGCCTGCAATCAGGTTATAACCACCGCTTTTGATGGTTTCATAAAACAAATCCGGATTGGTCCAGATAAAATTGGAAGGCGAAAGCGCATCCATGATTTGACCGGCCATGAAGGCAACTGAGCGTTCGGAGCGTTTCGGTAACCCTGTAACCGCTGTTGTCGCCTGTTTCCACCAGTCTTCCGCTTTTAAAAAGGTCAGGGCGTTCAATCGCCATGGCAAATATTGCCAGCTGTCGCTTTTAAAACGCAAATCATCAACCTTAAAGGATTCATCATCGCCGGTCAGGACTGCGTTCAGGGATTCAAAGTAATGCAATACGGGATAACTGGCCAGTTTGGCAAGATGCCCCGGAGACTGGCTAAGCTGCGCCAGCCAGGAAAAAATATCCATCTGGAGAGCAGCAGGACTTATTCCACCGCTGAAACGCGCTAAACCGGCCTGAAAAAACTTGTCAAAATAGTCAAAAAACATCTCGACTTTCTTCCGCTCCGGCCAGCCATTAAATTCATTAAAAAACTCCTCTGGCGACAGCATGCCCGACCAGGATTGAGGGCTGTTTTCGTTGTTGTCCATAATTGATAGGATATTATTTGGAATTAATATGACTATAGACCTTATTTTCATGGGGTGCCAGAAAGGCAAAAAACTGTTATGATTTTTCAAGAAGATTATTCAGGAAAAATCATGCAGATAGGCTTGCTTGAAACAACATTGATCGTTTTATTTACCGTGCTGATGGTCAATATCCTGTTCCGCTATCTAAGACTGCCGCTCATCCTGGGTTATTTAGCGGTTGGCGCGCTCGTGGGGCCCAACGGCATCGGCTGGATTGCAAACCAGGAGGCGATAGGGCCTCTATCCGAATTCGGCATTGTTCTTTTGATGTTCACCATTGGGCTGGAATTTTCATTAAGCCGCCTCCTGAGCCTTAAATCAAAGGTCATTATTCTGGGCGGCCTACAGGTGCTGCTGAGTCTTTCAGCCACAGCAGCCATTGGCCTTGGCTTCAAAATGACCCTGGTTGAGGCGTCCATTACCGGCGCTGTCGTTGCCATGTCGTCTACGGCAGTTGTGGTTAAAATTTTATCAGAACAGTTTGAAATGCATGCGCCTCATGGCTTGAACGCCCTCGGCATATTGTTGTTTCAGGATTTGGCTGTCATTCCTGTTCTGACCGTCATTGCGGCGCTGTCCGCACCTCAGCCAGAAGGACTGGGATATGCGCTTTTCCTGGCTTTTTCCAAAGGACTTCTGGCCATTGTGTTCATTATCGGCCTGGGACGATGGTTGTTAAGACCCATCTTTCATTTAATTGCCTCAACGCGTGTGATTGAGCTTTTTACCTTGTCGGTCATTTTCATCGCCATCGGCTCTGCCTGGCTGACCTCATGGCTCGGCATGACCCTGGTTCTTGGCGCGTTTTTATCAGGCATCATGCTTGGCGAAACAGAATTTCGCCATCAGATAAAAAGTGAAATCCGCCCGTTCAGGGATATTTTACTTGGACTCTTTTTTGTCTCCATCGGCATGATGGCCAATCTACAAAGCTGGCTTGAAACCTGGCCTTGGATAGCCCTTCTGGTCACCGCCATTGTGCTTGGAAAAAGCCTTTTGATATTCATTCTCTGCCTGCTGACAGGCAACAAACGGGAAACAGCAGCACGAACCGCCATTGTTCTGGCACAGGGCGGCGAATTCGGCATTGTTATTTTTGGGCTTGCATATCAGAATCATCTGATGCCGGCAGATTACAGCCAGGTTATTTTAGCGGCCTTGCTGATAAGCTTTGGCCTGGCGCCATTGCTCATTATGAATAATAAGCGCATCGCTGCAGCACTGTTGCCAGAGAATGGAACGCATCATCAAAAAGAAGATAAGCGATGGATAACAGAACAAAGCCATGAACTGAGCAATCATGTCATTATCTGCGGTTTTGGCCGGGTCGGCCAGCACATCGCCCGTTTCCTGAAACAGGTCAATGTTCCCTATCTTTGCTTCGATATTGACCCGGATATCATTCATAATGCAGTGATTGCCGGAGAGCCGGTTCTGTTTGGAAATGTCATCGAAAGGGATATTCTTGATGCCGCAGGAACAGGAAGAGCCGCGGCCATTGTGATTTCATTTCATGATGTCGCTGCTGCACAAAATATTCTTCAACAGCTTCAATCCATGCAAATAAAAATACCCAGTCTGGTTCGCTGTCATGACGAGCAGGACTATGAAATCCTTAAAAACCACGGCGCAGAGAAAATCATCGCAGAAGCCTTTGAAGAAAGCCTGACCCTGGTTCATTATCTGCTGCAATGCATCAACATTCCCAAGCAAAAAATTCATCAGCTGATTCAATCGGCAAGAGCCGATGATTATCGCCTTTTAAGTCCGATATTTCCTGGCTCCTTTACCGGTGAACATACTGAAAATAACTTAAAAACCAAATATTTGAGATCGGTGATTATCGATGAAAATTCTGTCTTCCTGAATCATAAAATCTGTGAGATAGACTTGCCTTCTGTAGATATTGTTTCATTCATCCGGAATGGAACGCAGCAGCAAATCAGCGATAAATATTTAAAGCCTGATGATGCCTTGATTCTCTATGGATTATCCGCTGACCTGGATGAGGCAGAAGAAATGATTCGATATGGAAAAAAATAACGTTATAAGCTATGCTGAATCTGCTGATAAAAAATCTTTAAAGCTTGAGCTTTAAAGATGCAGCAAGTTAAGTTTTTCAACTGTATTGACTTTAAAAGGAGATTTAAATGTCTAGCAAGTGGAACTCTGTAATTTGTCTTAAAACTCAAAAAGACTGGACAGACACGGATGCTGTCAGCAAATGGCCAGAAGTCCAGGAAATCTGGTCATCCTCCGGTGACTGGGACTGGTGGATTAAACTGAAACCTGAACACTCAACCCCTCAAAAAACGGAAGAAATTGTCGCAAAACTTCGCAGACAAGAGTGGGTTGCCAATACTCAAAGCAACTGGGTAAGAGAAGTGTACCACGCTTAATCCATTGTTTCGGTATCCAATAATGGATACCGATCCTTTATTGAAGGAGAAATAATGAGCAAATTCATGATAAAAACAATGATGATCATTCTTATGGGTTTCCTATCTTTAAAGGTTAATGCGGACAACCTTAAACAAAATTTTGATAGCATCGAACAGCAGATCCAGCAACTTGATCAAAATCATTCAAAAAAAATGAAAGCACTGAAGGATTCGTTACAAAAACAAATTGATGACTTACAACAACAAATCACTAAAATGCAACAAGAAAACCAGCAGCAGCTGAAAACCTTAAAAAATGAACTGAACAAAGAAATTCAGGATGGTTTTACTACCAACCAGAACATGATCAAGGATCTGGATAAAAAAATTCATTAGGGATAGACCTTGAAAAAAGCATCGTTATTCATCATTTCTCTTTTTTGCCTGCTGATTGCAACATCAAACACCCAGGCACTGGATGGCCATGCTCTAACTGCAGAAGCAGAAAATGGCTTTGACCTTAAATCTGCTCAGGAACAGTTCAGCAAGCTGCAAAAACAACTGCAGTCGAAGGATTTGAAACTTAAACCCATCAACACCTCTATCAACGAATTAAACGATCTCATCAACAAAGCCAATAATTGCGTCAACAAAAGCCAACAGAAAATAGAAGATTTGAATGGCCAGATTAAGCAGTATTTTGGCCTGAAACCTGAAAATCTATCGAAAGAAGTTGATGCCGAATATCTTCAACAGCAAAGAGATAAAGAAAACAAGCAACTGGCAGCCTGCCGGCTGTTAAAAATCCGTTCAGAGGAATTATTAGACTCATTCAAAGGCGCTCTGCTCAAGCTGCAGCAGGAAATTACCTTTACCCGGGGCGAAAATATCTTACGCCAGATTGAAATGATCCCGAAGGACTGGCAGGCTCTCAGCAGTCCGGAACGAAAAAAAGAAGCGCATGTTTTCAACGCAAAAACGCTCATTTATATGCTGCCTCTGTTATTGCTTGCCGTTCTTGTCAACTGGCGGATGAGCCGGCTGTTAAATCGAAAATCCCGAAATAAGCTGATTCTTAACCTTATCAATACCGCTCTTCTTTTTGCTGTAATGACCTTAATACTGATCAATAAACTTGCACCCTCCCCCTATCTTGAAAAAGGCGATAACATCGCCTTGAGTGTGATTATCAGCCAATTGAGTTATTTTCTTCTGGGACTTTATCTTTCCCGTTTCATTTTTAAACTGCGGAAAACGCCGGTTTTTCTGGAGTGGTATGGGTTTGATGTCAAGTTTTTAAATCGCATCATCCCTGTGATCCTGAGTCTTTATTTTATCCGCTCCATTGGGCTGAACGTTCTTGCGCTCTATGAAGCCCCCATCAATTACCTGCAGCTGTTTGAAAGCCTGATGCTTTATGCCTCGCTTTCAGCCATGCTCTATTTCAGCTTCAGCTTTTATCGAGGGCATCCTCAAGTCGCAGAACATATTAAATATCCCTTTTTGCTGTTTCAGGTACTGGTTCTGATTACCTTAATCCTCATTACCCTTGATCAGATTGGCTTTTCCGTACTGGCCATCCAGTCCGCCCATTTTATTTTTTCATTAATGCTGGTCAGCGCTTTGGGCGGATTGGTGATTCCCGGTATAAACAAGCTCTATCATTACCTGAACTATACACCGGTCTTACGCTCACGGTTAAAAAGGATGTTCGGCTATAATAGCCAGCCTCCCTTTTTTGAAATGTACCTGCTTCGTTTTTTGCTGCAGCTCAGCGTGATTCTTGCCTTGATATTTTTGTTTTCCCATATGATTGACCAGTCCGGCATCTTCTTTGACTATTTCTTCGGCTATATTTTTGATGGCGTAAAAATTGCGAATTTTACATTAATTCCAGCGCAATGGTTTATGGGCTTGTTCATGTTCGCCTTGCTGGTGCTCATCTCGCGGCGAATTGCTACCCAGGTCAGCCAAAGCGAACCTTTTGAAGATAAAGAAGAAGAAACGCAGGTGGCGCTGGCCTCGATTATGCTTTATGTTGGTTTCAGCGTAGCGCTCATTGTCGGCCTGCTGGCCGCAGGATTCAGTTTTACCAGCCTGACCATCATCGCCGGTGCGCTTTCGGTCGGTATTGGTCTTGGACTGCAGTCTATCGTCAATAATTTTTTCTCAGGACTGATTTTACTGATAGAAAAACCCATCAAGGCCGGTGACAGGATATTTGTTGACGGCGTTGAGGGATTTGTTAAAAAAGTCAGTATCCGCTCAACTCGAATCCAGACGCCGACCCAGGAAGATATTCTTATTCCCAACTCCGATTTAATGACCCATCAAGTAACCAATTTTATGTTCAGCGACAGCCACTGGCGAATCCAGGTGGAGGTCGGCATTGCCTATGGAAGCAATACCGAACTGGCGACCCGGCTGTTGACTGAAATTGCAATGAATCACCCGGAAGTGTTAAAAAGCGGTAATAAAAAACCAATGGTTCTGTTCCGCTCTTTTGGCGACAGCAGTCTGGTCTTTCAATTATGGTGCATGATTCGGGATGTGAATAAAAAATATATTGTTAGCTCTGAACTGCACTATGCCATTGACAAGGCGTTCAGAGAACATCATATCTCCATTGCCTTCCCTCAACGCGATGTTCATATCAAATGGGAAGCCGCTAAACGCCCCGAAATCGATAATGAGGATCCTTCTGAATAATGAAAAATGCACTCCATTGCGATCTGGCCATTATTGGCGCAGGCTCTGCAGGACTTAGCCTCGCCTCGATGGCAAGCCAGCTGGGCTGGAAAGTGATATTGATTGAAAAAGGGAAGATGGGAGGAGATTGTCTGAATTATGGCTGTATACCTTCCAAAGCCTTTCTGGCAGCTTCAAAAAAAGCTGAAGCCCAATGGAAAAACACTTCAAAAAGCAACAGGCTGCTGGATGAGCTGTATGAAAAAACACTTAAATATGTTGCCGAAGTCATTGCAGGCATTGCTCCGCACGACTCGGTAGAACGTTTCACAGGACTGGGCGTAGAGGTTATCAAGGCAGAAGCAGAGTTTATTTCCCCAGACAGCATCAAGGCCGGAAATAACACCATAAAGGCCGCTCGATTTGCCATTGCCACAGGGTCAAAAGCCTATATTCCGCCAGTTTCCGGTATCGAGGACGTTCCCTTTCTTACCAATGAAACGATTTTTTCCTTAAAACAACGTCCTGAGCATCTCATTATCATTGGCGGCGGCCCCATTGGCTGTGAGCTTGCCCAGGGCTTTGCCAAATCCGGTTGCAGGGTCAGCATCATTGAAGCTGACAGAATATTAAATAAAGATTGTCCTGAGGCCTCGGCGCTGATTCGAAAAGCGCTGGAAAACGATGGAGTTAACATCTACGAGCAAACGCGCGTCATCCATGTCAGCCATCCAATTAAAGTCCTGTGTGAAGGCTCCGAAGGAGAGATTGTCCTTCAAGGAAGCCATCTTCTTGTTGCCAGCGGACGCAAACCCGCACTTGAAAACCTGCAGCTTGAAAAAGCAAAGGTCGAATATCAACGCAGCGGCATTACTGTGAATGCCAGACAGCAAACCACGAACAAAAAAATATACGCCCTTGGCGATGTTGCCGGCCCCTATCCTTTTACTCATATGGCTGAATATCAAGCTGGAATTGTATTAAAAAACATCCTGTTCGCTCTGCCGGCCAAAGCAGATTACAGCGCAGTCCCCTGGGTGACCTATACCAGTCCTGAACTGGCGCATGTCGGGCAGTCCAGCACCCACTTGAAACCTCAGCAACAGTTGATACACTATCCCCTCTGTGAAAATGACAGGGCGCGGACTGAGGGAAAAACGGAAGGCTTTATTAACATCGTCTGTGATCGAAAAGGAAAAGTTCAAGGCGTGACCATTGTCTCGGAAGGCGCCGGCGAATTGCTGTTGCCATGGATTATGATCATCAGGGAGAAAAAAACGCTAAGAAGCCTGACCGATGCCATCATTCCCTATCCAAGCATCAGCGAAATCAGCAAACGGGCTGCAGGAGAATTTTACCGTCCAAAATTATTCTCACCCAAAGTGCTTAAAATCGTAAACTGGCTAAAACGCCTGAGGCGCATACAATGATAGAACAATATCTTCGACCCTGGTATCAGAAAATTTTTGTCAATCCACTGATAAAAGCCTTTGGCAAGAGGATTACACCCAACCAGATCACCGCTTTTTCAGCCCTGACCGGCCTGCTGATTCTGCCGGCCCTGCTATTGAAACAAACGGCTCTTGCCGTTGTTCTCCTGCTCCTTTCGGGGTATCTGGATACGCTCGACGGCAGTCTGGCAAGAATACAGAATAAATCTTCTGACTGGGGAAGCGTTCTGGATATTATGTCAGACAGACTGGTGGAATTTACCGTGGTTCTTGCTCTTTTTCTTCAACATCCCGTTGATAGAGGACTCGACAGCCTGTTGATCTGCGGCAGTATGCTGCTCTGCATTACCAGTTTTCTGGTTGTAGGAATTTTCAGCCAGAACAACTCTGAAAAAAGTTTCTATTATAGCCCGGGATTCATAGAACGAGCCGAAGCCTTTATTTTCTTCATCTTCATGCTGGTATGGCCGGCTTATTTCCATATCCTTGCCCTGCTATTTGTATTTTCCGTCAGCCTGACGGCAGTGATTCGCTTATTTGAGTTTTATTCACATTCTGAAAAAACATAGCCCCTAACTGCCTACAGAAAAAATCCATCGCACACTGTTATAATATTCGAGCCCTTCAATATAAGCTTCTACAAAATCGTTATAACTAAGCGGTGGAAAGTTAAGCTTTTCAAATTCGCCTTTCTCATAATGTTCAATCTGGCTTAACAAATTCCCCAAACGGCCGCCGCGGTTGATTAAGGCATCTTTAATTTGATCGGTTAAAGGAATGGACTCCAGCAACTCCGTCATTGGTTGGCCGATGATGCTGTCAATCGTCGACAGCATCCCTACAGTAAAAGCCTGACGTTCATCAACGTCGCTGGTACGAGAAGCAAGATTCTGCCCTACTTTGGCTCTTATCAAGGTTCGGTCAATAATAGACTGGGAAACATCGTCCAGCGCCGAGAGCAGCAGCAGACTGACCCAGTTGCGGATTTTTATCAGTCCGAGTTTTTGTATCGCGTAATAAAGGTTATCAATTTTTTCATGCTCATACATTGCCGCGGAATTGACCAAAAGTAGCAGTCGATAACTTAATTTCGGCGTCTGGATAATTAACTCCTCAATCTCTGAAAACTGAATATCAGGATTATTCAGTTCGGCCATAAGCCGCAGCAGGTAGGTTTTATTTTCAGAGATTTTTTTTCCTTCAACCAGATCCGGTTTATTAAAATAATAGCCTTGAAAATACTCAAAGCCCATCTGCATGCAAGCTTCATATTCTTTTTTTGTCTCGACTTTTTCAGCCAGAAGCTTGCCTTTAAAATCCTTTAATAATTCGACCTGCCGTTCGACGCCTTTAAGCGATAAATCAAAAACATCCACTTTAATATAATCCGCAAGCTCAATCAGCGGTTTTGATTTTTCTTCATAAACAAAATCATCCAAGGCAATCTGATAACCTTTTCTTGAATATTTTTTTACAGCATTGATCAACTCATCATCAATGACCATATTTTCAAGAACTTCAATAACCACTTTTTCTTTTGGAAGAAAACCCGGTAGACCGTCAAGAATATTTTGACGGGTAAAATTAATAAATGCTTTTTTATTGCCTAAAATCATTTGATAGCCCAGATGGGCAAAGAGATGAGATACCACAAACGAAGTCGCACGATTAGAAGCTTCGCTATTGGGATCTGTCAGGTTACAGCGAAAATCATCGCCATTGCGATACAGAAGTTCATAAGCAAAAATATCCCGCGAAGAACTAAGAATTTCCTGTCGGGCAAACAACGCTATATTTTCTGAACCAACAATTCCCTTCACTGTGATAATTTCCAGACAGATGTGTTAATTTATAGTCATATGTAAAATATATGCAACAAAACAGTTTTTTTCAAATAAAGCACTGTTGTTTTTTGATGCTAAAAAAACGACAATGGAACATTACTCACGCTCGACTGATTATATGAAGTTTGCTTATATCTCCACAGGGCAATTACAGCCTGGCCTATATCAAAACAGACGGCAGTTTGATGAAGAAGAACTTCAATCATTGTCGCAATCCATTCGTTCAGAAGGTCTGATTGAACCGCTTATTATTCGTCCGATTATCGCTGATCAATTTGAAATTATCGCCGGCGAGAGACGCTTCCGTGCAGCCAAAATGGCAGGTCTTGAGGCGCTGCCCTGCCTGATTGTCAGTTATGATGATAAACAGGCCTGCGCTGTTACTTTAATTGAAAATATTCAACGCCAGGACTTAAATGTCATGGAAGAAGCCTCAGGCTATCGCCGGCTGATTGATGAATTTCACCTGCAACAGCAGGATCTTGCTGCCTGGCTTGGAAAATCCAGAAGCCATATTGCCAATCTGCTCAGGTTGTTAAGCCTTGATAAATCCGTTCAGGAATTGCTGATAAATGATAAACTCAGCGCTGGCCATGGTAAGTTGCTGGCAGGTCTTTCGAACGAGCAGCAGCTCGCTTTGGCAGAAAAAGCCATTGAACAACAATGGTCGGTCAGGAAGCTTGAACAGGAAATCTTAAATCATCGCGAGCAAAAACAGCCTGTCCCTGAAAAAATCCAAAGCCCGGATATTATCCGCCTGCAGGAACATCTGGCCGAGCATCTTGGAGCTCCTGTCGAAATTACTGGTTCTGAAAAAAATGGCGGCTGGTTGAAAATAAAATATTACGATAACGATACCCTGACTGGAATTATTGAGCGTTTAAGGCTGGAATATGAAGCATAAAGGACCTAAAAAAATCAAGAGTATCGGACAATGTCTTGAGTTGCAACTGGGAACGCTTTATCGTGAGGCCATCAAATCCGAGCAACTTCAAGATAAGGTCATTCCGCTGTTACCTCAGGAACTGAGCGCTCATTTCCGGGTTGGTAGTTTTCATCAAGGACGACTGGTACTTGATACCTGCGATCAGGTCTGGGCTAGTCAGCTGCGTTATTACCTCCCCGAGCTGCGTGATAAGCTCCGTAAGCAAGGGTTTTACGATCTTGCCTCTATAAAAATCAATATTAGTGCTGAAAAAAAATCAGAAAACAACAAAGAGGAAAAAAGGAAAGCCAAACAACCCTCACAAGAAGCCCGTGACGATATTTTTAATGAAAGCGAACAGATTGACTACCAGCCTTTAAAAGAAGCCCTGCAAAAACTCGCGCTTCGCTCCAAATGACAGTGTCTTTGGAAGGACAGGGCGCACTGCCATTAAGTTAAGAGAGCCTATGTCCCGCGGCTTGTCCGCG
>FYBJ01000831.1_pt1 | contig 27515 bp, 28 predicted proteins | sample 1134611 | NCBI WGS metagenome assembly FYBJ01 (sample SAMEA104116008, study PRJEB20421) | marine metagenome | isolation source: marine | reverse complement strand
CCCCCGGTATCAGGTTTTGCATTAGTTCGTGTCGCTCCAATGGACAAAGCATATCCTGGCGACCGCATAGCACTAGCGCAGGGACCGAGATGCGGGAAAGCGCGGCGCGATAATCGGGCCGGTCGCGCAAGGCGGCCGACTGTGCAAGAAAGACCTTTGAGCCCAAGCTTAGTGCCATCGCCATGCAAAGGTCGAGAATAGCCTCTTGCTCCTCGCCCGGCGCTAGGTATTTCGGCTTCATCTCGTCGCGCATGACGGCAGCAAGTCCTCCAATGCGGACTTTATCGATTTGGGGGGCACGCCGCGCGCGGACGTCCGGTGGTTCTGCCAACGGGTTGGTATCGAGTAACGCGAGCCTCGCTATGCGGTGCGGAGCCTGCGCCACCATTTCCATGGCCACGATGCCCCCCATGGAAAGCCCGGCTAACGCAAAACGTTCGGGCGCCCGTGCCAGCACTGCCGCGGCCATCTCTGCCATCGAATTCTGTGCTGGGGCAGGGGGCACGATCACAGGGCGGGCCGACGAGAAAGCGGCAATTTGCGATTCGAAAAGGCGCGCATCGCACATCATTCCCGGTACCAACAGGAGAGGTTCGCCGCTCATACGCTGGCTGCTCCTTTCGCAAGCGCGGCGAGTTTGGCATAGGCGATATCGGGATCGATTGCGCCGTAACCGGCGAAGGTGCCAAAGCCGCAATCGGAGCCGGCGATGACCCGCTCCGGGCCGACGATATCCACAAAGCGCTGGATCCGCTGGGCGACGAAATCGGGATGTTCGATGAAATTTGTTGTCGTATCGACCACCCCGGGCACCAGCACCTTGTCTTCGGGGATCTCTGCCTTGCGATCCCGGAACACCGCCCATTCATGTCCGTGGCGCGGGTTCGATGTCTCGAAAAGGACGTAACGAGAGCGTGTGCGCATGAGAGAGGAGAAAACCTTCTCCATGGGAATGTCGCAGCAATGCGGCCCCTCGTAATTGCCCCAGCAGATATGCACACGCACTTTCGACGGGTCAATGTCGCGCAGAGCGTGGTTCAGCGCCTCAACGTGCATCTGCGCGATCTTGACGAAGTCTTCGTCTGAGAGATCGCTGAAAAGCATGTGCCGCGACAGGGCAAGGTCGGGACAGTCGAGTTGCAGGTCAAGCCCGGCCGCCACGATGGTTTCGTATTCCGCCTTCATCGCGTCAGCGAGAGCGGCAAGATAAGCCTCCCGCGTTGGGTAGTGCTCATTCTGGAGAAAGAGCGAGATCACGCCAGGTGAGGCTGCGTTCATGAAGCTGCGCGCGACTCCATGAGTTGCCATTGCCGCCTTGAGGTTGGCGATATCCTTGCCAAGTTCTTCGTGCCCTTTCGATCGCACCTCGCCAACGCACATGGGGCGTGCATATTTCGGTGTGCCGCCGTCGTTGGCGAGTCGTTGGAGAAAGCCAGGAAACATCTTCAGATCGGCGGGCGCGTTGCGAGGACTGTCGCCCTCGAAGCCGGTGTAGCGATCCTTGACATAGGTGGCGTAGGAGATCTTCGAGGTTTCGCCGTCGGAAACGATGTCGATTCCGGCCTCCTTCTGCCTACGCACGGTCTCTGCCACGGCCGAGGTCATCGTGGCATTGAAGGTATCGGTATCGTAAGGTCTGCCCTCCTCGCGGGCGAAGATGAAATCCACCACGTCCTGACTACGGGGCAGGGAGCCTACATGTGTGGTTTGAATGGGCATGAATCATTCCTCCTTGCGCGCCATCAAGACGCTGTGGCTGTCGCACTCCGGGTCCTCCGCAAGAAACCCGGTCAGCCGCAACCCCTGCTCCTGCAGCAGGCCGGCGTATTCGGCGGGCGAAAGACTGGCGTGATAGACCGGGCGGCCGCCAACGGTGCCGATGGCCTCGCCCTTTTTCGGTCCAACAGTCAGCAGAAGCTGGCCGCCGGAGGTGAGATGACGCGCCATGCGGGCCAGCATCAGACGCTGTTCCTGGGGTGTCAGGTGGAAGAAACTATTCCAGGCTACGATGCCGTCGAAAGTCTCTCCCAGATCAAGCTGGCGCATGTCGCACTGTCGCCAGTCCCCGGCCGGCCAGCGCGAACGGGCGATCTCCAGCATGGCGCCAGCGAAATCCACCCCTGTGACACGGAAGTTCTCGGCAATGAACCACTGCGCGATGGGTTCGCCCGCGCCGCAGCCCAGATCGAGCACACGTCCGCCCGAAGGAAGGCTGGCCGCGAACCGAGCCAGCCAGCGTGCCTCGAACAGGGCACGCGAGCGTTGGGCGTCATAGGTAGCGGCTTCCTGCTCATAGACGTCGCGGATCGTCTCTTCGGGGGCGATAGTCATTCAGCTTTTTCCGGTCGGCCCGGCGGCATCGTCGGTGGCAACGATGTGATAGAGCGCGGCTTCGCCTGTCATCGCGGGCCGCGTCGAATGCGGCAATCTCTCGGGCACGGACATTGTGTCCCCTGGGCCAAGAACAGTGGAGCCGCCTTCCCACTCGACGCGCCAGTGTCCCTTGACAGGTATCAACACAGAGGGCCGCTCATGGCTATGCCGCTCTGTCTTGGCCGAAGCGCGGGTGAGGAAATCCACCTCGAAACCAGGCCGGTCGCGCAGCAGGCCGGTCGCACCGATAACCCTGACGGGGTTGCGGTCAGCCAGCGCCACCATGTCGAGATAGCGTGCGACATGGTTAGGCAGGACATCGGCTGTGGTAGGCTCCGGCCGCTTGGCCAGCTCTTCCTCGCTCATCAGAGGCATGGGAGCCACGCCCGCCGGCAGGCTCTGGCCTTTTTTGGTGTCGTAGAGTTTTCCGGTCTGAGCCAGGACCAGTCCATGGCCGGCCGCCTCCTCGATCACCTGCGGCGCCCACATTACGCCGCCGCCCGCGTCGTCCCCGCCGAGGATCGCCATAATCATCCCGTAGTCAGTGCCGATGTTCTCGAAGCCGCGGAAGATTCCGGTGGGGATATTGAAGATGTCGCCCGGCTCCAGAACCACCTCGCCGGCATCGCCCCAGCGACCCCAGAAAAAACGCCAGCGGCCCGAAAGGACAAAGAACGCTTCAGCGGTATGGTGATCATGTAGCGAATTACGGCATTTGGGCGGTTGCCCCGCTGCGCCAATGTTGAAACCGTGCGGCAATGAGATGTGCACATGCTGGTCAGCCGCTTCGGAGACGCCGCCGCCGATGATGGTAAAATTCTCTTTCTGGTCCGAGCCTGGCGTATGGGCATCGATGAATGCGGTCCGGCAAGGGACGAGTTCGCCGTAGCGCACAATGCGATCGTCAAGGGATATAGACATAGGCTCCTCTTATTTTTCTGATCAGCCGGTCTGGAGGAGGATTTGCTTCCAGATCGCCGTCTCATCGTAGATCGTGTATTCCCGGCGTAGGCCCCAAGGGCCAAATTCCGCGTGGCTCGCGCCCATAACGTATACTTGGCTGTTGGTCGGCGGGCCGAAGACGCCCCAGCCGTCATGTTTGCCCCATAAGCTCCAGCGAAGCGCAGCCCGAGGCGGCATCATAGGGTCGTCGCGCCCGATGCGGTGTTCGATGCGGAACTGCGCGCTCGGAAAACTCGCCCGGAGACCCATCCAGAAGCCGTCCGCGCCGGCATGGCTGAGGGCGGACTGGCCGCCGGGTAGTTCTAAATTTACCGCCCGGTCGTATTCACGTGGGATCGCGCCAAAATCCGCGTCCATGATCCTGCTGAGAAGATCGGCATATCTCTCACCCCATTCGTTGTCGTTGCCGGTTCGTTTGTAGGGGCCGGCGATATCCTGTTCTGGCGTGAAAGGCCGGACGCAGTGCTCCGGCCCGCCCTCCCGCGCAATCAGGTCGCTGGCGTAGTCCCTGGGATCCCAGCCAAGCTGACGGACGACAGCACCCTGGTCGCGGATCAGCCATTCGTCGTCGATCCGATTATTGCGGGCAAAGCAGTCCGCAATGATCCGGTAGCGCAGTTTTCGGCCAGTCGCAGGCCCGTAAATACCCGGATTGGCATGGGTTGCGGTCGAAATCAGCCGGTGCGAAGACAGCATTCCTGTGTCCTCGTTACCGCACCAGATTACATCCTCTCCAAGGAGAGTACGATCAGGAAACTCGGCCAGGGTCGCCATAGTAGCCGAGATGACGTCACGGTTGCCAACCACGATTGAAGCTGGCGAACGAACGGGAATTTCCGGCCCGTAATAGTGGTGTAGAGTGGTAAGTCCTCGGTCTTCCCAGATCTCTTTTGTAACCCCGATGATGTAATCGGGAAAATCTCGGAACTTTGGATCGAAACCTTTCATACGACCTCCTTTGGCAGGCGCGCCGAGCGACGCAGCACAAGCTGTGCCTCGATAACGACCCGGCGGGCGGGTATTCGCGGGTTTGCGATTTGGTCGAGCAGGATACCCACTGTTTCGGCGACCATTCGGTCTGCCGGCTGACGAACAGTAGTTAGGGCGTAAGCCGGCCAGGCCGCAGGAGGAACATCGTCATAGCCGACCACCGAAACGTCACGGGGAACGTCTAGCCCCAACTCGAAACGCAATACGTCCATCACTGCGATAGCCATATGGTCGTTGGCGACGAAAACCGCGTCGGGACGGCTGCAGGGCGCGACGTCGAACATTTCGCGTGCAGCGCGGCGGGTAGTCTCCTGGTGAAAGTCGCCAACTTCACGGGCCCAGATCGTCTGTCCGGCGGCCTTTAGCCCTTCGCAATAGCCAGCTTCACGGTCCCGCTGGGTCGACGCGCCCTCCCACCCGGCGATGTAGCCAAATCGCTGATGCCCGCCTGCCAGCAGAAGCTCAGCCACCGCCCTGCCGCCGGCGTGGTTGTCTGAACTGACGCCGCTGATGCCTTCCATATCCTGAATGCGGTTGAACAAAACGACGGGCACGCCGGCAGCCTGGCACCGCAGTGTCAGTTCGGAGGACAACGCCACCGACGCGACGACAATCCCGTCCACCTGATAGTCAAGAATTTCCTGAACTTCTCTGTCGACGTTACCGGCGGTTTGGGAGGCCATGAAGACAAGGACATGGTAGCCCCGCTCTTGCAGGGCATTTGACAGCCGTTCCAGAGCTTCGGGGTAAAAGTAGTTTTCCAGATAGGCCACCACGAGGCCAATAATGCGACTACGGCCAGTAATGAGCGACCGCGCGAGCACGTTGGGGCGATACCTGAGTTCCTCGGCTGCGCGCGCGACCTTTGCAGCGGTCTTCTTGGAGACCGAAGCGCCGGGGGTAAAGTACCGGCTAACCGCAGATAGGCTGACGCCAGCCCGCTCCGCCACATCCACCGCCGTTACCTTGGGAGAGCGCTTGCCTGTCATTCTGCGGTCCATCCGCCATCAATCAGAAGCGATGTTCCTGTCACCATGCTGGAGGCATCGGACGCCAGGAAGACGACGCCCCCCATCAGGTCCTCCACTTCGGCCGCACGTCCCAGCTTGATTTTGCTATGGATCCAGGCAAGGCGTTCGGGATCGGCAAAGCTGGCTTCAGTCAATGGCGTCCGAACGAAGGTGGGGCAAAGGGTGTTTATACGGATACGCCTCGGACCCCATTCGATTGCCATGGATTTTACCATACCCTCGAGCCCGTGTTTCGTTGCGCAGTACACTGCCCGGTCAACGCCACCGACATGACCCATCTGGCTCGATACGTGGATGAGGGAGCCTGCTCGGCCCTCCGCCACGAGTGCTTTGGCTGCCTGCTGCGACAGGAAATAGGCAGCACGCAAATTCACATCCGCCACAGCATCGAAATCTTCAGGCGCGGTTTCCAGGGCAGGCGCGTGGCGTGCAAGTCCGGCGGAGTTAACCACTATATCGAAAGCACCCTTTGCGAAAATAGCGGCAACCGCGCTGTCATCGCAGATGTCGAGCGCAAGCGCTTGGGCCTTTCCGCCGGCACCCTGGATCGCCTCTACAACCTCTTTAAGCTTTTCCTGGCCCCGTGCGGCACAGGTGACCGCAGCGCCGGCATCAGCCAGTGCCGCGGCGCAACCCAGTCCGATGCCCGAAGAGGCACCGGTAACGAGCGCATGACGCCCATCAAGGCGAAAGGAGGGGGTCCGGGGCAAGGCTATGCTCATGGATGCATTCCGTCAGGCATGTCGAGGGGGGGGTACCGGCCGGGCCTTGTTGAACTCGCGCAGGCGCCTGAATACGTCCACCCCCAGCTGGTGGTAGAGGTCGAGCAAATCGACAAGCACCCAGTTCTCCCGAATTCGCCCAGCCTCCAGGCGCCAGAAGTCGAGGCTCCGCATTGTCACGCGCTGCCCAGAAGGTGCGATGCCCAGCCACCCGTCGCTGGTGATGGTCTGGATCATGTTGGGCCATCCGGTAACCGCGGCGTAGTTGCCGTCGCCAAAAAAATGATATTCGATGTCATCGACATATCTGCCCCGGTCCGGCATCGCGGAGAGAAACGGAATCTGGTGCCAGTTTCTAAAACCTGCGATCCCGCGCCCGGTCCCGATCCCAGCTGGTCCGTACCAACTCATCCGTTCGTGCCAAAACCGCGGCATTTCCATGACCTCTGGTCCGCCCTGCGCAGGATGTTTTTTGAGATGCTCTAGCATCTCTATGATCAGATCACGGCTTTGGGCGGCTTGAACCGCATCATGCGGACCCGGCACAATCCCGTCGCAGGTGGCGGGACCTGGCACACACCACTCGCGGCCCAGAGAGGGTGCCATGGGCCAGGCGCCGGCCTGCATCATCAGTTCGGGAATATCCCAGATCGCCTGAAACTCGATCACATGTCCGGCCTCGAAGCGCCAGAACTCGTGAAAACGCATATGCATCTGATGGCCGGTGGGCGGGATGTCAAGCCACGGACCCCGGAATGTGCCGGTGTAGAATCCGCCTGTTCCTACCCATTGCGCATGGCCCTGATCGTCGCCTCCTATGACGATCCAGTCCCGCCGCTCCAGATCGGGGATCGCCCTTAGCAGGGGGGCGTAGGCAGCAGCGTAAAACGCTTCCGGCCCCTTTGTCTCTCCCAAGGGATGACAATGACGGAAGATCGCATCCGGGGCCGCGAGCCGCTTCAAGGCGCGGCGCACTGCACTTTCCTCGAAGTCATACATGGCAGCGCGAAGCGGCGCTAACAATGCCTTATGTTGGTTAGGCGCGTCCCGGGTCGGGTGTGGGATCATCATTGCACGTTACTCCGCCTTCTCACGCACGCCCGCTGCAGCACCATAGGGAATGTCCTCGGCGCCGTAGCGCCGCACGCGGAGATTGCATTGCTCGGCGTGGCCGACAAATCCTTCCAGAATGCAGAGGCGCGAGCCGTAGGCCCCGATCTCGGCCGCCGCCTTGTCGCTATCAATCCTCTGGTAGGAGTGCGTTTTAAGAAACTTCCCGACCCATAGTCCGCCGGTATAGCGCCCCGCCTTTTTTGTGGGCAGTGTATGGTTGGTGCCGATCACCTTGTCGCCATTGGCGACATTCGTACGCGGCCCCAAGAACAGGGCGCCATAGGAGTGCATATTATCAAGATACCAATTGTCGCGATCCGTCATCACCTGCACGTGCTCTGAGGCGATGTCGTTCGCGATGCGCAGCATCTCATCGTGATTGCTGCACAGGATAACTTCGCCGTAGTCCTCCCAGCTCTTCCCGGCCGTGCTGGCGGTGGGAAGAATTTTCAGAAGCCGGTCGATCTCTGCGAGTGTGCCTTCTGCCAATCCACGGGAGTTGGTGAGTAAAACGGCGGGCGAATTGTAGCCATGTTCAGCTTGTCCCAGAAGATCGGTCGCGCAAAGCTCTGGATCGGCAGCCGTCTCGTCAGCGATCACCATTGTTTCCGTAGGCCCCGCGAAAAGGTCGATGCCCACCCGACCGTAGAGTTGGCGCTTGGCCTCAGCCACAAAGGCGTTTCCGGGGCCCACCAGCATGTGCACAGGCGAGATTGTCTCGGTGCCGATAGCCATGGCGCCCACCGCCTGGATGCCGCCCAGCACATAGATCTCGTCAGCGCCACCAAAGTGCATTGCGGCGATCACTGCCGGGTTCGGCCGTCCCTGCCAAGGTGGTGTCGCGGCAACTATGCGCGGCACACCCGCGACTTTTGCAGTGGCGACTGACATATGCGCGCTGGCCACCATGGGGAATTTACCGCCGGGCACATAACAGCCGACAGACCGGACTGGAATATTGCGATGCCCCAGGATAACGCCGGGAAGCGTCTCTACCTCAACATCTGTCATGGCGGCGCGCTGCGCGCGGGCAAATTTGATCACCTGCTCCTGGGCAAAGCGAATATCCGCGATCTCCTGGGCGGTGAGCTGTGCTATCAGCGCGTCGATCTCTTCGCCGCTCAGCCGAAAGTTATTGGGAGCATAATTGTCGAATTTTGCGCTCAACTCCCGGACAGCCGTGTCGCCGCGCTCTTCGATCTCCCGCAACGTATTCTCAACGACGGCGCGGGCCCTGGCGTCGTCTTCGCTACGCTCGGCCTCGGGTTTTCCGCGCTTGAGGTACTTTATAGTCATGCAGTCATGTCCTTGGGGTTTTCGGAGGAGGCAGGACGGGGCGGTACACGCTCGTCTCTGTCGAAAGCTTCCCAGCCTTCGCCGTGGAAAACATCGTGGCCGAGCTGGGCCAGCACATGGGGAAAATCCACCATCACCCAGTTGTTGGTGATCCGGTCGTTTTCCACTTTCCAGAAATCCATGTATCGGATTTCCACACGCTTACCCGTTGGTGCGACTCCCATGAAAGTACCGGTATGCGTAGCCTCTTGCCGACCGAAAGCCGCCGCCCACTCCCCCATGAACAATCGCGCCTCATCGATACAGACCTTGTCCGAAAAGGCTGCCTGAAAGGGCCGCTGCCAATTGTCCTGAAATTTCTTTAAACCGATCTTGGTGCCACAGCCGTAGTTGCCCATCCAGCGGAAACCGGAGGCGAAAAACTGATCCATATCATCGATGCGGTGATCGTTAAGACCATCCACCATGTCTTCTATCACTTTGCGCGTGGCCGCGGTCTTGGCCATGTCGGTGCCGCGCGTAAAGGCGGCCTGTAGCGGGCGGGCGCCGGTCATTGCTGTTCTCCTGTCGTGATTTGAACGGTTTGGGGATCCGGAAGGAAGATGCGCTCGCTTCCGTAGGGCCGCCTTCCCGCCAGGGAGCTTTTTGAAGCTAACGGGGCGGTGCGTGCCGGACAGGAGTTACGTGGCCGACGGGGCTTGTGCGAAGATGGGACCGTCATCCTTTCACCGCCCCGGCGGTCAGGCCGCTGACAATCTGGCGCTGAAAAACCATGACCAGCAGAAACAGTGGCGCGGTGATCGACACCGCGGCGGCCACCGCCTCTACCTGATCGGTCGTAGTGGTTTCTCGGTTGAAATAACTGGCAATCGCCGGAACCATCGTCTGGTTTTGTGCATCGAGCAAAAGCGACGTCACCAGGAAGTCATTATAGGCCAGAAGGAAACTGAAAAGGCCGGTTGTGATGACCCCAGGCCACATTACCGGCATGATAACACGGCGAAACGCCTCGAAATGAGTGCAGCCGTCGACGCGCGCCGCCTCATCCAGCTCCATGGGAATATTCTGGAAGAAGCTGCGCAGCATCCAGATGGTAAAGGGCTGGTTTATCGCTACCAGCACCGCGATCACAGCGAGCGGCTGACCATAAAGCGTTGGTGCGTTTTCACCTAGGATCGGGCGAAGGATTTCGGCCGAGTTTATAAAAACGGGCAGATAACCTGCGACCAGAACGGAGTGCGGCAGGGCTCGGAACACGAGGCCGATGATCAGTATCCAGAAGGCCAGGTTCGTTCCCGCCCTGGCGAGACCATACCCTGCCAAGGTGCCGACCGAAAGCGAGATGGTTACCACCCCACCAGTGACGATCATCGAGTTGAGAAAGTTCCGCCAGAACGCGTTTTCAACCCAAACTGCCCGGTAGTTTTCGCCCGTCGCACCAATAACAGGCTCTCCCAACGGGCCGAGAATGCTGTTTGCGGCATCCATGACCGGGGGAAACAGTACAAAGAATAGCAAAACCAGACCCAACGCGAAAACCAGCGATGCGAGCACCCATCCCGCGGCGATCAGCGCAAGCCCCTTTCGCGTCGCGGGCCATGCGACCGTCCAGGCAAGGGCGGCGGCTATCAAAAGCCAAACGATCCCGCGCCATGGGCTTGCCCCCGTCTGTCCCAGGAGAGGCAGGAAGACTGACAGACCGAGCCAGGCCGCTCCGAAAACCGCTCCCCAGGTGACCAGAAATGTCGCGGCGCGCGCCTGTCTCGCGGCAAAGCTGCCGAGCCTAGTCATCGCGATGCGTGCTGCTACCCAGAGCAAGCCGATTCCAACCACGATGTCAGCTAGGGAAAGACCCTTGCCGCGCGCCAGGGTTTCCGGACCCAGTAACACGTCGATGGGGTTGGCGGCGAATGCATCCACGGGGGCCTTAAAGCTCATCGCCGCGATCCATAGGATCGGGAATGCCGCGAGCACACACCAGCTGGCAAGGAACAGTCCGGAACCGACCCTTAATGACAACGGCTGCCGCATGGATTTGGGAACCGACATCAGCTGGCTCCTCCCTTATGGTCGCGCCAGGTGCGGCGCAAAAGCGGTATCAGAAGGATCACCACGCCTACCATCGTCAGCATGGCGGATGCCGAGGCGCGGCTTATGGCGCGGTTGCCCGCATCGTCGGGTGTCAAAAGATCATACGTCAGCCACTGCAAGGTGATCCGGTGCGCCTGGCTGCGGAACCCCACCACCTCTTCGAAAGCGCGGTAGGCGTCCATCAGGTGGATGAGCGATACGAAAATGATCAGCGGCATGAGATGCGGAATAATTACAAAGCGTAGCCGCTCGAAGCGGGAGGCACCGTCTATCACAGCCGATTCCAGTGTGTCGTTGTTCACTGTTTGCAGCCCCGCATAAAAGATCACAAATGCGAAAGGCGCGACATGCCAGACACGATAGAAGAGCATCAGCAATTCTATGGTCCACCCCTGGGCGAACATGGCGATATCCTGCCCAGTCCAGCTTTCCAGCGCGGAGGTAAGTATGCCGTCCCCCACGAACAGCCAGCGGATCGACAGCGCGCCGATGACCGGCGTAATGATGAAAGGCAGCAGCGAAACGAAAATTACCTGCCCGCGCAGCGAACGCACAGCGTTGTTGACAGCTAGCGCGATGGCCAGCCCCAGACCGATCACCAATGGCAGCGTTACCAGTGTCAGGGTCAGCGTGAAGCGCAGCGCTTTCCAGAAGTCAATACGCAGGATATCGCCCCAGCGACCCGAGGCCACTGCGCTGCCGACGCGGTCAAGCTGGAGCAGCCTGCGATAACTTTCGAGCCCGATCCATGCCGTGGTCGTGGTCACCTTTCCCGTGCTGTCGAGCACTGGCCGGCTCTTTGTTTCGGTGATGCAGGACTGGCCAATGAAGCCGGGAGTGCAGGTCTCGACTTCGACTCTTTCCAGCACCGGCTGCGTCAACTGAAACGAATTCAGAAACACGCCCGCAAGAGGGAGGGCAATGAAGATTAGCATTAGTAGCACGGAGGGGCCGACAAAGACGGCAAATGTGCGGAATCTCATCGCAGCTCCCCTCCGGTCACTGGGTTCAACGTCTCGCTGATGGCGCTGGCGGCCATTGGGCGGGCCTGTAAGATACGCCCCCTGGATGGCCCGGCGGGAGAACCCGCCAGGCCATCAGACTACTCAACGACGCCGGCTTCTCGGGCCGCAGTCAGATAAGCGGCCTCGACGGCGGCAAGAGTATCTTCTGCGCTCCGCTCGCCGGTGAAATAGGCTGGCAGCTCATTCCCCAGGGCGGTGTGCATCAGCCCCATTTCGGTGGTCGAGGGGTAGGACGGCGGCGCCGGATCGGCCGTCGCAGTGGCAATGGCGCCCATAGCAAGGCGCGACGGCTCGTATCCCTCAATCAGCCAAATTGCCGCGTCGTTGTTGTCTTTTACCATTTCGCGGTCGAGGCCTTCCATGGCGACACGGAAGGCTGCCTCGGCTGTGGCATCAACAATGTTCTTGGCAATAACGATCCCGTCCCACCACAACGTTGTCGCAGGCGCACCGTCCTTTGTCGCGCGCGGTGCAGCGGCGGCAGCGACCTTGCCCACGACTTCGCTCTCCGCCTCGTTATCCATGGCGCCCCCGCGGCTGGCCCAGAGATTGGCCATAGCGATCTTGCCCTGTTGAAACTGCTGCTGGACATAGGTGGAGTCCGATGTCAGATACTCGGGATCCAGGTAGGCGGTCAGCATTTTCATCGTCTCAAGCGCGTCGATACCCGCCTTCGAATTGACCGTGGGCTGCCCCCTGTCGTCGGTAAAATCCCCTCCGTAGCCGAGGAACATATTGTTGAAATCCTGCGCTAAATTCCAGCCTGATGCCATTGTGGCGCCTAGCGGGTAATCCACGACGCCAGCTGCCCTGATCGCCTCGGCGGCCTCCACTACCTCTTCCCAGGTCTCGGGAACCGCCAGTCCCAGCTCCTCAAAAATATCCTCGCGGTACATCAGATGCTGGGTGTTCACCATCATGGCCACCGCCATGATCTCTCCATTCATCCGTATCAATTGGTTCGGCCTGAGGTTTTGGCCGTATTTTTCCACCAAGCTGTCAAGCGGGCGGATCGTTCCCTCGTTCAAAAGCGGCGTAATAGTGCCGTTCGATACGCCGCCGATCGCATATAACGAGGGATTGGCGGCAAAAGCAGCGGGTTGCTTGGTCCGGAACTCCTGGTCGAGCTCGGCTTCGAAATTGCCGCATTCCGCCATGGCATCGCTGACGGCTTTCCAGGCTTCGAAACCGGCCGACAGCATCGATACCGCTGTTTCATTTTCATAAGCGCATTCCGCCTGGACCGTGCCGGCGGCGGACAGGAACGCAGCCACAATAGCCGATAGTCTCAGTTTCATTTTGCTTCTCCCAGGTAATACGGGCTTTCGCCCATCAGTGACGGCCGGTTGCAACATCGGTAAGGCGTGCACCTGTATGAGCATCAAAGGGATGACAGACAGCCGCCGGAACCGAGATCGCGATCTCCTCGCCGATTTCGGCGCGGTAATCCTTGGCCGCCTTGACGCTGACCAGACCGCCACCTACGCGCACCGTGATCATGGTGGCATCCCCCAAAAGCTCGATCGTGTAGACCCGCGCCCGGATCTCCGCAGGCATATCCGGCCGGGCGACCGTAGCGTCCTCTGCACGGAAACCTAATGTTACCTGCCCATCGTTCCCGGGAAGGCCGGCGATGGCCACGCCATCAGCGTGGAACGTACCCTCTTCGATCAGCCCGTTCATGAGGTTCATCGCAGGCGAGCCTATAAACCCTGCCACGAAGGAATTTGCGGGGTGGTCGTAAATTTCCGTCGGCGTTCCGACCTGTTGCACCACGCCCCGGTTCATCACCACTACCCGGTCGGCCAGAGTCATGGCCTCAATCTGGTCATGGGTCACGTAAACGGTCGTTACCTTCAACTCATGGCTTAGGTTTTTAATCTGTGCGCGAGTCGACACCCGCAGCTTGGCGTCCAAGTTGGAAAGCGGTTCGTCCATCAAAAACACTGCCGGGCGTCGCACTATAGCACGCGCCAGGGCAACACGCTGACGTTGGCCCCCGGAAAGCTCGGCGGGTTTGCGGTGCAGGTATTCAGTCAGTTCCACCATTTCGGCGGCACGGCGGACGCGTTCGTCGTGTGAGGCCGCGTCCACCTTGCGCACCTTGAGCGGGAAACGGATATTTTCATACACGTTCATATTGGGATAAAGGCCATAGCTCTGGAACACCATCGCCACGTCGCGGTCCTTGGGATCGAGATCGTTTACCACTCTCTCACCAATCAGGATCTCGCCCGATGTAGCCTCCTCCAGCCCCGCAATCATCCGCATGGTCGTCGTTTTCCCACAACCAGAGGGGCCGAGGAGAACAAGGAATTCCCGGTCAGCGATGGATAAGTCAAAGTCGTGAACCCCAACAAAACTGCCCCACCGTTTAGACACATTTCGCAACTCGATCGCTGCCATGATCCTCTTGCCCGCAATATTGCACTCGAGTGCAAAAACTCTAGACGAGCGCTTTGCGCTCTGACAAGCTCTTTTTGCACAGGAGTGCAATCAACCGGAAACCAGAGAAAGACGCTGAAAAATGGAGAACACTCCGGCAGTTCAGCAGGCAAAAAGAGTCGTTCTGCAGTTTCAGCAGGCGCTCGACAGCACCGAATCGGATTATGAAAAGCCGGCCGCGTATCTGGCCGGCTCCTATTTGTGGCGCGGCTACCACCCCTTCGGCGAAATCAAGTGCGCCGACACCGTCTTAACAGAGTTCTGGCGCCCGCTCCGACATGCCCTCTCTTCGCTGCAAAGGCGGACCGACGTGTTTTTCGCCGGAGTGAACGCTCTCGACGTCCGAGAGGGGGTCTGGGTCGTGTCCATGGGTAATCTGATGGGGCTTTTCGATCGGCCGTGGCTCGGAATACAGCCCACAAGTAAACTTGCTCTACTGCGCAGTTGCGAATTCCACCGCGTCGCCGATGGGAGGATCGTCGAGACGGCGCATTTCTTCGATATCCCTCATCTGATGATGCAGGCCGGATACCGGCCCTTTGCAGAACAGACAGCGGCTCACCTGGTCCAGCCCGGGCCGCGCACACATGACGGGGTGTTGTTGGGCCCTCAGTCGCCGCAGGAAAGTGAGCGCACGCTGACCTTGATCGAAGCCATGATCGCGGATCTTGGCCAGTGGCAGGGCGGTCTGCCGCTGACAGAGGAGCTCGCCCGGACCTGGACCCAGGACATGGTGTGGTGGGGGCCTGCCGGCATCGGTGCCACCTATACCATCCAGCGCTATGCCCAACAGCACTCGGGTCCCTTCCGCGCCGGTTTCGCCGATCGCAGCCGGACGCACCATGTCGCGCGCCTGGCCGAAGGACACTACGGCGGCTTTTTTGGTTGGCCGAACTTTACTGCTCGTCCTACCGGCGGCTTCATGGGGATGCCCGCCAGCGATACTGCAGGTGAATTCCGCGTCATGGATATTTACCGTCGGGCAGGCGACCGGCTTGCTGAGAACTGGGTGTTCATCGACCTTCTGCATTTCTGCAAACAGCAAGGGATGGACATCCTTGCCCGCTCAATTGCATCTGGGCCTGGATAGGTCACGCGGGAGAGTGGCTTACCACCGGCAGTTACCGACATTATCGCCGAGACAACCTACTCTGGCGACAGCATGCCGTTGTTCGTGCTTGCGTTTTGGGTTGCTGTTTCAGCTTATTCTCAGCCACAATGGCAGGCTTGCCGCCGTAGCGGCCGGGTCGCCGCTTGTAGCCTACCTGCGCAGTGATCCCAGTCAGTGATGCCAGACGTGCCACCCGCCTTTCCGCGATGCGCTCGCCCTGATTGCAGAGATCGTCCGTCAGCTTGGGGTAGCCATAAATCCTGCTGCTGTCGGTCCAAGCCCGCCGGATCATCTCGGCCTGGCGAGCAGCCTTCTGCGCACAGTGGCTCAGGCGTGAGCTTAAGTGTGAAGAACTTGTAGCGAACCGATTTATTGGTTGCCTTCTCCATTATTTCTTTTATCCATGAAATATGAAAGAAATGATTTCTTCCCGCTTGGACGCTCTCGGTCACCCTCAGCGGCTGGCTATCTTCCGGCTGCTCATGCGTCGCTATCCCGACCGGGTCCCGGCCGGAGAGTTGGCCGATGCGCTGGAGTTCAAGGCATCTACGCTTTCCTCATATCTGTCCGCCCTAATGCAGGCCGGACTCCTGACCCAGGAGCGGGTCGCAACGTCGCTTCGCTATTCCATCGACATGTTGGAGGTGCGACGGACCTTCGACTACCTGCTCCTTGACTGCTGCCGCGGCCGACCGGAGTTGTGTTCACCTGTTTCCATGCCTTTCGACATGGGGCCTCACGTCATGCCCGACCGCAAGTTCAACTTGCTGTTCATCTGCACCGGCAATTCGGCGCGATCGATCTTCGCCGAGGCCATCCTGCGAAAGACCGCGGGCGACAGGTTCAACGCCTACTCGGCCGGGACCCGACCCGGCTCGAAGCTGAACCTCTTCGCCCTCCGGGTCCTCACGGACAAGGGGCATGATATTTCGGTGCTGCGACCGAAGGACGTCTCGGAGTTTTCCGGCCCGGACACTCCACACTTTCACTTCGTCTTCACCGTATGCAACCAGGCGGCCAATGAGGAGTGCCCGGCTTGGGAAGGTCAGCCGGTCACCGGGCATTGGGGCATGCCAGATCCGCTCAAGGCAGAGGGAAACGATGCCCAGAAAGCGCTCGCGTTCCAGGATGCCTATGGCGCATTGAAACAGCGGATCGATCTCTTCACCGCGCTCAACATCGAGTCGCTGAGCCGTCTGGCCTTGCAGGCCAGGATCGACGACATCGGCCGGAAACCCATCGGGGACCTTTCATGACCACATATGCACTGAACGGCCTCGGGCGCATCGGCAAGCTTGCCCTCAAGCCGCTTCTAGAGCGCGGGGCGCAGATCGCCTGGATCAACGATGCCGTGGGCGACCCGGCGATGCACGCGCACCTCCTGGAGTTCGACACCGTGCATGGGCGCTGGCAGGCCGATATCTCCCACGATGCCGACAGCGTGACCATCGACGGCATGCGGCTGCCGTTCATCGGCACGCGCGACCTGTCGGCCCTGCCGCTTAAGGGCGCCGACGTGGTGATCGATTGCACCGGCGCCTTCAAGTCCGAGGCGGAGCTTGCCCCCTATTTCCAGGCGGGCGTGAAGAAGGTCGTCGTTTCGGCACCGGTCAAGGATGGAGGTGCGGCCAACATCGTCTATGGCGTCAATCATGACATCTACGACCCTGTGGCGCACCGGATCGTCACGGCGGCAAGCTGCACGACAAATTGCCTGGCGCCCGTGGTCAAGGTGATCCACAAGGCGATCGGCATCCGGCACGGCTCGATCACCACGATCCATGACGTGACCAACACGCAGACCATCGTTGACCGCCCCGCCAAGAACCTGCGGAGGGCGCGCTCCGCCCTGAACTCGCTTATACCGACCACCACCGGATCGGCCACTGCGATTATAATGATCTATCCCGAACTGAAGAGACGGTTGGACGGCCACGCGATCCGCGTGCCGCTGCTGAATGCCTCGATCACCGACTGTGTCTTCGAGGTTGAGCGGCCGACCACGGTCCAAGAGGTGAACGCGCTGTTCAGAACCGCGGCTGAGGGGGCGCTCGCCGGGATCCTCGGCTATGAGGAACGCCCGCTCGTGTTCGCCGATTATACCAACGACCCGCGGTCGAGCATTGTGGACGCGCCCTCCACCATGGTCGTGAATGGTACGCAGGTGAAGGTCTACGCCTGGTACGACAACGAGATGGGTTACGCGCACCGCCTCGTCGACGTCGCGCTGATGGTAGGGACGTCGCTTTGACCGATGGCCCTGCGCCCGCGCGACCGGATGGCCTGAGCGCTTATATCGCGGTTACCGCCGCCTACTGGGCCTTCATGCTGACGGACGGTGCGCTCCGGATGCTGGTGCTGCTGCATTTCCACACGCTGGGCTTCTCGCCGGTGCAGCTCGCCTATCTCTTCGTGCTCTACGAGATCGCAGGAATGGTGACGAACCTTTCGGCGGGATGGATCGCGGCGCGCTTCGGGCTGACATCGACGCTTTATGTGGGCCTCACGCTTCAGGTGGTGGCGCTAATCGCGCTTGCGCAGCTCGATCCGGGCTGGGCCATCGGCGCCTCGGTCGCCTTCGTCATGGCCATGCAGGGCGCAAGCGGCGTGGCCAAGGACCTCGCGAAGATGTCCTCGAAGTCGGCGGTGAAGCTGCTTGCGCCGACCGAGGGCGGTGGTCTTTTCCGCTGGGTGGCCCTCCTGACCGGCTCCAAGAACGCGGTGAAGGGCCTTGGTTTCCTCCTTGGCGCGGCACTGCTCGCCAGCCTCGGCTTCGTCTGGGCGATTCTGGCGATGGCCGCTGTCCTGGCGGCGATCCTCGTCGCGGTGCTCATCGCCATGCCGCCGGGGCTGCCGAGGGGGCGCAAGGGAGCCAAGTTCGCGCAGGTCTTCTCCACATCCGCCAACGTGAACTGGCTCAGCGCGGCCCGGGTGTTCCTGTTCGGCGCCCGCGACGTCTGGTTCGTGGTCGGCATCCCGATCTACTTCTACGCGGTCCTGTCGGATGGGACGACAGAGGGGAACCGAGCCGCCTTCTTCATGATCGGTGTCTTCATGGCGATCTGGATCATTCTCTATGGAGCGGTCCAGGCCGCGGCACCGCGCCTCCTCCGGGCGGCCAGCCGGCCCGAGGGAGACCTCATCGGGGCCGCCAGAAGCTGGGCCTGGATGCTGGCACTGGTCCTGGCGGTGCTCACCGTGGCGGCGCTCCTGTCACCGGCCCCGCAGACGTGGCTGACAGTGACGATCGTCGCTGGTCTCCTCTTCTTCGGCGCGATCTTCGCCGTGAACTCGTCGCTTCATTCCTATCTGATCCTCGCCTTTACCAAGGCTGAGCGTGTCACGATGGACGTGGGCTTCTATTACATGGCAAATGCCGGGGGGCGCCTTCTGGGCACGGTTCTGTCCGGTCTGACCTACCAGGTCGGCGGCCTCGCGCTCATGCTTGGGACGGCGGCGGCGCTGGCGGCGGCCTCGGCGCTGGCCGCGGGGCGCCTGAGCGCCGAAGCGGTACGACAGACCAGCTTCTGAGCGTATACGTGGCGCGATCCACCCGAAGGGACGGGAAACCGCCGCGATCTATATTCCGTGCACCTCCGAAAGGTGCAATTCATGCTGGCATTTTTAATTTTCGTCGTCACTCTTGGCTTGGCTTGGCTTGGCTTGGCTTGGCTTGGCTTGGCTTGGCTTGGCTTGGCTTGGTTATTTGGCAGCCCCGCGGGCTCGGAATCGGATGGTCGGCGCTCGCCCGCGCGGGGCTTGCCCTCGCCACTGGTGTCGTCGGGTGGAACGATGTCGGAACCGTATGGAGCATCGTGTGGGACGCCACACTGACATTCGTTGCGCTGATTGTCATTTCGCTGATCCTCGACGAGGCCGGGTTCTTCTCTTGGACGGCACTGCACGTCGCTCGCTGGGGCGGCGGGCATGGCCGCAAATTGTTCCTGTTAATCGTTTTGCTAGGCTGCTGTGATCCCCTGAAACGCCCTCGATTTTGGTTAGAGTTTTCCGGTTTTTATGTATCAAACGCACCAACAATCTACCTGAACATTCGCGCTGCGTGAATCCATGATGCGGGTATGCAGAACACGATATTCGGACTCATCAAAAAGCGCGGTGAGATTGCAGGCCAGCACAAAGCCGCCATGAAGGCAGCAGACGCGCTCAAGGCCGATCTGGACGCTATAGACCGCGCTCTGATCTTGTGTGGCTTTGAAGACGACCCCAAGGCCATAGCGCCGCGCGGAAAGTATAAGCAGCTATTCGGGCGGAATGAGTTGAAGCTGACAATCATCAACATGCTGCGCGTTTTGGTCTGCGCAACATAATGCGCGACCCCATAGGACTACGCAGCATGCCTTTTCCCGTTACGCGACACAGGTGCAGCCATCGCGTTGCTGACGACGATCTGCGCCAGTGTCCCGTTGTCGGTGCGACGGTTGCCCTCCAGCCAAGCGGCATGATTGGCGTACTGGTAGAGGTACTGCGGGCTAACGTGATGGTGCTGGCCCTGCACCATGCGGCGCAGGCGGGAAAAATAGCTTTCCACCATGTTTGTGTTGCCGTGGTCGCTGTAAATCTCGGAGTGGTTCACGCGATCAACGTGCCATCCCATGTGTAACTCATCCCAATGGCTTGCTCATCCGCTGACATGGTGGACATGCGAGAGACGTTCTCGTTGGCCAATGCGACACCTTCTGCCTCAGACTGTCCCACGAAGGGCAGTGTTCGGCCCTCACGCTCACGCATTGCAGTTACGACACGGCGCTTGCCGGTCTGGTGACGCTCCAAGCGGCGGTCCTTGCGGCCCTTTTTGGCGTTCTCGGGGCGGATATGACCACCAAAGTATGCGCCATCAATCTCGACATGACCTTCGAGAACTTCGCCTGTGTGGACTTCCAACGCCATTGCTTCGCGCAGCTTGTGGGCCAACACGAAAGCGGTCTTGTATTGGCAGTCCAGATTACGGGAAAGCTGTACCTTGGAAACACCCTTGGATGCGTCCGCACGGCGCCATCGGGCACAAGGCCCCGGCGGAACTGATGAAATCAGCGCACGATACCAGCCCGTGCACCCGATCGAAGGGCGGAAACTCTGACAACCGCCGAGGGCGCGTCGGGTAGCACATCAAAAAGCCGGAAAATTCCAGCTTCCGCTGGTCCAACGTTGGGGAGCAGCGCATCAACCGGCGGACTCTCCGTAAGGCCAGAGGGAAATCGGGTCTCAGGTCACGGAGCACATACGCCAGAGGCTGAACTCCGCGTCGAAGAGGCGCCGACGCCTTGACGCACGTTCGAACGCGAGCGCCGGCTTTGCCTCTTTCCCGAACCCGCCGGACGTCAGGAAGCAGCACCGCGCTCCTTTGCGGCGGAGTTTATCGGCGGAGGGCAGAAACGCAGGGCAGAAAATCGCTTGTTGATGTGGATCAAAGCGATCTCCGCACGGGACCGGTAGAGCGATATCGGGCCGGTCGTGCCCTTGCACCTGGGCAGCCTATGGCAGCTGCCAGGTAGCGGTCAGGGGGCTTCCCTGCCCGGCTCCGGTCGACCTCGAAAGACGACGCCATGAACTGAAGGAGACCCCTGTATGAGACTTTCGACACTTATGAGTGCAACCGTTGCTCTCGGTCCCGTTTTCGTTTTCGCGCTGACGGCGGCCAACGCCAGCCCAGGGCATGAAACGCCCAACATTGGCCAAAGCGGTGACGTCTCGCTGGTCGATCGGGTGATCGAGGTGGACATGGGCGAAATGTATTTCGCGCCGAACAGCTATGAGTTCGAACGAGGCGAAACTGTGCGCTTCGTTCTGAAGAACTCGGGCCGCGTGGTGCATGAATTCGCCATCGGCACAGATGAAATGCAGGATGCACATGCCCAGGAAATGCGAGTGATGATGCGCGAAGGCATGATCACCCCGCGCAAGTTACGCCACGATCGTATGCGCGAGGCGGGAATGATGCATGTCGATGCGAATGCCCGTCTTCTGGAGCCGGGTGCTGCCGCTGAACTGGTCTGGACCTTCAGCGGTGAGCAGGACGAGTTGATCTTTGCCTGTAATGTCCCCGGTCATCGGGATGCGGGCATGGAGGCCACGGCGGTCATTGGCGGGGGAAAAGGCGAAAGCTAGTCGTCACGAAACGCTGGCAATCGCTGTTACAGCGACGCCGACCGCGCTGTGCGGTCGGCGTCAATTCTTTGGCAGTGCGGCAATGCGCTGATGGCCACCTACGATTGAGCCGGAGATGCGCCCCTTTCAGCGGCTCACCGTCCGACCTCCAGCGGGCGGATCACCATGCGGCCTGCGCCCGCAGCGACGGATCCGCCCCCTGGGCCGGTTCCGCATGATAAAGGATACCAACTTTCGCTCTCATCCGCTAAGCCTCCATGAACTGACGCGCGGGCCCGCCGCCACGTGCAGATCGAGACGACCGACCAGAGGAGCGCAGATGAAACGCAAGACATTCCTGAAGGGGCTGATTTGTGCCGCGACGTTTGGGCTGACGGGGCTGCCGGCGGCGGCTCAGGAAGCGATCCGCATCGGCGAGATCAACCATTTCAAACGGCTCGCCGCCTTTGCCGAGCCCTACAGGAACGGCATCGCGCTGGCGGTCGAAGAGGTCAATGCCCGGGGCGGCGTGCTGGGCAGACCGCTGGAATTCATCTTTCGCGACGACCAGGGCGACCCCGGCGAAGCGATCAAGATCGCCGAGGAGTTGATGACGCGCGGCGGGGCGGTGATGCTGACCGGTTCGATCCTGTCGAACGTCGGGCTCGCCATTTCCTCGCTCGCGGCAGAAAAGGGATATGTATATCTCGCATCCGAACCCCTCGCGGATGCGCTCGTCTGGGAGAGCGGCAACGATTACACGTTCCGGCTGCGGGCATCGACCTATATGCAGGCCGCGATGCTGGCCGAGGAAGCGGCGAAAACCGATGCGGTGAAGTTCGCCACCATCGCCCCCAACTACGCCTATGGCAAGGATGCGGTGGCGGCGTTCAAAAAGACGCTGACGGCCCTGAAGCCCGAGGTGGAATTCGTGGCAGAGCAATGGCCCGCCCTTTTCAAGATAGACGCGGGTGCAGAAGTTCAGGCCCTCGAACGCGCGAAGCCGGAGGCGATCTACAATGTCACCTTCGGCAGCGACCTGGCCAAATTCGTGCGCGAAGGCAGCACCCGGGGTCTGTTCGAGGGGCGGCAGGTCTTCGGGCTTCTTTCCGGGGAACCAGAGTATCTCGACCCGCTGGCCGATGAGGCACCGGAAGGCTGGATCGTGACGGGCTACCCCTGGTATGATTTTCCACAGGGCGCCAATCGCGATTTCGTCGAAGCCTATCAGGAAAAATTCGATGATTATCCGCGACTGGGCTCGCTGGTGGGTTACATGACCGCGCAGTCGGTTGCCGCGGCGCTGCAAAAGGCGGGCTCCACCGAGACAGAGGCGATCCGTCAGGCGTTCGCCGATCTGGAGGTGGAAACCCCGGTGGGGCAGATAACCTACCGGGCGCTGGATCATCAGTCGACGATGGGGGCCTTCGTGGGGCGGACCGCCCTGCGCGACGGACGCGGCGTAATGGTGGACTGGTCCTATCGTGATGGGGCGGATTACCTGCCGCCCGACGCGCAGGTCCAGGCCATGCGTCCGGCTTCGGAATAGAGCAAAGCAGATCGCGGCGCGCCCGGGCGGGCCGTCGCATCCCTTCTTTCCGGGGCGGAACAAATGGGCCTATTGATCGCGCAGCTTTTGACCGGGCTGGCCAATGCCAGCGCACTTTTCATGGTGGCGTCCGGTCTTTCGCTGATCTTCGGGGTCACTCGCGTGGTCAATTTCGCGCATGGGTCGTTTTACATGCTGGGGGCGTTCATCGGCTACACGCTGATGCAGGTCTTGCCGGGAACGCTGGGGTTCTGGGGCGCGATCCTGCTGGCCGGGGTGGTTGTGGGCCTGATCGGTGTGGTGGTCGAGATCTGCGTGTTGCGCCCCATCTACCGCGCGCCCGAACTCTTTCAACTGGTCGCTACATTCGGCGTCATTCTGGTCATTCAGGATCTGGCCCTTATGATCTGGGGCCCGGAGGATCGGCTGGGTCCGAGGGCGCCGGGGCTGCGCGGCGTGCTGCGCATCATGGGCGAGCCGGTGCCGGAATACGATCTGGCGCTCATCGCGATGACCCCCTTCGTGGCCTTTGGCCTGTGGTATCTCATCCGCCGCACCCGTCTGGGCGTTCTGGTGCGCGCCGCGACCCAGGACCGGGAAATGGTGGGCGCGCTGGGTGTCAACCAAGCCTGGCTGTTTACGGGGGTCTTCTTTCTGGGGTCGGCGCTGGCGGGTCTGGGCGGTGCCGTGCAGCTGCCGAAAGGAGGCGCGGATCTCCTGATGGATTTCAATATCCTGGCTTCGGTCTTCGTGGTGGTGGTGATCGGCGGCATGGGGTCGCTCCCGGGTGCCTATCTGGCGGCAGTCCTGATCTCTGTCCTGAATGTTTTCGGCGTCACCTATCTGCCCCAGTCGACACTGGTTCTGATGTTCGTGGTGATGGTGCTGGTTCTGATGCTGCGGCCTTACGGGCTGTTGGGCCGCGAGGAGGTGGCAGGCGAACACGGGCAGAGCGGCGAGCCGGAGCCGCCGATCAAACCGGCAGGGGGCAGACTGCGTCTGGAGGTGGCGGCGGGCCTGTTGCTACTGGCGGCGGCACCGCTTTATGTGTCGAGCTTTGCCCTGCTTCTGACGACCGACATCCTGATCTTCGCACTTTTCGCAGCGTCCTTGCATTTCATCCTGGGCCTTGGCGGGCTCGTCTCGTTCGGCCACGCGGCTTTCTTCGGGGGCGGAGCCTATGCCGCGGCCCTGCTGGTGCGCTATGCCGAGGCGCCGATGGAACTCGCGCTGCTGTTCGCGCCCTTGGGCGCCGGGCTCGCCGCGGTCATCATCGGCTGGGTCTGCCTGCTGCGCACCGGCGTCTACTTCGCAATGCTGACCCTGGCCTTTGCCCAGCTGTTATGGTCGCTCGTCTTTCAGTGGGGGTCGATCACCGGCGGGGACGACGGCCTCGTCGACATCTGGCCCGCACCCTGGGCGTCGCCGGTGGAGGTCTACTTCTATCTTACGCTCGTGATCAGCGTGGGGGGCATCATCCTCTTGCGCCATGCGGCGCATTCGCCGTTCGGCTACGCGCTGCGTGCCGGCCGCGACAGCACCCGTCAGGCCGAGGCGACCGGAATAGACACCCGGCGTGTGCAATGGGTCGCCTTTACCTTCGCCGGTGCGATGGCCGGCGTGGCCGGAGGGCTCTTCGTCTTTTCCAAGGGTAGCATTTTCCCCAACGAGCTGGACATCGCACGCAGCTTCGATGCGCTGATCGTGGTGTTTCTGGGCGGGGTGAAGACCCTCTCGGGCGGTGTGGTCGGCGGCGCCTTTTTCGAGGCGGCAAAGGACTATCTCGGCCGGTTCGAATACTGGCGCCTGGCGCTGGGGCTGCTCATCATCGCCGTGGTGATACTCGCGCCCGAGGGCATAGTCGGTTCGCTGCGCAGGCTGGCGGGGCGGTTCGCGCCGGCATCCGGGACCGGGACCCGAAGATGACGGCGGTGCTGAAGGTCGAACATCTGACGAAGCGGTTCGGCGCCATCCGCGCTGTCGATGATGTCAGCTTCGAACTCGGGCAGGCGGAGCTTCTCGCCCTGATCGGACCCAACGGGGCGGGTAAGAGCACCTGTTTCAACATGCTTATGGGTCAGACCGAACCGACATCGGGTCGGGTGATTCTGAATGGCGAGGACATCGCCGGGCGGCGTCCGCGCGACATCTGGCGCAAGGGGGTCGGGCGCACCTTTCAGATCACCGCGGCCTACCCGTCCATGACCGTTGTCGAAAACGTGCAGATGGTGCTGATGTCGCATAACAGGCGCATATTTTCTATGTGGCCCTACGCCACGCGGCTTTACCGCGACGATGCGCTGGGCTTTCTGGACCTCGTCGGGATGGCGGATCAGGCGGACCGCCCTTGTGCCGTTCTGGCCTATGGCGATCTGAAGCGGTTGGAACTGGCGACCGCACTGGCGCATGACCCCAGGCTTCTGCTCATGGACGAACCAACCGCCGGGATGGCGCCCGCCGAACGTGCCGATCTGATGCGGCTGACCGCGGATATCGTGCGCGAGAGGGGGGTCAGCGTTCTCTTTACCGAACACGACATGGATATGGTTTTTTCGCACGCGCACCGGATCATGGTGCTCAACCGTGGCCGGCTGATCGCGAATGGAAGCGTGGACGCCATACGCAATGACCCCCGGGTGCAGGAGGTCTATCTGGGCGGAGGCGCGCTATTGGCGGCGGAGGGCGTGGCCGGGGATGCTTGAACTGACGGGCGTGAACAGTTTCTACGGCAAGGCTCATGTGCTGAATGACCTTTCCCTTGCGGTAGCGCGCGGAAAGGTCGTGGCACTGCTTGGCCGAAACGGGGCCGGTAAGAGCACGACGCTGAAATCTGTCATGCAGCTTGTTCGGCCGGCCAGCGGACGCATCGAGTTTCGGGGCCGGAACATTGGCCGCCTTTCCCCCCACCGTATCGCAAAGCTTGGCATCGGCTATGTCCCGGAAGAGCGCCGGATCTTCACCGACCTGACCGTTCGAGAAAACCTGGAGGTCGGCAGGCAGCCGCCGCGGGACGACGCGCCGCACTGGACGGAGGCGATGATATTCGAGCTCTTTCCCAATCTGGCGGAACGCCGCGACAATCGAGGAAGGGCGCTTTCCGGTGGCGAACAGCAGATGCTGACCATCGGACGCACCCTCATGGGCAATCCCAGCTTTCTTTTGCTCGACGAACCCTCCGAGGGTATCGCGCCGGTGATCGTCAAGCAGATGGTCTCCGTAATCGGCCAGTTGAAGCGCGAAGGGCTGACCGTCCTTCTGTCCGAGCAGAACCTGCACTTTGCCCGGGCGGTGGCCGATGCTGCCGTCATTATCGAACACGGAACGGCCAAATTCGCCGGGAGCATTGCCCAGCTGGATGCGCAGCCCGATATCCGAGACGCCTATCTCTCGGTCTGATGCGGGAACTCCGGCTGGCACCCGAGGGTTCGTCCGTCGAACCGGCGGCCGCGGGCAAACTCGCGTAGGGCGGGGCAAAGGCGCGAATGACGGAGAGACATCTTGGATTGCATCGTGATCGGAGCGGGCCCCGCGGGGCTGACGGCGGGAATATATCTGGCACGGTATCGCCGCGATTTCGTGGTGATCGACGGCGGTGCGAGCCGCGCAAGCTGGATACCCGTATCGCATAACCACGCAGGGTTTCCCGAGGGTATCCCGGGTCGGGAACTGCTTGCCCGGCTGCGCACCCAGGCCGAGGAATACGGAGCCAGGATCCGCTCGGGCCAGGTCACGGCGATCCGCGAGGTCCGCGACGGTTTCGAGGTCGCTTTGGGCGAAGAAACGCTTTGGGCGAAGAAGGTTCTTCTCGCCACGGGGGTGGAGGATGTGGAGCCCGAACTTCCCAACCTGGAAGCGGCGGTGCATCGCGGGCTGATCCGCTATTGTCCGATATGCGACGCCTATGAAGCGCGCGACCAACGGGTGGGCATTCTCGGCCATGGCAGGGACAGCGTGCGCGAGGCGCTGCTCCTTCGGGCTTATACCGCCGATCTGACGATCATGACGAGCGGGCGTCGGATGGACATCGACCCAGAGGATCACGAGGCCCTGGAGGAATGCGGTATCCGCATCGTGGACGATCCCATCGCAGAGGTCCGCGTCGTGGGTGACAAGATCGACGCATGGCAGATGCATGGTGGCGAGACGCTGGAGTTCGATACCGTCTACGCCGCTCTGGGCTTGCGCATACGGTCGGAACTGGCGCGGGCATTGGGGGCGAAGCACGATGACGACGGTGCGATACTGACCGATGCGCACCAGCGAACTTCTGTCACGGGGCTCTATGCCGCAGGCGATGTGGTGCAGGGGCTGACGCAGATCTCCGTGGCGAGCGGTCAGGCGGCCATCGCGGCTACCGACATCAACAACTCGCTGAGCCGCATCCGCGCCGCATGGAAGGTGGATCCGGAGGTTAAGGAACAGCTCGAAGAGGGCCCCGCCGCGCCGATTTCATCGGAGGCCGATCTCGATTAGGTCCCCGGTCATCCCCATCCGTCGGGGTGTGATTGAAATGCGCCGCGCCCGGGCCTATCCTGCGCCGTCGCGGGAGGAAAACGCCCTGCCGGGAGCGACGCGGAGACGCCATGACGCTGATGCAGAAGCTGACCCAGCCGCCGGGCCCGCCAGAGGTGCTGCGCGCGGCGTTGGCCCGGCGTTGGCCCGCTGCGGTCGGCGCGCCGTGGCACAGACTGACGGGCGGAC
>FYBJ01001420.1_pt1 | contig 27691 bp, 29 predicted proteins | sample 1134611 | NCBI WGS metagenome assembly FYBJ01 (sample SAMEA104116008, study PRJEB20421) | marine metagenome | isolation source: marine | reverse complement strand
TTTTTTTTTTTTTAATGATACGGCGACCACCGAGATCTACACAGAGTAGATCGTCGGCAGCGTCAGATGTGTATAAGAGACAGCCTATAACGTCGTCGCACTGGATGCATCCGGTCAAGTCAAGGACACCGATCTTCGCGCTGCAATCGATGGCGCGTTGGCCGAAGTGAACCAGCAGATGTCGAACTGGGATCCGCGCTCGGAAATCTCGCGCTTTAACGCGCAGACCGGCACTGACGCCGTCGCCGTTTCTGACAATCTCGCAAATGTGATGCAGGCGGCCGAGGCCGTGAACGTCGCCAGCGAAGGCCGGTTCGACACCACCATGGGCCCGCTGATCGAGCTCTGGGGCTTTGGGGCCACGGGCGCTGCTCCGGTTCCCGGTGACGCGGACATTCGCGCAGCACAGGCGCGTTCGGGCCACGGTAACACTCTGAAAGTTGGCGGCTCCGCGTTGCAGAAGACCCAAGGCGATGCGCAGGTCTATCTTGCCGCAATCGGCAAGGGCTACGGTGCTGACCACGTAGGTCGCGCCATCGAAGCCCTTGGAATAAAAGACTATATGGTCGAAATCGGCGGCGACCTGTATGCATCCGGCAAGAACGCAAGCGGCCTGCCGTGGCAAATCGGCATCGAAAAACCTGCGGCCCTTTCGGGCGGCGTGATGGAAGTTGTTGGCATCTCGGGTCTGGGCATGGCTTCGTCCGGGGATTACCGAAACTATTTCGAAAAAGATGGCCAGCGGTATTCGCACATCATAGACCCCGCCACAGGCCGTCCGATCACACACAAGACCGCCTCGGCGACCGTACTTGCCGACAACTCGATGCTTGCGGATGCATGGGCCACAGCTATGCTGATTCTGGGTCGCGAACGCGGCCTGGAAATTGCCGAAGCGCAAAACCTTGCCGTGCTGTTCATCGAACGCGACACCGAGGCGTCCGGACTGCGGTTCAACAGCAAGGCAAGCGCGCGGTTCCAGGCATTGACGGCGTAATCGCGCAAGCAAAGGGGGCGTAGCATCATGGCCACGTTTGTCCTGACTTTTGGTATTCTGATGGTGATCATGCTGGGGATGGCCCTTGGCGTGATCCTGAAAGGTCGTTCAATCAAGGGCAGTTGCGGCGGATTGAACGCCATCGGAGACGCAGATCAGTGTCTAGTATGCTCGAAAGAAATCGACCCCAACAGCCCCCTGCGAGAGCGACTCCAGTGCCCGCGGGCCAAAAAGATGCTGGAACGCGCAAAGATGGACAGCGAGGCGGTCTGACCCTCAAACCGTCAGCGGCTTGAAGCCCAAGAGCAGCAGCCCACCGGCCGCCACCAGGCCGTAGACCCACAGCTGCCATTTCGGCCCTTCGTTCTTCCACACCCGCCGGTATTGGTATCCTGACAGACAGGCCAGGACAAAAATCACCGTTGCGAGCGCTGGTGTTAGGGTGAATTCGGTCACGTTTTTTTCCCGCATCAAGAATTTCTTGGGTTATGCTGTTTCACGAGGAGAACAGCAACACCCAAGGGAGGACAGCTATTTCATGCCCACATCGTACCAGGCCCCAATGCGAAAAGATCAGGCAAAATCCCGTACTCACAGCCAGGATCAAAGCACCAATCTGCAGCCCGAATCGGCCACTGTTGGCACGGTTCTAGGTCGGAAAGGCGGCGAAGTGTTCACCATCGCGCCGGGGGAAACGCTGGGACACGCGGTCGAGATTCTGCGCGACCGGCGGATCGGCGCCCTGATGGTGGCTGACGAATCAGGCGCGTTGTGCGGTATCCTGTCGGAACGCGATATCGTGCGAAAGCTGGCCGATACACCCGGTCAAACCCTTCCAAAACTGGTGTCCGAAGTGATGACCGACACCGTCGAAACCTGTGCACCCGGCGATGCGCTGGTATCCGTGCTCAAACGCATGACCGACGGGCGGTTCCGTCACATGCCTGTTGTAGACACAGACAAGCTTGTTGGCATGATCACGATCGGTGACGTGGTTAATTTCCGCCTCAACGAGCTGGAATACGAAGCGCTCCAGATGAAGCAGCTTATCGTCGGTTAAGTCACCGGTCGGGGCCTGTCACAGCCCCGATCCGTTACAGCCACCATTGGTCGATGCTGGCAATGTCCTCATCGCTCCACCCAAAGTGATGTGCGAACTCGTGAACCACGACATGCACAATCAGATCGTCCAGCTCGACATCATCCCTTATGCGCCATTCCGCCAGAATCGGCTCCCGAAACAGCCAGACGACATCGGGTTGCGGGGCCATGTCGAACACCGATTTACGGGTCATGGGAATGCCCTCGTACAATCCGGTCAGGTCGGCGGGATGCAGCAAGTCCAGCTCTTCGACCATTTCAGCAGGCGGCCAATCGACAACGCGCAGAACAACATCTCGGGCACCGGCGCGAAAGGCAGGCGGAAAGTTGGACACCGTTTCCAGCGCGACACGTTCAAAATGGGCCAAATCCGGGAGCTTGGGGATCATATGGCTGTTCTCTGGCTTGTGTTTGACACCCAGACATATCTCAATAAGCTCAACTGATTAACCCAGCCACGACTTGTCTTCCTCTTTTTTGCCTGTTGTAGTTTCCCAAACAAGCTGGAGCGTCATTCCACCGTGCCCACCTTCACTTTCCACAGCGAAGACATAGCGTATCAGGATCAGGGGGAAGGCCCTGTCGTGGTGTTGATTCCCGGACTTGGCGGACGGCTGATGTTCTGGCAAGGGATCGCGCCACGACTGGCGACCTCATTCCGAATTTTGTCGCTTGATCACCCGACAAACGTCACGGGCCAAGACGCCATTCAAGACATGGCTGACCTGGTGCTGTCACTGCTCGGCCACTTGAATATCTCGCGATTCAGTATCGTGGGGCAATCCATGGGTGGCCCTGTCGCGCAGCGGCTCGCTTTGTCCCACCCGAACCAGATCGACCGAATCGTATTTGGGTCAACCTGGGCCGGGCCTGATGACTATTTCCGGCGTGCCTTTGGGCTTCGTCTGGAGATCCTGGAAAACCTGGGGGTCGAGGGCTATGCCAAGGCGCAAATCCTGTCGACTTTTCCCCCCGAGGACATCGCCACCAACCCCACACACGCCAGACAATGGGAGGAGCGCACCATCGTCTCGTCCGACCCGACCGTGCTGGCGCATCGCATAAACGCCATTTTGACCCATGACGGGACAAACCGGATCCACGCGATCACACACCCCTGTTTGGTGATCGCGGTCGAGGGCGATCAGGTTGTACCGCCGTATATGTCCCGCCGACTGGCCGACCTGCTACCCAACGCCGAATTGTGTGAACTTTCAGGCGGCGGCCATTTCAAGGCGATGCTGGACCCCACTGGCTATTTGGCCGCATTAGAACCCTTCTTGAACACCTAAGACCGGAGCATTCGCATGCCTGACCTGTCACACAACAACCAACCATTGGAAACCTGGCGCCCCGGCGTAGAAACCCGGATGCGGGTTTCGGCCCTGACCGGATCGCATAGCTTGTGCATTTTCGAGCAATATTGCGAACCCGGTTTGGGCGCACCATTGCATCAGCACGCCGTCGAAGAGGTGCTTGAAGTGATTTCCGGCACCGCCGAAATCTGGTTGAACGACGAGACCATCCTGGCAAGCGCCAACATGTCGGTTCTGATCCCGGCCGGAAACATGCATGGGTTCCGCAACACCGGACATGATACGCTGCACGTTCGGGCCACCTTGGCCAGCCCGGTGTTTGAAGCCTCATATGCCGACGACCGCGAGCAATCGCGCCGCTGGTCTCCGGCGGGTTAGCGGCGACCGGTTTTTGGCCCCTCAGGCGTGATCATCGTCATCGACAGTGTGTGATCGGCATTGCGCATTCGATGTCGCAGCATGGTGCGGGTCAGACGGGCAAGATCCGCCTGATAGTCCAAATGTCCGGCCAGATTTTGGAACTCACCCTCGCCGTGATGATCAAACAGCACAGGTGGCAGCTCGGCGGCAAATTCCACCAGCGTAAAGCGATCGTCGCGCAAAACCGCAAGACTTGCGTCGCTTGGACCAATGCCAAGCGCCTTTTCCCAGTGCGAGGGTGCAATCGGGTTGGCCACATCCAGTTCCGAATAGGTATATCTGCGCCAGTCGTCCGGCGCATGACCAGCAAGCAAAGGCAACAATGAACGTCCGTCCATCGCATTCGGAACCTCTTGCCCTACCCATTCCAGGATCGTCGGGGCGATATCAATGGATTCGGTTGGTGCGGCCACCTCTGCCCCGGCGCGGGCTGTGTTCCCAGGCTGACGGATGATCAACGGCACATGGTACGAAGCATCATAAAAGTTCGACTTGCCCCAGCAGTGCCGGTCGCCCAGCATCTCGCCATGATCGGCGGTCACGATCAACAGCGTATCGTCGTATTGACCGCTCTGCTTGAGGGAATCGATGACACGCCCGATATGCGCGTCCACTTCGGTTGCCAGTCCAAGATAGATCGCGCGCAGTGTCTGGACGATCTCATCCGTCGCCTCAAGGTCCGGGAACCCATTCACAAACGTCGCGGGCGAGGCACTGGCAATGGACGCAGAGCAGAACGGATGCACCGCAGCTTCGTCGTCTAGCCTCGCCAGGCGCGACGGCATTGGCAGGGACGCCGGATCGTACATTCGGTTGTAGGGTGCTGGGGCCACCAATGGCGGGTGCGGACGGATATAGGTCAGATGCGCGAACCAGCTGTGATCATCATACCCCGGCATTGTAGCCAGAAAGCGGTCTGTCAGAAACGCCGTGTCGCTGTCCTCGGCCCGGTAGAGCGCAGGGTCATCGATGCGGGGCGCGTCACCGGTGGGGGAGACCGGCTTGTACACATCTTCGTACCGGTCAAAATGATAGCCTCTGGTCTTCAGATGAGACCGCCACGGGTACGACATCTCCAGCCGCATCTCGACCATTTCCTGGAACCCGGCCATCTGGTATTCATACGTGTGAACCGCAGGATCATTGGGATGAAACGCCCGCGGGTCCTGCGAGGTGTCAGTATATCCAAAAAGCATCGGCAAATAACCCGCCTTGCGCATTTCAGACGCGATGGTGGGCGTGTCGTGGCGCAGCGGCGTGCCGTTGCGGATCGACCGGTGGTTCATCGCGTATTGCCCCGTCAGCAACGACGCACGCGACGGCCCACAGGGGTTCACGACCGAATAGTGCCTCTGAAAAGTTACAGCTTCATCCATCAAGCCACGCAAGTTCGGCAAATCAACATGCCGCGCCAACGAACCAAAAACACAATCAGCGCGCAGCTGATCAATGACAATGAAAAGAACGTTCTTTTGGTTTTGCATTCTGGTCTCGCGGGCCATCAAAGAGTTATCACACATAACTGCCAAATTCGATCCGTGGAAAGAGGGTGAATTCACGTTAACGGAAGGTAGCAACAAAAAATTGTTGTCATTTGACCATATTGCTTGAACCTCCGTGGGTTTTTGTGGATTGTTGTGGGCACGATGACCCAAACACAAACCCATTCTCACCGCGAGCTTGAGCTGCTGGATGCCTTGCGCCAACTTGGCGGTTCGGCCCGCAGTTCCGAGCTGGCTCGTGTTTTGGACGTGTCGGAAGAAACCGTGCGCCGAACGATCAAGGCGCTGGCCAAGGCGGGCGCGCTCGAACGCGTGCACGGTGGCGCTTATTTGCCGGACACGCAAGCCGGGCTGAGTTTCTTCAGCCGAATGACACAATTCCCCGACGAAAAACGCGCGATCGCCAAATGCGCGGCCCGGCACGTCGACGACGGGATGACGCTGTTTCTGGATGTCGGTTCGACCACAGCGTTTGTCAGCGAAGAATTGCGGGCACGTCACAATCTGACAGTAGTGACCAACTCCATCGGCGTGGCGCAAACCTTGGTCAACCACAACGGCAATCGCGTGCATTTCCTGGGTGGCGAGATGCAGGGCAACGAACGCGGCACATTCGGGTTCGTCACCGAGAACCAGATCAGGCGCTTTGTCTTTGACAAGGCCACCCTCAGTGCCGACGCAATTTCACCCAAACAGGGCGTACTTTTTACAAATGCGATCGAAGCAAATCTGGCACTTGTCGCATCAGATAGCGCCGATCAGGTGGCATTTGCGATCGACCACCACAAGTTTGACTCCACAGCACCCCACCGCGGGCCGGATATGCGCCAAGTCGACATGCTGTTCACAAACGCCCCACCCAACAAGCGGCTGAGGGCAGCATTCAAGGAGTGGGGTGTAACGGTGCATGTCGCAGGACAAACGAAAGACGCAAATGACGATGGATGAGTGCGTGAAACACGCCCAGACCGTGGCTGAATTGGCCTGCGAATCCGCGAGAGGGTTCTTTCGCGGCAAGTTGGGCATCGAGTTCAAGGCCGACAGCAGCCCGGTGACGCAAGCCGACAAGGGCATCGAGGACGAAGTACGCGGCTATCTGGCCCGCCACTTTCCCGACCACGGAATTTTCGGCGAAGAGCATGGAGCCAATGGCGTCGACAAGGACAATCTGTGGATCGTCGATCCCATCGACGGCACCCGCTCGTTCCTGTCCGGCAATCCGCTTTTTGGCTTTCTGCTGGCCTACCTTCGGCACGGGACGCCTCAGATCGGCGTGGTCGGCATGCCGGTGTTGGGGGAAATCTTTGTCGGTGTCAAAGGGCGTGGCGCCAAATTGAATGGCGAGCCCATTCAGGCCTCTGAGGTGAAGGCGCTGGACGGCGCGGTCTTTTACGTCAACGAAGGCGACAAGATTAACCGCGACCATCCGGCCGTCTTTGACCGTCTGATGCAGTCCGGACAAACACGGCGCATGTCTTATGACTGCTATCCTCACGCACTGCTTGCCGCGGGGCATGTTGATGCGGTGATCGATTATGATCTGCAGCCTTACGACTATTTGCCTGTGTCCACCCTGATCGAAGCAGCGGGCGGCATCATGACGGACTGGCAAGGCAACAAACTTGATCTGAATTCCGACGGACGTGTGATTTCCGCCGCGACACCACAGTTGCATGCTGACTTACTTGATCTGGTGAACAGGTAGTCCCTTGGCGATCGTCAGTTTTTTCATAAGCCTCGCCGGAGCGACCATGCTTCTGCTTTTTGCGGTACGCATGGTGCGCACCGGGATCGAACGCAGTTATGGCGCGTCTTTTCAGCGTGTGATGACCAGTCAGAATTCGATGCTACAAGCCAGCGTTGTTGGACTGACGATGGCCGTGGTGCTGCAAAGCTCGGCTGCGGTTGCCCTGCTCACCTCAGGGTTCGCAGCCAGCGGGTTACTGGGATTTGGTTCTGGATTGGCGATCGTTCTGGGGGGCGATCTGGGGTCGGCGCTGATCATTCAGATTCTGTCGTTCAAGCTGGATTGGCTGGTTCCACTGCTTCTGGCCATCGGCGGCTGGCTGTTCGTCAAAACCGAACAGAAAAAGCTGCGACAGATGGGCCGCATCCTAATGGGGATCGCTTTCATTCTTATCTCGCTCAGGTTTTTGCGCGAGGCAATGGACCCGATCCGAGACAGTGCCTTTTTACCTGCCATCGCCGATTATCTGGCCCGCGACTACATCACCGCGTTCCTTGTCGGCGCGGCCCTTGCCTTTGTCATGCACAGTTCTGTTGCTGCAATCCTGATGTGCGTGACCCTTGTTCAAATCGGTGCCATCCCCTTTGCGGCTGGCCTGTCTCTGGTGCTTGGCGCGAACCTCGGCAGCGCATTCATCCCGGTGTGGCTGACGCGCGGAATGGCCGTTACGGCAAGGCGAATTCCCTTTGCAAACCTCACCTTGCGCGGAGCCTGGGCCATCTTCACCCTGTTTGTCATCAACCTGGCCGTTCCCGCCGAGTTGCTTGGCGCAGGCCACGGCGGCCAAATGCTGGTCAACGCGCACCTGGCCTTTAACGCCTCACTTCTGCTTTTGGCGCTGCCTTTCTGTCGAATGCTGAAAGGCCCAATGGAACAGTTGATGCCAGAACCCGCCGCCGCCCGTGAGGCCGAACAAATGGCGAAACCGGTAAGCGCACTGGACCCTGCGAACGTGGGCTCTCCGGCCCAGGCAATCTCCAGCCTCAAGCGAGAGTTACTGCGTATGGCCGATCTGGTCGAAGCCATGTTTCGCCCCACCCTGAACCTGTACAAGTCCGGGGAGAAGGATCAGATCCGTGCGGTTCAGGCTGTAGACATCGACGTGAACGACTGCCTGTCTGGCGTCCGCGCCTTTGTTGCCGCGCTCTTCTTGGACACAATGAGCAAGCACGAGGCAGGCATCGCTCGTGACATGCTGGAATATGCCGTCCGCCTGGAAACAGCAGGCGATGTGGTCGCCAAACGCCTGACTGTTCTGGCAGGTGATCTGCGCAGAACCGGCAAGCAATTCTCGAAAGAGGGTTGGTCAGAGCTGCAACAGATGCATGAAAATATTTTGGCCAACATGCAACTTGCCTCCAACGTCTTGATCTCGGACGACCTGGAAAGCGCTCGTTTGCTCAACAACGAAAAAACCGAAGTGAAACGAGCCGAGCGGGACAGCCGCAAACGGCACTACCGACGGCTACAGACCGGCAAAGTACAAAGCTTTGAGACCAGCGATATTCACCTTGAGACACTCAGGGCTTTCCGCGATTTCAACAGCCACATCGCCGCCGTCGCGACCCCGATCCTCTATCAGAGTGGCCAATTGCTTGAGACGCGCCTGATTGAGGACATGCCCAAATCTGGCGTTGAAAGCTAGCAACCGATGTCTGCTTCCGTCGTCGCCATCATCTTGTCCGCCGCCTTGTTGCACGCGGTCTGGAACGCCATCGTAAAAACATCAGCGGATCGGACCACTACCCTGGGCTTGGTGGCATTTGGCCATGTGCTGCCAGCCGGTGTGATGGTCGCCCTGCTCCCGTTGCCCACCACTGAAAGCTTTTTCTACATCCTGATCTCTACAGTCGTGCATTTCGGGTATTATTATATGCTGGGCCGAGCTTATCAGCACGGGGATCTGAGTGTCGTCTACCCCATCGCGCGCGGCATCGTGCCAGCGCTGGTTTCGCTTTGGGCAATGATTTTGGTGGGCGAGGTTCTGCCGCTGCAAGCCTGGCTGGGCATCGCGGTGATCGCCCTTGGCATTCAACTCAGCAGTTGGAAAGCATTGCGATCAGGTGTTGGCCGCGCCGCGCTTTGGTTTGCCGTCGGCACCGGTTTCTGCATCTCGATTTATTCCGTAGTGGACGGGATCGGCGTGCGACTTTCCGGCAATACCCTGTCCTATTGGGCTTGGGGCGCGTTTTTGCACATCTTCATCGCGGGTTTTGTGGGCATCCGCAAACGCACGACATTGGCAGCCCTGCCCCCTCGCGTCTGGGTCCTTGGGATTGTCGGCGGACTGGTGTCGATGACGGCGTATGGCCTTGTGCTCTATGCCAAGAACTTTGCTCCTCTGGGCGCGGTATCCGCGTTGCGTGAAACATCCGTCATATTTGCTGCGCTTATCGGATTCCTGCTGTTGGGCGAAGGCAATTGGAAACGCCGCTTGGGCGCGGCCGTCCTGATGGCTGTTGGCGTTGCTCTCATCGGGACCAGCGGGTAGGCCCGACTGGCCCGATTGCCCGGTTGGATCAACGCGCACTCAGCCCTCAAACGCCTGGAGCCACTTGCCAAGCAACAGATCGAGCGCCTCCCGGTCCACCGGGCTGAGCGTCTCGACAAGGCGGTTCTGGTTGGCCACATGATCGTCAATTGCTCGATCAATCAACCCAAAGCCCGCATCGGTCAGACCCACAACCATGCTGCGCCCATCTTCGGGATTGGGATCGCGCTTGACCAAACCTGCCTTCTCCAACCGGTCAATGCGATTGGTCATGGTACCTGACGTCACCATTGTTTGTTCCATCAAGGCAGTTGGACTCAGACTGAAGGGGTCCCCGGAACGCCTGAGCGTTGCCAACACGTCAAAAGATGCCGCGTTCAATCCGTGGGCCGCATAAACCGCATCCAAACCACGCGACAGATGATCGTGCAGGCGCTTGAGCCTGCCAATGACCCCCATTGGTGACACATCCAGGTCCGGCCGTTCAGACCGCCATTGTTTCAAAATTTCCGTGACATGATCCATGATGGAAAACTGACACGTTATTACCTTGACATCAAGGCAAATAGATTTATCTCGACGTCAAGATAATGAGGATACCATGACCCGAACCACCGATTTTTGGCTTGCAGCCACCGCCCCGACGATCTGGGGCAGCACGTACCTTGTAACCACGACGATGCTGCCCGATGGCTATCCGATTTCGATTGCGACGTTGCGCGCCCTGCCGGCCGGCTTGATCCTTCTGGTGATAGTGCGACGCCTTCCTCCTCTTGCTATTCTCGGCAAGGTGATGATCTTGGGCGCGCTGAATTTCACAATATTCTGGTCGCTGTTGTTCGTCGCTGCCTACCGTTTGCCTGGCGGTGTAGCCGCCACGCTTGGCGCTGTTCAGCCGCTTGTTGTTTTGGTTTTGTCCGGCCTGCTCCTTGGCGTTTCCTTGGCTTGGCGCAGTATAGTGGCAGCACTGGCCGGTTTGATTGGCGTGGCCCTGTTGGTTCTCGGACCAGATGCCGGTCTTGATGTGATCGGAATATGCGCCGCACTTGGCAGCGCCCTGTCGATGGCAACAGGAGTCGTGCTCAGCCGCAAATGGCAACCCTCTGTCAGCCCCATGATTTTCACGGCCTGGCAACTGACGGCAGGTGGATTGCTTCTTCTTCCCCTTTCACTGACGCTTGAGCGCGGCTTCCCCATATTCGATCTGACTGGATTGAATCTCCTGGGCCTTCTCTGGCTGGGGATCTTCGGAGCAGCCCTGACTTATGTTGCCTGGTTTCGTGGAATTGCCAACCTGGGCCCGCCTTCCGTTACGGCCCTGGGCTTTCTAAGCCCGGTAACAGCGGTCCTTCTCGGCTGGGGCGTTCTAGAACAATCCCTTAGCCACCCGCAGGCCATGGGCGTCCTGATCATTCTTGCAAGCATTTGGCTGAACACATACGCACAAAAACGAGAAACTGCATGAAGCTGGCAATTTTTGGCGCAACTGGAGATGTGGACCACACGGTTGTGGCCGATCTGATCGAACTTCGACACAAACCCGGACAGCGGCTGACCCTGGGCTGGTAACACCCGCCCCAAAAGAAGGGCGCCCGTCCATGGGGAAACGGGCGCCAACTGACGGCCTTGGATCCTCTTTCACGTCACCCCACCGCGGGTGCGCGTGACTTTTGATCGCGATCCAGCGAGGGAATCGCCGCCAGCAAGTTTCGTGTGTAGTCCTGTTGCGGATTGGCAAAAAGCTCGCGCGTCGGGGCGCTTTCGACAATCTTGCCGTGGTACATGACCACCACATGGTCGCAGGTATGCGCCACCACGGACAAGTCATGGCTGATGAACATGAACGTCAGCCCCAAATCCTTTTGCAGCGACTTGAGAAGGTTCAGGATGTCGGCCTGAATGGAGACATCCAGGGCTGCGACGCACTCATCAGCAATCACAAACCGAGGATTGCTGGCCAGCGCCCGTGCGATGGATATACGTTGACGCTGGCCGCCTGAAAACGCATGCGGATAGCGACGCAGGTGTTCCAGGTTCAACCGGCATTTGTCGGCGATCTCGCGCACGCGGGCATCGGTTTCCTCGCGCGATTTTGTCAGCCCCATCACCTCAAGCGGTTCGGCAATGATGTCGCGCACCGTCATACGTGGGCTGAGCGCAGCGTAGGGGTCCTGAAAGATCAGCTGCGCACGACGGCGATACTCTTTCAGATCAGCAGGCGTCATTTTGGTCAGATCGAACTGCACCTCGCCGTCGTCATATTCGGCCTCGCCGCCCGTGATCTCCACCGCGTTCAGCAGCGCACGCCCCAGCGTCGTCTTACCCGAGCCGCTTTCCCCGACGACACCCACAAAAGCCCCGCGCGGGATTTCGAACGAGACGTCGTTGACCGCCTTGAGTGTCTTTTTGTTGAAGATCTTGCCGCCCATGGAAAACTCGACCGACAGATCCTTGGTTCTGATCAGGGGTTTGGTCATGACAGGCTCGGCACGTCTTCGGGGAACAGGGCCGCGAAATGACCGGGGCTGACCTCGGTCAAGGGCGGACGTTCGGTTTCATAGCGTGACCCTGGTGACAGGTCCGGGTTGCGGGGGTGGAAAACGCAGCCATTGGGCCGTTCCAACGGCGAGGGAATATCGCCGGGAATGGGCGTCAGCGGCGCATCCAGATCATCGAGCCGGGGCAACGCATTCAGTAGACCCCGCGTATAGGCATGCGCGGGGTTACGGATCACATCACGCACCGGCCCGCTTTCCAGAATACGGCCCAGATACATCACTGCCACCTTGTCCGCAGTTTGGGCCACCACGCTCAGGTCGTGGGTAATGAAAATGATGCCCATGCCAAATTCAGCCACCAAGTCCCGCATCAGGTCCAGAACCTGCGCCTGAATGGTTACATCCAGCGCTGTTGTGGGTTCATCCGCGATCAGCAACTTGGGTTTTGTCGACAGCGCCATGGCAATCATTGCCCGTTGACGCATCCCACCCGACAGCTCGAACGCATATTGGCCGAACCGGATTGCCGGGTCGAGAATGCCAACGCGGTCCAGCATTTCGATCGACAATTCCCTGGCCTGCTTCTTGTTCAAGTTGGTGTGGATCAGCAGTTGCTCGACCATCTGGCTGCCGACGGTCATGGCCGGCGCAAAGCTGGCCATCGGTTCCTGAAAGATCATCGTGACCGCACCACCGCGCACAACCTGCATGTCGCGTGGACGCCGCAGGCCCATGACATCAACCGGCCCATCGTCCAGATGCAGGGTGATCCGGCTGTCCCGCCCATAAACGGCATTGCGCGCGTTCAGCTTCATCAACGATTTGGCCGTCACCGACTTGCCGGACCCACTCTCGCCCACCAGCCCCATCACCTCCCCCGGTTTCAGTGAAAACGAGACATCGTCGACGGCCGTCACAAGCCCTTCGTCGGTCTTGAACTGAACCGTCAGGTTTTCAACGTTGATCAGGCTCATTTGCGGGTCTCCGAATAGGGATCGGCCGCATCGCGCAGGCCATCGCCCACGAACACAAACGCCATCACCAACGCAATGAAGAAGATGACCGGGATGAAATACCACTGGTAGTTCAGCAAGACGTCCGCCTTGGTCACATTCTGCAACATCACACCCAAGGAGTTCACGGGGTCCTTGAGGCCAAGGCCGATGAACGACAAGGCTGTTTCGCTCAGCACCATGTAGGGGAAGGAAATCACAAGATCGACGATGATATAGCTGGTGAAACTGGGCAGCAGATGACGGCGGATGATGTGGCTGGGAGAGGCACCGCACAGTTTGGCCGCCAACACGTATTCCTGGTTCCTTTCGGTCAACAGATGGGTTCGAACGCGCCGTGCCAAGGTTGGCCAGCCGATCAAGCCCAAGATCATCGAGATAAAGAAGAACCGCGTTTCTGCCGACCATTCCGGCGGGATGAAGGCGGCGATCGCCATGAACAACGGGATCGCAGGCACTGTTCGGATCGCATCGGTGATCATCTGGATCACGCTGTCCAACCAGCCGCCATAGTAGCCAGATATTCCCCCGATAACGAGCGCCAGAACAAATGAGATGACAACACCCATCGTTCCGACTTGCAACGATGTCCAGATCGCATGCAACGTGCGGCTGAAGATGTCCTTGCCAGCGCTGTCGGTGCCGAACAGGTGAACATAGCCCTCATCCATGCCGAACAGATGAACGTTGCCGGGGATGAAGCCAAAGAGCTTGTACTCGTCGCCGCGTACAAAGAACTGCATATAGCGGCGTTCATCCTTGTTGACCTTTTCCACCCAGCGAAAATTCGTGGCCAAAGACCGCTCTCGTGTGACCGTGTAAAGAAACGGACGCATCGAACAGCCGTTTTCATCGCAGAACTTCGGAATCTGCGGCGCGCCGTTCAGGTAATCCTTGTCCCGGCCCGCGACCGTTGGGTCATAGGGTGACAGGAAAGGGGCAAACATCCCTGACAGGATCAGCACCAGCAACACAACGGCCGCGACCATCGCGGCCTTCTGTTTCCTGAAGCGCGCCCAGATCAGCTGCCCCTGCGAAGCAGTGAAATACGCCTCTTTCGCCTTTTGGTTCGTCGTGGTCGTCATCGGCCTACCTCAGGATGCTTTTGCGGACGCGCGGGTCGATGACCGCAAGCAGCATGTCCGTGAGAAAGTTCAGCGTCACTATGGAGGCCGTGAGCAAAAAGATGATTGCACCCGCAAGCTGTTGATCGTTTGACCGCGCCAAGGATTCCAGCAACAGCGAACCGGCCTCTGTCAGCGTCAGGATCAGCGCCACGATGGGCAGTTCATTGAAAATCCGATTCAGGTCAAACCCCAGTGAATTCACGATCGGCCCCAGGGAATGGCGCGCCGGATAGCGCCACAGCAGACGCACACCGTGAATGCCGCGCGCCTCGGCGGCGGTGACATAGAGCTTGCCAATCTCGTCCGACATCAACGCGCGCACGGTTTGCAGGGCAAATGCGGTGGCCGACCAACCAAGGATGAAGATCGGCAGCCAGGCGTGGCTGAGCAAGTCAACGAACTTGTCCCACGACCACGGCGCGTCTTTGTATTCGGGTGAAAACAGCCCGGTCAGCGTCTCACCAAAGTAGACCGTCGAGACCAGCATGATCATCAGTGCCAGCAGAAAGTTCGGAAGCGCCAGACCAAGATAGCTGATGATCCGCAGCGAGTTGTTCAGCAGCGCGTTGCGCGAGGCGGCAGATATGATGCCAACCGGAATGGCAATTGCATAAGCCAAAATCAGCGAGCCCAGGCAGATCCAGAGCGAAATCCAGAACTTGTCGCCCAACAGCTGCGCAATGTTGACCCGCAGGATGCAGCTGTCACCAAATTCACCGCGAAACGCACCGCTCAGCCAGCTGGCCCACCGGGTCAGGAACGGACGGTCCAATCCCAAGCGGGCGCGCTCGGCCTCGATGTCGGCAAGCGTGATGGCCGACCCTTGGGTATTCTTGTAGGCCAGATACCTTTCGGCGCAATCACCGGGCACCAGCTCCATCAGCGAAAACACCACGAGTGACACGATCATCAGCGTGATCAGGGCCATCACCGCGCGGGTTGCCGCAAATCGGGCGAATTGGAACATTTCTTTCCCTTTGAACCTGGAAAACGGGCGCGAACGCCCGCTTTCGTATCTTTACGTCAGTGACGGATCACTCGGTCAGGAACCACTGCGCCGGACGGTACGGATAAGTCCGGTAGAATTCATAGGACTGCGTCTTGAAGTCCTCGAAATTCTGGAGGTTGTTTGAGCGATAGATCGGCGCAGGCGCATTCACAGTGCCGATAAACAGAACTTCGCCTGCCATGATCTCGACCATCTTCTGTGCGGCCGCGATCGAGGCATCGGTGCCCGGAGCCGATGACTGATACGTGTCCAATGCGCCTTTCAACTCTGCAACCCATGCCGGCGGCTCGACACCGTTTTCGCCATTCGAGCTGATGTATTCAGCCCACAACATGCCGGTGCGCACATCAAAATAGCCATCAAACGGAGGCACCCAGATTTCGCCGTCACCCAGAATGGAACCGGCCGGCTGGCCCTTGCCCCACATGGTGATGTCCAGCTGGTTCGAAGACTGGGCCGAGCGGAACTCGTCTGATGTGACCTCTTTGATGGTGGTTTTCACGCCAACATCGGTCCAGTTCTGCGCCATCAGTTCCACCAATTGAGCCGAGCTTGCCTGGGTCGAGAATTGCCAGTCCAGAACAAAGGGCGAGCCATCGGGCAGATCGCGTGCACCATCGCCGTCCTGATCGACCAGACCCATTTCGTCCAACAGCATCTTGGCGCGTTCGGGATCGAAACCGGCCTCGTGCTCAGACCATTTGGCGTCAACAAAATCTGGTCGCGGCGAAAAGCCGATGTACTGCGTGGGCGTGCCCAGACCAAAGGCGGTCACTTCGTTCAGTTCATCGCGATTGATCGCAACCGACATGGCAGTTCGAAAGCGCACATCGCCGAACACGGCGCGGCGGCCTTCATCCTCGGCGGTCACGTTGAACGCAATCGTCGGGCTGGCGATGCCCGGCTTTACGTCAACAGTGTAGTTGCCCTTTTCCTGGCCTTCCAGCAGGACCGGGGCCGAGGTCAGGTTCACGGCTTGCGATTTGTAATCAACCTCGCCGTTCAGAAGTTTCAGCGTGCGAACCTCTTCGTCGCCCACATAGATCTCGTCCATTTCCGAGATATAGGGCAGCTGGTTGCCCGCCGTGTCGACCTGGAAGAAGTAGGGGTTGGCGACATAGTGACGGCCTTCGGTCGTCTCTTTCACCAGGATATGGCTTTCAAGCGTCGGCATGGTGTCTTTGGGCAGACCTGCCAGCTTATCTGCCGCGGTCAGCATCGGCGATGGTGTGTCCATCCAATCCGAGTTCCCGTAATAGGCCTTGATCAGGTCATACCCGCCCTCGTACCCAAGCGCCTGCGCGTTCGCATCCGCCTGGTCGTTCAGAGCCGGGTGGAACTGCTCAAAGAAATGCTTGGGCTGAAAGGGCTGCACATAGGTGAACGAGAACGTCTCGATCAGGCCCGGATTGGGCGCTTCAAGAGTGAAGGTGACGGTGACGTCATCGACGGCTTCGACCTTCATCGGTTTACCGCCTGCCAGGGCATAATCCTTGGCTTCGGCGATGACGTTGGTGTCCATCATCAAGTTGTTGTACCAGAACGCGATGTCCGCCGCAGTAAAGGGCGCGCCGTCCGACCACTTGTGGCCTTTGCGCAGGGTCACTGTCAGCTGGGTGAAGTCATCGTTCCAGGCCCAGGACTTGGCCACGTTGGGCACAACGGTCTGCAGGTCATCGGAATAGCGGAACAGGTTGACGTGGCGCACCGACAGGAAGTCCGAGGTGCCGGATTCAGTGGCGTTTGACAGCGCGTCTAGTTGGCCGCCATAGGAACCGATCGCATCATAGGGTGCAACCACCAGCGGCTCGGCCGGCAGGCGGTCGGCCAGGTCGGGCAGCGCGCCGTTGCCGCGAATGCGGGCGTTCAGATCCGCGATGGCCGGGTTGGCGGCAAATGCCAACTCGCAGGACGCCGCGCCCTGGAATTCCGCCAGTTCGAACTGTTGTGGGAATGCGCCAGCGGCGACCCCCTGCATGTCGGCCACGGTGACGGCCGGACAGCTTGCAGCCGCGGCCATGCCCGGCAGGGCAAAGGCGGCGACGCCGGATAGAAGAAGCTTTTTCATGTTACCTCCGTTGAGTGTTGAGGGGGAGCGGTTGACCCGCGACTTGCCCCGGTTATTGGCGTTGTGTTTCACTTTTTTGACAGGCCCTGAGCGATCCGAACCTCGATCCCCCACCCGTCGAGCGCCTCGCTCAGCCCGGAATCGGGGGATTGGTCGGTCACTAGATGCGAGACGTTTTTTGGGTCGCAGGCCACCATCGGGGCCCGTGTGTTGAACTTGCGGCTGTCAGCCGTGACAACCGCCTTTTCGCACTGGTTGGTCAGCACGCGGGTCAGCGACGCCTCGTCAGGATTGGACGCCAGAAACCCGTGTTTGGCCGAGATCGCGTCCGAACCAAAAATCACCAGATCATAGTTGAACTGGCGCGCGAATTCCTCGGTCGCGCTCCCGAATGTGCCACGTTCCGAAGGCAGGATTTCACCTCCGGCCATGAACACGCGGTTGTTGTTGTGATCCGCCAGCGCCGCCACAGCAGCAATGGAATTAGTCACCACGATCAACGATTTACGTTCGCGAAGCTGCTCGGCCACGTAAGTTGTGGTCGAGCCGACGTTGATGAAAACGGTCATGCCGTCCTCAACCAGATCCAGGGTCGCACGCGCGATTTCGGTCTTTTCAGACGAATTCTGTTCAAGTGCACCAGAGTACATCGGCGTGTCCGGAGAACCGCGCAGATAAGTGCCGCCATGGACCCGCTCGACCCGGCCGGCCTGGGCCAATCCCTTGACCAGACGGCGCACCGTTTCCTCGGACACGCCCATCACCTGGGCGATCTGAGCGTTGCGCGCAGACCCACCGAGACGGGCCAGAACGTTCAGCAGTTCGTGCCCCCGATGTGGGATTTTATCGGCCTCACTTTCCATGACATCAATGAAACACACAAAACCACTCGAAAAGCCATAAAAATCCATATGAATTTTTTATGACGCCGATTATCAGGGAAAATTGAGGCATTTCCATGTGGATTTGCCCGCATCCGACGAATCGAATGCGCCAGAACCTTCGGCACTGCGGCAGGATTTTGTTGGCGCAGCAGCGGAGCAGAGGACCGGTAGCCTACTTGTAGGTTGTCGTCTTCTCGACAACCTCGAGCGGCAAGTCCCGTTCGTCATAGACACCGATGAAAATTCCAACAGATTTCGACGACCCTTTACGTTTGCCTCGCAAAAACTCTGAACTGACGGTTGTCCGCTGCGACGGTCGACGGGCCCATTCAGACAAACGCGCCATGAACATGTCGATCACCTGCGAATATTCAGTGCGTGCGCCCAGATCGTTCAACTCGTCAGGATCATTTTTCAGATCAAACAGAAGGGGGCGGAACCCTCCATCCGCAAAGACGAATTTCCAGTCCTTATCAACCAGCATGAACAGCCGCGCCTGTTTGGGATCCAGCTCCAGTGCCGCTGCCTCGGGCGTGGCAGAGTAGTCATATTCGCTTACTGCATAGTCACGCCAATCGTCCGGCGTCGTCCCATGCAGAAACGGAAGCAGCGACCGACCCTCAAGTACGTGATCTGGAACATCGCCCCCTGCAAGATCAACAAACGTGGCAGCCAGATCGATACTTTCGATCAGCGCGTCGCAAACGGTGCCTCGGGTGGCATCAGCTTTTTCGGACGGGTCAAAGACGATCAACGGCACCCGTACCGATGGGTCATGGAACAGGTCCTTTTCCCCCAACCAATGATCGCCAAGGTAATCGCCGTGATCCGAGGTCACGACAATCATCGTGTCCTCCATGTGCCCGCTTGCTTCGAGCCATTGGAACAGGCGCCCCATCTGATCGTCGGCCTGTTTGATCAGCCCCATATAGGCAGGGATCACCTTTTCCCGCACGCCCGGCTGGCTAAACGTCTGTCCGATCTCGTTTTGCATGAACTGTTCGTAAACAGGGTGCGTGTCCGCCAGCTCGGCCTCTGACCGCACAACCGGCAGCACCTGATTGGCACTGTACATGTCGTGATAGGGCGCAGGGACTATATAGGGCCAATGCGGCTTGATATAGGAGAGGTGGCACATCCAGGGCCCTGCGCCCTTGGCATCCTGCGCTTTGATGAACTCCATCGCCTGAGAGGTCAGCCAAGGCGTTTCGCTGTCTTCCTCGCGGATGTTGGCTGCCTTGTCGGCATGTCGCATGAACCAGCCCGAGGCGACGCCGCCATCCTCGTCGACGCCTGCATTGGCGTTGTGCTGCCAGGGGTTTTCAGCCTCGTATCCCTGCCCCTTGAGGTATTCGTTATAGGGTGAACGTTTCTTGTCGTAGAACCCCGCAGGGCCTTCACCCCACAGACCGTCATCGCGCAGAAAAACGTCGAACCCGCATTCCGCCACACGCGCGCCAATGACCCCGTCGCGCGAGATGCCAAGGCGCTCCATGCCTTCGTGATCCACACTCATGTGGGTCTTGCCGATCAACCAGCTGTCCATGCCTCGTGCACGCAGGTGATCGCCCAACGTGACCTCACCGACCTTGAGTGGGAAATTGTTCCAGGCCGCTCCGTGACTGTGAACATAGCGCCCGGTGTAAAAACTCATCCGTGATGCACCGCAGATCGGCGACTGGACGTAACACTGCGAGAACCGCACGCCCTTGTCGGCCAATGCATCCAGATGCGGGGTCTCAAGATATGGATGCCCCGCACAACTGAGGTAATCAAACCGCAGCTGGTCGAACATGATAAACAAGATGTTCTTGGCCTGTCGGCTCATGATGATGTCTCCCCGGTGCCATGCACACACTGATGAGCGCGTGCAGATGAGGCAAGGTCGTCACCAATTTTGCAACCGTCAAGCGGGGCTTGCACGGGTCCTGCAGATCAATCGCGCGCGTAGACGTCTTCGTATCGGATGATGTCATCCTCGCCCAGATAAGACCCGGTCTGGATCTCGATCAGCACCATCGGCACCTTGCCGGGGTTCTCCATTCGGTGGACCGCCCCCAAGGGCACATAGATCGATTGATTTTCGGACACCAGCGAAACGGTGTCATCGACAGTGACCTTTGCGGTGCCTTCGACCACAATCCAGTGTTCCGAGCGGTGGTGATGGCTTTGCAGACTCAACGCAGCACCGGGATGGACCATGATCCGTTTGACCTGAAACCGCTCGCCGATCACCAGGCTTTCGAACCACCCCCAGGGCCGATGATCCTTGCGAAACAGCTCGGCCTGTTTCGCCTCTTTCTTCTTGAGCGCCGTCACGGCCTTTTTGACGTCCTGCGCGCGGTTGGCGTCCGCCACCAGAACGGCATCGGCCATGGCAATGGTAACGATATCCCTGAGCCCGATGCCCACGACCTCGATGCTGCTTTCCTCGGACCGGAGCATGGTGTTTTCACAATCTATTGCCGTGGCCGCACCCGACAGGGCAACCCCGCCTTCGGTTTGCTCCATCTCGCGCCAGACCGCGTCCCAGCCGCCCAAGTCGGACCATCCGTGGTTGAAGGGAACAGCGCCGATGTTGTCAGCCTTTTCCATTACGGCATAGTCGATCGAGATATCTTCGAGGTTCTTCCAAGGCTCCACCGCCAGTCGAAAGAACCCCAGATCCGGCTGCCCATCGTCCAGAGATTGGCGAACATGGCCCACCATATCGGGGAGGTGCTGTTCAAACGCCGCGATGATGGTTTCCGGGGCAAACAGGAACAGACCTGCGTTCCAAAGATGCTGACCCGATGCCATCATCCGCGCAGCATTTTCTGCATCCGGCTTTTCAACAAACTTGCTCAGCGGAATAAAGCCGTCCTCGCCCTCACCCGGCACCCTCGACAGCTCAAGATAACCGTAGCCTGTTTCGGCCCGGTCCGGCACCACGCCAAAGGTGATCAACTGCCCCTCGCGCGCGGCCTCGGTCCCGCGGGCCACCATGGCGCGGAAGGCTTCACTGTCGGGGATGGCATGATCCGATGGGGCAACCAGCATAAGACCGCCCTGGTCGTGTTTCTGCATCCAAAGCGCCGCAGCCAGGATGGCGGGCGCCGTATTTCGCCCCTCGGGCTCCAGCAGGATCGCGCCCGGATCCATCCCCATCTCCATCAGCTGTTCCGTGACGATGAACCGGAAATCCGAATTGGTCAGAACGATCGGCGCGTTGAAATCCTCGCCGCTCATCCGATCCGCAGTGCCCTGAAACAGCGAATGATCGCCAATCAGGTTGGCAAACTGCTTGGGATAGCTTTTCCGGGACAGGGGCCAAAGCCTTGTACCAGAGCCGCCGCACAGGATGACCGGGGTGATTTTGTCGCTGAAATCAATGGCACTCATGCGGATCTACGACCTCTGATTGTTGTACGACCTTCTTATCGGTCGGACCACAGCTTCACAACATGTGACCTGTCTCTAGCGGGCATAGTTCCCGGTCTGATGCCAGCGCCAGGCATCCGCGATCATCTGCTTCATGCTCGAACGTGTCGGCGTCCAACCCAGCTCGGCTGTGGCGCGGTTGCTGCCCGAAACCAACTTGGTGCAGTCTCCGGCACGGCGCGGACCCACGGAATAGGGCACTTCGCGATTGGTGACAGCACGGCTTTGCTCGATCACCTCCATCACCGAAAATCCGGTCCCGGTGCCCAGATTGAAGATCTGGCTTTCCTTACCCTCTTCCAGCCATTTCAGCCCAAGAACATGCGCGTCCACGAGGTCGCAGACATGGACATAGTCGCGAATACAGGTTCCGTCTGGCGTATCATAATCGGTGCCAAAAACGGTCAGCGCGTCCCTTTTGCCGTCGATTGCATCCAACATCAGCGGCACCAGATGCGTTTCGGGTTGATGAAATTCGCCAACCTCTGCTTCGGGGTCGGCGCCGGCAACGTTGAAATAGCGAAAGATGACGGACCGCAGCCCATGCGCGGCCTCGAAATCTCGCAGGATGTTTTCGACCGCACGTTTTGATGCACCATACGCGTTGAGCGGCAGTTGCGTTGTGGTCTCATCCAGCACGACATTGTCGTGTTCGCCGTAGGTGGCGCAGGTCGAAGAAAAGACAAGATCCAAGCACCCTGCGGCGACTGCCGCCTCGATCAGGTTCAGAGAACCTACAACGTTGTTCGCCCAGTACCGGCCGGGTTGGCTCATCGCTTCGCCGACCTGGCTGAGGGCCGCGAAATGCATGACCGCAACGGGGTGATATTTGGCAAACACCTCGTCCAGACGAACACGGTCGCTTAGGTCGCCCTGTTCAAAAGGTCCGAATTTGACCGCGTCCTGCCAACCAGTAACCAGATTGTCGTAGGTAACAGGGACATACCCCGCGCGCTTCAGCGCCTTGCAGGCATGCGAACCAATATAGCCTGCGCCTCCAGTAACCAAAACATGGGCCACGCGAACAATCTCCGAAATTCATTTGCATCGATCTGTTAACATCGCATCAGCACGGGTTCCAACGGCAATTTCCGATTGGCTTTCTTGAAATTCCGCACCGAACGTTTGGCGTCGCCTCGAAACAAAAGGCGCACAACCTTAGGTTTGACAACTCTTCGCCGCCACGCTTAACTAGCAAAACTCTTCCCACTGCAAGACTTTACCTTGGTTTCGCACTCCAATCTGGCGCAACCGAGGTGCGATGAAATGCGTCAAACGAGGAAACGTCAGCATGAGTGCATTGAAGAGAATTCTTCGGGGGATGAATGTCGCGCTAAAAGATGGGCGGGTCAAAGGTATCCTGGCGTTCACCGTCGGAATGATCCTGTGGGCGTCCGTATTTTATCACTATGTCGAAGGGTGGAGTTGGCTTGATTCAATCTATTTCTCGGTTGTGACGATCTCGACCGTAGGGTTTGGGGACTTCTCGCCGGAAACAGCCGCCGGCAAGATTTTCACGATGATCTACATCCTTGTGGGCCTGGGTGTCTTTGTCACCGCCGCCACAACCATTGCCGACACCATTCTTTCGCAATCAGATGACAAAGGCGGCGACAAGCTACAGTGATCGCCCACTTGCAAAAATAATCAAAACAAATGTTCATATAATGTTTCTTGAGTGTATCATTCAAAAAAACATCGCGGAGGGATGGAATGGAAAAGACACAGGACGCGAAGATCGTCGATCTCGCAATACGCTTATTGTTTCTCGGCTTGTTCCTCTACAGCGCACTTGTCATGGTCGCGCCGCTGGCAAGCGTGGTCATCTGGGCGGCGATATTGTGTGTGGCACTTTATCCGGTTTTTGACTGGCTGCAGGCAAAGATTGGAGGCCGTAGAGGTCTGGCCTCAACGATTCTTGTTCTGGTGGGCCTTTTCCTGACATTGGGGCCCGTGGCCACGGCCGTATCAGGGGCGGCAAACTTGGGTTCCGAATTCTCCGAGCAAGCGGCACGTGGTGAGCTGAAGGTTCCGCCTGTCCCCGAGGGGCTGAAAGACCTGCCCGTTGTCGGCGAAAGGATTGCTGACGTCTGGACCATGTTTGAACGCAACCTGGACGGAGCCATGGCAAAATATGGCCCACAGATTCTGGAAGTCACCAAAACCCTGTTTGGCAAGGTTTTGAGCATCGGCATTGGCCTGTTGGGGCTGGCGTTATCCGTTATAGTCATGGGGGCTTTGTTCAGCCCCGGTCCGCAGGTGGTCGAAGGGCTTCAACGGTTCGCCAACCGGGTGTTTGCTCCTCGTGGGGGTGAATTCGTGACACTGGCCGGCGCAACCATTCGAAATGTGACGAAAGGTGTGATCGGCGTGGCTGCGATACAGGCCTTCGTCATATGGGTTCTGCTGTCCGTATTTGGTATCTCATCGGCTGCGACCCTGGCCTTTATCTGCCTGATCCTGTCGATCATCCAGATCGGGCCCGGCCTCGTTTTGCTGCCGCTGATCATCTACGCCTGGAGCTCCATGTCAGGGGGCTCTGCCCTGATATTTACCGTGCTCGCCCTTCCCGCAATGATCATGGACAGCTTCCTGCGGCCAATCTTTATCTCCAAGGGATTGGAAACGCCGATGCTGGTGATACTGATCGGTGTTCTGGGCGGCATGATGGCCTACGGGTTGATCGGCGTCTTCATGGGCCCCGTTCTGTTTGCCGTCTTCTATGAGCTATTCAAGGTCTGGGTCGACGCGCCAGCGCCGGGAGCCTCGGAAGAAGAGGTCGCTGAATGAGAAAAACGATCTGGAGCACACTCGCAGTCATCCTGATCTTTCTGATCTGGTATTTGGCGGCCGATAGACAGACACCCTTTACCGGCAACGCGCGGGTCAAGGCGATCGTGACCCAAATCGTGCCCCAGGTCACGGGCACCGTAACCGAAGTTCTGGTCGAAAACGGCCAGATCGTCGAAGCCGGTGAGGTCATGGTCCGCATCGACCGCAGACCATATGAGATCGCCAAGGCCAAGGCCGAGGCGGATCTGGAATCCGCCACGCAGGACGTTGGTGCGTCGTCCGCCGAAGTCAGCGCAGCGCAGGCAAAACTTGCCCGCGCCCAAAGTGATTTGGACACCATTCGGATTCAAAGCGAACGGGTCTTTGCACTTGAAAAGAAAGGGCTGGTGCCAATTTCGCAAGCCGACAATGCCCGCGGACAATTGGCCGAATCCGTGGCCAACTTTGAAAACGCGCAGGCTGATCTGGAAAAAGCAAAACAGCGGTTGGGTGAAGACGGCACTGAAAACCCAAAAATCCAACGCGCCCTGGCCGCTTTGGCCGAAGCCGAACTGGATCTGGAATGGACCGAGTTGCGTGCGCCTGCAACTGGCGTGGTTTCCAACCTGCTGATCGCGCCGGGCACGTATGCGCGATCAGGTCAGGACCTTCTGACTTTTCTCGATGCGACCGACATCTGGATCGAGGCCTATTTTACGGAAAACAACCTGGGTCGAACCAAAGTTGGCTCACCGGTCGAAGTTGTTCTTGATATGCATCCGGGCCGCGTAATTCCCGGTGTCATCGAAAGCTTCAGCGGCGCGGTCTCTGTTAGCGGAGGCGACGTCGTCGGCGATCTGGCCTCGGCACCAAGCGCGAAGGGGTTTCTGCGCGAGCCCGAGCGGTTCCCCGTTCGCATTGTCCTACCCGGATACGAAGCCGGAAATGCCGAGGACGACCTGAGGTTTCAACTGAACGGACAGGCCGACGTGATCATGTACCTGGGTGACGGCGGCCTGCTGGCCATGGTCGGCCGTGCCTACATCCGCCTGGTTTCGATCATGACCTATGCGTACTGAAGACCGAAATTCGGTCTTGCGCCTGGCCTATGGCGTAACGCTGGCCTTCGGGCTGGGGTTGCTGCTGGATTGGCCACTGGCCTACATCGGGGCGGTCTTTGCCGCCCTGTTCCTGCAGGCACCAGTCGGATTGCCCCTTGCGGCATTTGGCAAGCTCTTTGTCTTTTCCATTGGCTTGATGTTTGTCTCTTTTGTACTTTCCGCGGTCTTCGCCCCCTATTCGGTCGTCTTTCTGATCCTGGTCGCCATCGGGATCATTTTGTCTTTTGTCTGGTCGGTGTCCGGGGCTGGGGTACTGCCCGGTGTCATTGCCCTGATGGGAGCCTTGATGATCCCGAACCTGATTTTGCAATCTCAGGATCTTGCATTTGTTCTGGTTGTCTGGATCCCACTGAACCTGTTTTTTGCAGGCTGCGTGTCAACACTGATGTTCACGCTCATCCCTGCCGCACCCCCAACGGAGGCTGCTCAAAAAAAGGCCCAGGCCGCTGCCGACTTTGATCGCGCGCGCCGCATTTTCAGGATGTCGTTGGTAACGGTGCCCTTTGCCATGGTGTTTTTCCTGTCCGGTTCGTCGGCGTTGCTGGTGCTGTTCTTTGTGGCTCTGCTCAGCCAGCAACTTGCCGCCATGCCGTCGGCGGGCAAAGCGGTGGCCAAGTCGATGCTGACGGCCAACCTCCTGGGCGCTGCAGTTGCCATCATCTGCTACGAAATCAACGTGATCGCACCTGTGCTTGTCACCCCCATCCTGCTCTGCCTGTTCTTCTGTCTCGCCCTTGGTGCTTTGGGTAAGTCCGACATACCTCTGGCCGCTGCAGCAGGGTCAGCCGTCACCACGGCGATTGTGGTTTATGGCGGCACCATCGCCCCCTTTTCCGACGACGCCGACGTCAAGAGTATCGTTCGCGTGACCCAGGTCGCGACAGCCGCGATTTTCGTGATCCTCGCCTATGTTGTGGTTGACGAATTCTGGCCCGAACAGAAGAGGAAAGCTCAGCAGGCCTAATACCGCACTTAAAACTTGCAAAGCCTCAAGCCTGGCAATCACCTGATCGCACATCTCTGGCCATGCATGCTGCTGCCCGCCGGTCCGATTTCGACACCAAAACCCGGTATTCCGTCCACGAATGAAGCCGACCGCGGGATGAGCAGCTCCAGGGGTCGTGTGACGTCATTCTTCCTGGTTTGCCAACCTTCTGCGACAATGATCGACAAAAGCTGCGTTGGTGCTGCTGCTGGTAGAACCCGGCACGGCCAGAACCCCCATCACGATATGCTGCAAATCACCCACCAGGGGAACAAATTTCAACGGCTTACCGTCTGGCGAAACATTGTTTAGCGGCCGGAAGTTGGCGATGGAATAACCATAGCCATTCGCGACAAGGCTGCGCATAACGGCCATGTCGCGCGTACGTTCGCTTATCACCGGATGCAATCCTTCGCGGGTAAAGAACGACTGAAAGTAATCAGAGCTAATCGGCAAGTCGAGCAGCACCATCGGGAAAGCCGCCAAATCATGAACCGTCAGGCTGTCGTGCTCCGCCAGAGGGTGTTCGGGCGCCAGAAAGACGTATGGCGGCAACTCCTTGATCGCGTGAAACTCCAAATCTGACGGCAAGTTCATCGCGTAGGTCAGCGCCATGTCGATCTCGGCCCGGCGCAAGGCAGTAAAAATCTCGGCCTGTGTCATTTCAACCTGAGACGTCCGAACAGCCGGGAATTGATCCTCGAAACTGCGACGGAGACCCGATACGACAATCTGGGCGAAGGACACCAGACATCCCAGGCGCAACGGACCCTGTACCGTGCTGGACACAGCGCCTGCCAATCGCTTCATCTCGGTCGCTTCGCTCAGTATACGCTGCGCCTGTACCGTCAAAGTCCGGCCCGCTTCCGTTATTTTCAACCCCTGCGCACGATGTCGCACGAAGAGAGGCAGACCCAATTCGGTTTCAAGTTGCGAGATCGCGGTCGAGATCGAAGGCGACGAGACATTCAATTTCTGACTGGCCGCGGCAATGCTGCCGCACTCTCCGGCGGCTACAAAATACTCCAGCTGGCGCAAGGTGAATCGGACGGGCATGTATAGGCTTTCAAGGGGCTCGCCCATGGTGGCGCAAGTGCTCTGCGCCGTCCAGTCCGGGCGGCATGGGATCACTCGTCGCCCGGCACGCCGTAGGACGGTGCTTCGCGCGGGTCCAATGCGCGTTGGACGTATGCGTCGAGTTGCGGTTTGTAGATGTCCCA
>FYBJ01000118.1_pt1 | contig 27933 bp, 9 predicted proteins | sample 1134611 | NCBI WGS metagenome assembly FYBJ01 (sample SAMEA104116008, study PRJEB20421) | marine metagenome | isolation source: marine | reverse complement strand
AAACTAGCATGGACCCAAGAACTTGCGGCAACTAACGCAGCAACAGCAGGAACTGCTTTACATACTAGAGCGTTAGCCTTTTTAAGAACTGGAGCATCTTTAACTGGGCTATCATTAAAAGCTTTAGCAATTTCTACTATGGCAGCACTACCTCTGATAGGGGCAGTGGCTGTAGTGGTAGGATTACTATACACAGCTGTTAAAGATTTATTTTCAGAACCCCCTTCAGCTTTAGATGAAGCTTTAGAACGTTCAGCCGAAAGAATGGAAGAGCTGGCAAAGATTTCAGACCAGTTTATTGAGGCATATGCAAAAGCAACTACTGAAACTGAAAAATTTGAAGCAGCAATGAGTAGTACTGCTGGAATAATTAAGCAAACTTCTGAGCAATTAACAGAATTAATATCTGTACAAAGACAAGAGCAAACTAACCAAAGAGTTGCTGCAACCATTAAAAAATTAAAAGCAGAAGCTGAGTTAAACAAAATACTTAAAGCTAGAGGAATAACATTACAGCAACTTAATAATTTAGCAGATGCAGGAAGCTTAGCGTCAGAAAGAAGTGGTAGAACAGGCGGAGAGTCTAGTTTTACAGGAGATTTAAGAGATGCAGTAGAAGCTAGACGAAGTTTTTTAGCTGCAGAACAAGCGCTAGTTGATGCAGGAGGCTCTTTTATGGAGCCGTTAAAAACTGCAGATGGAATGCTAGAGTTCTTAATGAGTGCTCAAGCCAATTTACAGACAATGCGCGATGTAAAGATTTTAGAAGGGTCTAGTGATGAAGCGGAGTTTTTAACAGGAAAGATCACCGCTCTAACTGACGTTTCAAGAACTCTAGCTAATGTAATGGCCGGAGGCGACGAGGCAGCTGTCGAAGCGGCCGTGAATGCGGCTAGAGCTTCTTTGGAAAAAATAAATACAGAGACTCAAAACACAAAAACAGCGTTTACTGAAGCAGAACAAGCAGTTGCTGACTTTGTCGCATCAATAAATAAAAATAAAAGATCTGACTTAAAGTTTCAAGAAGAACTAGACGGAATGAAACAAATATTAGATCTTCTTAAGACAGAAGATTTAAGCCAGGTTATCAAACAGTACGAAGGCGCATTCGAGGCTTTAGGGTTTAAAGGACTGGACCCTGCGGACGCAAAAGCAAAGTTTGAAGCAGTATACAAACAAGTACGAGAAGCAGCTTTAGCATTTGAGGCAGAACCTTTAAATTTAGCTCTTTTTGAAGGCGAATCCGCGATGATGTCCGCTATGGGTCAAGATTTAAGTGCTGTAAAAGCCGAAAGAGACGCCGTAGAGCTACAGATAATTAATAGAGGCAAATTAAGGGATGCTGCAGAAGCTTTAGGAGATACCGCAGCTGCGGCCGCTTTTGAAACAGAACGACAAAAGCTCATAACAAAAGAATTAAATTTAGAGTTAGAAGAGCAGATTAAAAAAGCCGAACGGTTACAAGGATTGGGAGCAAGTAAATCTGCAACTAATTTTAATAATACTTTAAGTAGTGACTTATTTAAGAAGTCATTTACAGCAGACGAAACATCAAACTCAGAAAAAATTGGCATGTTGAGAGACATGACCAAGGGCTTTACCGAAGATCTAAAAGCTCTTGGTCCTGAAGGCGCGGCAATGGCTGCAATTTCAGAGGGCGTAATGGGAATGACAGAGTTATTTAGTACGGCGTTCGAAGAAATGAATGCTGGTACACTAACTGCCGCGGACGGATTCGCAATGGCAGGTGCTGCTATTTCGATGATTGGAAATATGTACGAACAGCAGTCAAAAGCGGCTATTGCTTCAATAGACAAACAAATTGCTGCAGAAAAGAAGAGAGACGGAAAATCTTCAGAAAGCGTTGCCAAAATCGCACAGCTCGAGAAGAAGAAGGAGCGCATGGAGCGAAAAGCTTTCGAAACAAAGAAGAAGTTTCAGACAGCAAGTGCAATTATGTCAACCGCGGCAGCTATTGCAGGTATCTTAGGTAACGCAGATACTTTAGGCCCGTTTGCTATTCCTCTCGCAGTAATGGTTGGAGCAATGGGCGCCGCTCAGGTAGCAGTTATTCAAGGTCAATCGTTCGAAGGCGGGGGTGCAAAATCAGCAGCAGAGCCAAGCAAAGTTTCCGTAGGAAGTAGAAAGAATACTGTAGATTTAGCACGAGCTAACTCACCTGCAGGAGAGCTTGCATATGCTCGAGGCGCTTCCGGTATGGGGGAAGGAATGACTAACTTCCGTCCTACGCCGTCATTTACAGGAACAAATTACAGAGCAGCAGGCGGGAACACTGCGTTTATGGTAGGCGAGCAAGGGCCTGAAATGTTTATTCCAGACCGTTCTGGAAGTATCGTACCAGCGGATGAAGTAGATGATACACGCGGAATCTCTGCGCCAACTAACGTAAACTTTACAATTAATGCAATTGACGGAGCTTCAGTACAAGAAATGCTACTTGGCCAACGTGGCAACATTATTGGAATGATTCGAGAAGCGGCAAACGCAAGCGGCGAGCCCTTTATTGAAAGCGTAAATGTTTTAGCCGACAACGAAAGCTTTGGTAATCAAATAAGGAACTAATATGGCACAGCAGAATACTTTACCAGATCCTAATTTTAGAAGAGCAGACGATGGGGACGATGCAAGCGGGTCGTACGGTCCTGGCTTTGCATCTGTAAAACTCGGTTCAAACCAAAAAATTATGACAGATCGCACAAACTCTGGAAGAATCACTCAGCGATCTCATGCGTATCACAAGTTTACTATTGATATTACGTACAACCCTATGACAAAAGCGGAGTTTCTTCCTGTATACGCATTTTTAATGGAGCGTAGAACTACTATGGCTCCTTTCTACGTTCAGCTTCCTCAATATCGAGGGCAGACTACTGCGACCGGTATTAACACAGACAACAGCGGAAACACCTCACAGCCTTCAGGAAATACGGTAGTTTCTTTAGCAAACAACGACGCAAACGACGTTAACATAGGAGACTTGTTTACTATTAATGATAGTAACCATACAGACCATGAAAAAGCTTATATGGTTACAAAAATTACACAAACAGGCTCTTATGATACTATTACTATAACACCGCCCCTTGCAAAAGAGGTAAGCGACGGTGCATCTCTTACTTTTGTAAATCCTAAGATTAAGGTGATTCAAGTAGGAGACGTTCAACAATATTCTTTAAATTCGAATAATTTATATTCATTCAGCTTAAAGCTAGAAGAGGTACAACAGTGAGTTACAGAAGCCTACCAGCAGGATTAAAGACATCTTTAGAAAGTGAAGAAGCGTACACATACGCGCATCTGATTCGATTTGAAAAACCACGAGACGTAAACTCTGTAGGTACTGTAGCGGGCCGTGCTCGTGATTATGCGTATCTTACCGACGGCGCTTATAATATTAAGTGGAATGACACAGATTTTAAAGACGCAGAAGGAAACCAAAATGGCGAGCAAACTTACGTAGCAAACCGCGTTCTTGCAGTAGGAACTGCGAGTGAGACAATTGAAGCAAAAGCAACCTCTATGTCTCTTAAGTTATCTTCAAACGCGCTTAACACAAACGTAATTACTACATTTACATTTACTTCTACAACAATTACAGCAGGCGTAGACTTACTTGCGGAAGGTTTTTCGGAAGGCGATATTATTGAGTTTTCTGCAAATGGAGAAGCTAACAACGGTGCTTATGTACGAATAGATTCTTTTTCAAATGACAACAAAACAATTAACTACACTTATAGTTCTGGAACTTCTATTACAGCGAATGCTACTGCAACAAGCTATACGGCTACGTACGCATCTGAAGAAATTACATTTCTTACAGAGTCAAAAGATTCATTATCCTATTCTTCTTACTTAAATCGTGAAGTGTCTATTTTCCGTGTACATTTAGATCCAGCTACGGGTGTAATGAAAGGTGCTCCGTTCCTATTATTCAAAGGAATTATCACAAATGGAAGTATTAATGATAATGTAACAAGAAGTTCAGCGGTTACTTGGACCTTGACTAGTCACTGGGGTGACTTTGTTCAAGTAAATGGACGTCTTACTTCAGACCATGCTCATCGTGCTCTTGATCAAAACGGTAATCCTGATTATGAAGCAGCAGAAGCAGCGGGCAACATTCGTTACGCAGAAGACCTAGGATTTATTCACGCAGAAAAATCTGTAAATATCATTGCAACTTATCAAAAGCCAGAGACCCGTTATAAGCAAAAGAGACGAGGCGGCCTTGCCGGCGCTTTTGGAATGAAGCGTTTAGTCGAATACGAAGTAATGGTAGAGCAAGATGTGGACTTGCGATTTAATCTACAATCAAAGTATTTGCCCGTAGTTTATGGAGTTCAAAAAGTTTCAGGATTTCCTATATTTGCTGAGATAGATGCCGATGATTCTAACAGAGTATACGTAGCACAAGCAATTTGTGAGGGCCCGGTACAAGGACTACTTGATATACATATTGACAATAATCCTCTTGTTTGTACAGATGCTTCTGATTCCGACTCTAGGAGTAATATCGGAGGAGAGGACTCTGCCATTAAATGCTATGGGCGAGCGGACCAAGGCAGTGTTCTTAATGGTAGCGGCTATATAACAAATAATACCCTCAATTGGCTTCGAAACCCCGAGGCTTACGCAGCTAATCTTCCAGGAAGTGATTTACGGTTTTCTGCAGCACCTCTTAACGCATTAGATACTACAGTTTCTAGTGCAACTGGTGGAGCGGGTATTACTCACGAAAATCGTTTTGGTATCAATGACCCTTTAAAAACAGAGGCGACCTTTCATGCAGGTTTTTCAAACCAGAGAGCAAACTCTCTTTTAGTAAAAAAAGCAGCAGACAATAAGTTTAAAATTAAACAAGATTATTATGCAGATGTACCAAATGAATTATATTGGGGCGATAAGCACCAAGTATTAGACACTGCGTATACTGTAATGGACTTTACCATTGCCAGTGGTGAAACCACAATTCCTGATTACGAGTTTGTAGTAAAAGGTCGTAATATAGATTGCTTTAACTATGACTACAGCTATGTAGGCTCTTCTGGAGATCCTGCCAACTTTGCACTTGGGGAAGAAGTCACTATACACAAAACCGAAGACGATAGTTTTGTAACTGGTACAGAAAGCACATCTACCGTGCAAATTATTGATAAGTGGAATATTTCACGAAACGCCCCTTTATTAAGTTATACAGATACTCGCTTTAGATTTAGTAGTAATCCACAAATCGGGGTCACAGATCACTTTTACATGAAGGATTCTGGAGGAAATAAATATTACTTTGCAGCCCATAATGCAAAGCCATTAGATCTTGCCCCCACTCCAATCGAAATGGAGGATATAGCACTACAAAACACTACGTCTCTTCGTTCGGATACTCATACTCTTAGCTTTACTCGTACTTTTGAAAATGGGGCTTATGTATTTAAAATATCAGGAATTAATAATGCCACAAATGAGTTTTCGTTAACAAAGAATATTGGCCTTACTTTCCATGCCGCTAATGGTGACTTAGTGGCTCAGGGGTTAATGATTCCTTATAGAGTTTTAGCAGTAGAGTCTTTTTCATCTGGCACTCTTACATTAGACCCTGGAAGCATTACAAGCAATGCTTACTTTACTGGTAATTATCCTATTGTAGATCACTTTAGAATCTGGGCAACAGATGTTGTAAAGTTGCACACAGATGCTGCTACTGTTGATAATAGCTATAATAATCAAATACTTAAATTAAAAAGATTTGTAAATGGCGCCCCTTACGAAACCAGTCATCTTGTAGAAGACTATGTGGGCGCATCTAAGCTTGTAAAAGTAGCAGACCCTATTTCTGGAGGTCTAAGTTTTGCGGATTATCCAAGCTCTAGCTGGACTTTTACAATGGAAGGAGACGCAAACTTAGCTCTTGCGTCTGTATCTACAGGTGCACAAGATCTTCGAGTAAGTATCAACCCTGCCTTACAGTTATTAGATTATCTTACTAATGATAGATATGGTAAAGGATTAGACTTAGAAAAAGACATTGATTTAGAATCGTTTAAAGCAGCAGCGAGACTTTGTGATACTCGCTCAACTATCACAGTACAGGTACGAGATACAGATCTTACTACAGCGCCTACAGTTGGGGCTGTCTACAAGTACCCTGCATCCGGCAATATGAAGTTTCAAGGTAAAGTTAAATCAGTTACTAATGTAAGTGTACTTAATACTAATTTTAAAGAAATTGAGTTTGAACAAGTTATAGGAAAGCTTGGCTATAAATGGTCTGAAGGCAGAAGTTTTGATACAGATGATGTAGTTTGGTGGAATAGTGTATGTTTTTCTGTAGGAACAGCGGGGCTTATGACAGCCGCCACTCGAAACTCTCGTAGAACAAATAATGCTTTTGGTGATGACTCTGGAGAAACTCGGCTTAACTTAACAAAAGTATCTGGAACTGGAGATACTACCGTTCCTCTTTCTGTAGACTTTAAGAAGACAACTGAATCCTCGGCAGATAGTCACTTAGGCAACCCAATTGTAAAGAAAAACAGTGACAACGAAAACGAAGGGTTTATCTCTTCCGGGTATTCTCTTTATGATTCAGATGATTGTCCTTACTGGGTATATCTCGGTTGGGACGAGCCAGAGCAACGTCAAGTTACTAGGCATCAAACAAACTTAACAGTAGACAGCTCTCAATCTGTGTTTGCAAACGTAAATGCAATGCTTGAGCAGTTTAACGGTATTTTACGTTATTCCGCAGGTAAGTATGTACTTGGTATAAAACAAGCTGCACCGGCTGATTCTCATTTTGACAATGATTTTCCTGTAAAAGATATTCAAGAAGGAGATATTATTGGAGAAGTAAAACTTCAAGACTCCGGCTCAAAGAAAACATTCAACACAATTAGCGCAAGTATTGTAGACCCTCAAAATAAATTCGGTGCGCGCAGTATAACTTTTGTAAATTCAAACTTTTTAAAGGAAGACAGGGGCGTAAAGAAAACTGGAAACTATAATGTTCCCGGCATCTCTAATTACTTTAATGCACGTATCAATGTAAAACAAAAACTTGATGAGTCTAGATACGGGCTTACTGCAACATTTACATTAGATAGCAAGGGCTACCTGCTTCTTGCTGGGGATATTATTCGTATCAGTTATTCGCGATTTGGGTGGAGTGATAAATATTTTAGAATTGACTCGTTAAACTTTGGAGCAAACGGCCTTGTCCAAGTAGTAGCTACAGAACACAATAACGATGCCTACTTAATTAATCATATGGCGTCTTCTACAAGTGGCCAGTTTATTCAGGGCGCTACTCAAGGTAATATACCTGTAAAAGTGCCCACCGCACCTACGGCAGGAACTAGCCCGAGTACTGATCGCTCTGGTTATATTGAACTTAGTTGGAATAATGGTACAAACTTTAATTATCAAGCACACCGCACACAAATAGGAAGGGCGTCTTCTAATGTTACTCCGGCAGCAGACGCCAGCAATGTTACTATAATTTCAGAAGTTCAGACAAATAATTTTGTTGACAATACAGACAGAGAAGTGTCGAACACATCAGGAGTAGCCGATAGTACCTCATATTATTACTATGTAAGACATATTTATAGTCTAGAACAAGGTATTTTAGATAAAGCAACTGCTTGGCTGCCATTAGGTCAGGGTACCGCGCTTCCTATCTCTCAAACAGAAATTTCTGATGGTATTACTATTGGTAGTGGTGGCATTACAATGGATACCGATCCAAGCGGTAATCCGTTTATCATGGGAGGAATGACTGCTTATAATACTGGAGACGGGTTTTTCTTAGGACACAACTCAGATAAGTATAAGTTTTCTGTAGGAAGCACTACAGACAGCCAAAAACTTTTATATGACGGAACAAACCTTTCATTAGAGGGAGGTAAGTTTACTGTAGCTGGAGACAATGCAAGCGCTCCTACAATTGAAAGTGATGGCAGTCTTACAGCAGATAAAAAAGGTATTCTTCTTAATCCTGATGGGGATGTTGTATTTGGAGATACTTCTGCTTCTGGAAGTCATGTTTTCTTCGATGCTAGTGCCGGAACTCTTAGAATTAAAGGAGAGGTTAACGCAACAGAAGGCGGAAGTATTGGCGGATTTACTATAAATACAAGCCCTACTTCTTTAACCGCGGGTGCGGGTGCTAATACAGTGCACATTTCCCCCGAAGAAATATTTTTAGGGAATGCTACAAACAGTAATGCTCCTTTCCGAGTAACAAAAGCAGGTGTATTAACCGCTACAAACGCAACAATTACAGGGGCTATTACAGCAAATACGCTCACTCTTACTGATGGTGCCACTGTGGCAAACTTAAATGCATCAAGCATAGAAGGAGTTACTCAGGCTGCTTTTACGAGCATTGGGGATACTGACTATGGTCTTGCTGTTAATGGAACAAGAGTAATTTGGACTATTCCTTCTAATGATAGTGGGAATAACTGGCAGCACAAGCTTGTGAGTGACGCCGGCTTTACTGACGGAGCTTTTGTATCTTTTAAAATAAATCAAGATAATGCTACAAACAGTCGCTATATGGTTGGACTCTCCAATCAGGCAACAGGAAATAGCTATACTCATATTGATTACGCTATATTTGTCAATCAAAACACAAATCTTACACGATATCATGGTGTTAATAATGAAGGAGTATTAAAGAACAGTGTAACTCCTGGTGATGTATGTACAATTGTATATGACGGGTCTACGATTAAGTATTTTATTAATCAAGCTTTAACACTTACCCATACTTTAAATGATACAGAGATTGCGGCGTTTACAGGTCCAATATACGCTCACGTAGCGGTTGATGATGGGTCTACTCAAAATGTAGAGCACCGAATTGATAACCTTCAGTTTGGAGCACACGCTTCTGTAAAAGGTCAACTTACAGAAGGCGTAGTTATTGAAGCCGGAGGACTAACTTTTAATGAAGGTGGTGTGCTCAAAGCAGGACAAGAAGAGTACAACGACGCAGATAAGTCAGGATTCTTTCTTGGGTATGACACAGACGCTTACAAGTTCAGTATAGGCAATAACGACAATTCTCAGCGTCTTACCTTTGATGGCAGCAACCTAGGTGTTAAGGGTACGATAACAGTAGGAAGTACAGATCTTACTGAGGGAAATACTCTTAACTCAAACACATTAGGAAGCGATCTTGGATTGAATGTAGCAGCGGCACTTGAGCGCATTAATTACAACGCTGTTGCCAACATTACATTTACGCCTGATTTCATTAATTCATCAGCAAATATTGGTGAGGTGACTATTTCTGCTGGTGTAATGAAGGCGGGGGCAACTACAAGAACTACAGCGCAACAGGTAATAGTCACGCCATTTGAAGGCACCCTAAAACCTCCGTACGCTGGCGGTCACTTTTTTATCATCTGGGGAGTAGGGCAGGCCTGGGCTTCGGACACTAGCGCGAGATTCCAAAGCAGCGATACCACCACGATTTCATATGGAGGCACATCGCCTATTTTTGTGGCTATTTATGATGAGGCCAACGATCAATGGAAGGCTATTGATAACGCCAACGCGGCGACCAACTTCACACCCCTAGCTACTGACTACGCGATCGCTGTAGGGACAAAAACCAGTACTAGTGGGGGCATCGACTTACTTGAATCCTTAATTTCATACGTAAACGATCCAGAAGCAGATCAAACAGTCAACGCGCTAGAAGCAACAACAACGATCACGGGTGGCGGTATAACCATGTCGTCGGGCGGCGCAATAAAAGGCGGGCTTACAGGATATAATGTTGATGCAAACAATTCAAACGGTTCAGGATTCTTTCTTGGGTACGACACAAACGCTTACAAGTTCAGTATAGGAGACGAAGCTGGCGTATCAAACGGCCAACGACTTCTTTGGGATGGAACAAATTTAAGCATTACTGGTGCTGTCACTGCAACTTCTGGTAGCTTTACTGGTACAGTCAACGCAAGTTCTGGTAGCTTTACTGGTGCTGTCACTGCAACTTCTGGTAGCTTTACTGGCGCAGTCAACGCAAGTTCTGGTAGCTTTACTGGCGCGGTTTCAACTGTAAGTAAATTTACAGCAGGCGATGTAAGCGTAAACGACGGCAATGATATTGCAGTTATGGATGGAAATGACGATGAGTATAGATTTTATGCGGGTGCATTAAATCCTGATAACGCTCCTTTTAAAGTCAGAAAAGACGGTAGTATTGACGCTACAAATATTTCAATTTACGATGAAAATGGGCAGCTTATTCTTGATGCGGAAGGGTTACACGGAATCGCGTTAGCAGGCATTTCTGCAGCTTCTGGTGCCGGTGTAGAAGAGGTTTCGGGGCTTCTTGATGACCACGATGATGAAATTACAATTACTACAAGTTCTACAAATGAGTCGTGGACAGTCAAAGGAAAGGTAAATGTAAACGATAATGACTCTAGCTCCATTAGTATATCTTGTGCAAGTACAGTAAGTGAAGCGGATGCTGCAAATCAATTAGAGGCTTGTCAGTTAAAAATTGATTATCAGGTAAAACCGGAAGGGGGTTCTTATAGTACTCAATCCACCCTTTCATACAATTTTGTAGACAGTAATTCTGCTACTCCTTCAGGCGCAGAGATAGGAATTAACACCGTAGACAGAGGAGCAAGCTACTCTGGGTCTCTTACACGCTACTTTGGTGTAATTTCAGGGGGTAATTTAGAAGTTATTACATACGCAAATGCTCAATCAAAGCCTAGGGCGAGACAATATGCTGTAGGAAAAACAACCCTTACTTTTGCTAGTGTAGGAACTTACAAAGTAAGAATACGAGCTCGTTTAGTACTCTCCAACACAAGCACTCTTGTTTCGCCTTCTACTAGTATTCCTTTATCAGATAATACTAGTACTGGTGTCGTATTAAACGCTGCTAGTAGTCCTTTAGACCAAAGTGCTCTAGAAGAAGGTCGTAGGCTATATACTATTACTACTAGTGCGGATAGTATTCTTGCAGGCGCTGACGACGATACATTCGCTTCTGGTACTCCTACCTTACTTACTTCCGGAGGTACAATTACTGGTGACCTTACTGTTACTGGTGATCTTACTGTGAGCGGATCAAGCACAACCGTAAACACAAACGATCTTACCGTTGCAGATAAAGAAATTACTCTTAACTACCATGCTTCGAATGATACTTCAACTACCTCTGACGGAGCAGGTATTACAATTCAAGACGCAGTTGACTCGTCTACGGATGCGAGCCTGCTTTGGAATAAAACTAAGTCTGCATTTGATTTTAGTCACGGAATAAGAGTTCCTGATAGTGCGTATGCCTTGTTCGGAGCAGGAGATGATCTCAGTATTCGTCATCACAACTCTAATAGTCTTATAGTAAATGAAACTGGGGATTTGTACATTCGAAATGCCGCGGATGACAAGGACGTAATTTTACAGTCAGACAACGGCACGGGCGGGGTCGTTACTTATCTTTTCTTGGACGGCAGTAAAGTACAAACTACTTTCACACAGCCAGTAGAAATTGATTTATCTTCAAATAATACTACTAATGGCTTTAAGATTAACGCCGATAATAATACAGCAAACTCTGTCTTTAACGCCGCCTATATTGATTTTGATATTAGTGGCACGGATACTGTATCTGCTGGCTCTGATCGAGTCAAGACAGGCCTTTTTGTCGATTTAGATTCGACAGCATCTGGCGGAGATACTAGTGATGAAACTCGTTTGTATGGAGTGTATGCTGATGTTCGAAACAACGGAGCAGGCACTTCTGATAGAGTAACTGGTGGATACTTTTATGGACGATCTAGTCATACACATACTGGTACTACTACCAATGTTAGAGGTGCTGAAGGATACGCGTATTCAAACCCCACTCAAGGAGTAGTTACTGAGGCAGTGGGCGTAAAAGGTACTTCATATTCGGCCGTTTCCGGAACAGGTACGATATCAAATATGTATGGAGGTCATTTTATAGGCCAAGTTAATTCGAGCAGCTCTTCAACAATTTCAAGAGTTCACGGAGTGTATGGAATAGCAACAGTTTCTCAAGATCAAGTGGGTACTATAACCAATCTTTACGGTCTAAGAGGAGAAGTTCAGTATGATAATACTACAAACAACCCTACTGTCACAAACAGCTTCGGCGTCTATTCCGAGATTGATGAAAACGTAAGTGACGATTCAAATATAACACTTACAAATACGTACTTATTCTATGGAATGTACTCAGGCACACAACAAGGCGCAAATAACGCTTACGGTTTGTATATTGCTTCAAGTGTGGACAACTACTTATATCGACTTTCTGCAGGTTCTGGAGGAATCCGAAGAAACAATAATACAAGTAGTTTAATTATTTATGGAGGAGAAAGCACGGGAGCACACATAGAGTTATTTGGTAATGCCCATGGTACTACACCAAGTAAAGCTTTCTACGATGCAGATGCTCACTCTATTCGGAACGTAGCTGGTACAAGCACGTTTTTAAATATAGATAATGTAGATGCTGACTTCAGTGTAGATCTGAAGATGAACAATGGCAAGAAAATAATCATTGATACAGATTTAAATACTGGAAACTTTCAAGTAGGAGAAGCACTTCGAATTGATGATGGAGCTACTCTTATTGATCGTGGTCTTGCATTTTACGAAACTTTGAACAGTGGCGTAAGAAATCATTATATTGCGTTTAATACAGAGCTTACAACAACGGGATCTGCATATGTATATACTCAGGGTAACTGGGGTGGGTCTTCTTTTATTGAGTTTGAAACTGGTGGAATTGATTTCCATTACAATGGTCAAGTAACTGGCGGGTCGAGAGATGCAGTTACTCCAGCTCAACGTCTCCGAATCGGAACAAGTATTCAAGTAGGTACTGCTACAGATAGTACTACCTTGGAGTTCCCAGACAAGACGGGAGTGCCGGATGATCCTGCTGCTGATTCAGATAAGCGTCAATTAATTAAGATGGGTCAGGGCGGAAATGGCGGAATGTGGCAAGCGTCGGGAAGAGGCGCAATGCTGCTCTCTTCTGCAGACGATTCTCTTGTTTTTGCAAATGGCGATGTAGGAAGGTCCTACGATCCAAATGCTGGAGGCCACCATCCAGATGTAAACTCAGAAACAATTGCGCTTCTGTCTGATTTTGATATTCGATTCACTACAGGATTGCAAGACGGCTGGGACGGAGGATCAAACTACTCTCCTTCAACTTCTATTTTTTCTGCTGCTGGGTATTTAGGTGTTCGTACTACATCTCCCAGAAGTCCTTTACAAATTAATGCTTTATCTGCCACAAACTACTATGCTGTTACTCGTTCAAATGGCTTAACTGTTGTTGGTAGCAATGTTGCTTTAGACACGGATGCTGCGGGCAATATTGATATCATAGGAACTAGTATAAGCTCAGGCACGGGAGGAAATGTAGCCAAAGGGCCTTCTATTACTTTCTCTCAAAATGTATCAGAGTTTGTTGATGGGTACGAGCAAGTAATTGGTGGAATTAAAACTGAACTTTTAGGAACGGATACAAATACCCATGCAAATAGTGCAATGCGTTTCTATGTATCAACAGGCATAGGAAACAATACTAGCCTTAACGAACGCATGACAATTTTAAATACTGGAAACGTGGGTATTGGCACGTCTTCTCCAGATACTAAACTTCAAGTGGTTTATAACGGCGGACATACTTCTGGCAATATTTCTTTAACTCATTCAGCTTTAGATATTTATAACCCCCTTCAAGCAGATACAGATGAAAAAGGTGCGATATTAACTTTCTCCGACCATTATCAAGATGCAAATGGATATCCTCGAACAGTACGTGCTGCTATAAAAGGTGGAACAGATACTACAGGAAATACGGCTGACGGATTCCTAGCTTTTTATACTGATTCTAGTAGTGCAAACTCCGCTTCTGAAAGAATGCGTATTACTAAAGACGGAAGGTTAGGTATCGGTACAAGTAACCCACAACAAACTTTGCAGGTCGATGGAAATATTAGAATAAACCACCCTGATAATGGTGGTTCTCCTGCAATGACTGCGACCTTACAGATGTACGGCTATGATGGTAGAGGAGTAGGAATAAAGCTAAGAGACCAGCAAAACAATGCTAGCAACCCTAGTAATAGAGAGTGGTTTGTTGGAACAGGATATGTTCAAAGTAGTTTTAATATTGGATATTCTGCTACAGGCTCCCAGTCTTCATACGCAGCAAATAATAAACTTACTATAACAACGGATGGTAAGATTGGTATCGGCACTGTTGCTCCCACAGACGTTTTAGAAATAAGCAAACAACTTTCAGCCGCCTCAACCGTAGATTTTCCTTTAGTAGTTACGTCAAGAGATGATGCAAATTCTATAGATCAGCAAGGAGGAGAAGGTGTAGGCCTTAAGTTTAGGCTTGCAAATAATTCTTCGTCTGATCCAGGAGGCAGTTTTGTAGGGGCTGGAATTGCTGCAATTCGAGAGAGCTCATCCGACACTAACAGTAGTACATCTCTTGCATTTTATGCGAGTCAAAATGATGAAACACTTGATCAATACATGACAATTCGGTCAAGCGGCAACGTTGGTATAGGCACCCCTTCTCCAAGTGAAAAACTTCACGTAAGCGATGGTCGCCTTCACGTCGCGAATGTTGGAAATGCAACCGGAACGTATGCTGCAGAGTTTGTGGGTACTCCAACCTATCAAGTACCTGTAGTTGGTGGAAATCAAGTTCATAATCAAGTTTCTAACGGCGTTTTAATAAAAGCAGGAGGTACAAATGTAAACAATGCAAAGTCTTACCCGCTACGAGTTAAAACCTTTGACGAAGCCGATATACTTGTTGTAGAAGCTAAAGATAAAAGAGTAGGAATTGGTACTACTTCCATAGACGAAAAACTACATGTTCAAGGTAGTGTAAACAATGACGATGTAGCGATCAAGATTGAGAATTCGTGGGATGACAATGATGCAAACTCTAATCCAACTGCTGCTCTAACATTTGCTACTGCAAGCATGAATGCGCATTTGAGAGTTCATGGAGCACCTGCAGACACTGCATCAAAGCACCAAATTGATCTTGGAAGTACTGCAAACGGATCTTTCATTACATTTACGCCTGCAAGCACGGAGATAATGAGACTTACTAGTACTGCTGTAGGTATCGGTACGGCCTCTCCTACATCAAATCTACATATTAGAGAAGTAAATAATTTTGGAGCAGCTCAAGGGTCAACACTTCTTACTCTTACAAATGAAACCACAAACGATCTGAATCTGCAAAAAACATTCATTGACTTCGAGTTCAAAGATACTAACGGTAACGAAATTCCACAAGTACGTATTGGTGCTGAAGTTGGTCCAAACACTAACGCAGATTCTCAACAAAAAGAAGGCGAAGGTGCGTTTATAGTTTATACAAATGATGCAACTACAGATACGGCTGCTCCGACAGGTTTAGCAGAGCGTATGCGTGTTGACTATACCGGCAATGTTGGAATCGGCACTGCTTCTCCTGCTGATAAAGTAGAAATCCGAGACGCTAACTCGCAACTAAGATTAACTGATTCTGACGATAATAAGTTTGTTCAGTTCAGCTACTCTGGCGGATTTTTAGCTGTAAGAAATAACGACGCAGGCACTTCTGCTAATCTTTTCTCACTTACTGAAACTGGTAATTTTAGTATTGGTATTCTTAATCCTGCCAGCCGTCTACACGTTAAAATACCTAATTTATCAGGGGGCAATAACGGTAACGGTCTTTTAATAGCTGATGACGATGCAGCACTAAAGTTAGAAATTAAAAAGGGAACTGGCGGAGTTAATGCTAATAGAAGAATAGCCCTTTATGAAGACGGCGGAAATTACCCTCTTTATTTGCAAGAAGAAGGAGGTAATGTAGGTATAGGAGAATTTCGTACTACTCAACCAAATGCTAACTCTCAGACAAGTCTAATTCCTTCTTCGCCTTTGCATGTATTTGACACCGTAGGCGCTGCAGACACCGCCGTTTTACTTAAATTAGAAACATATCGTAGTGATTACGGTGTTGATCCTGGAAAAATTGCACTTGACTTCAAGGGGCAAGACAGTAATAACGCAGAAAATTTTGCTCGAATCGCACAAGCCACTGTAAATGATACAGACTACGGGCACAATAGCGAAGCTACTTCGAATCTGATTTTCGGCATGACATATGCGGGCACATATAACGAGCGAATGATCCTGACAGGTACAGGTAGACTAGGTTTAGGTACTCTTAATCCTACAACAAATTTGCACGTACTAGGAACCACTGGAGATTCCGGAGCTACAACGGTTCGCATAGGTGGAAGCGAAGTCGGTGTAGGTAACCACACACCAAAATTGGAGTTTGTAGAATCAACAACTACAGCCGGAGCAATGCACTATGGTTTCTCAATTACTGGAGATGGTGCAAGTACAAACGATTTACATATAAAACACCATGAAAACTCCACTTCAGGAGCAGTCGCCATTGCTATAGAACGAGAAAACGGCAATGTTGCTATTAATCGTAGCGATGCTGCTGTAGAACTTGATGTTGGTGGTACTGGATGGTTCCGCCAGGCAAGTGCAGATGGAGTAGCACTACGACTAGGTCAGTTGGACAGTAATCCAGGGACGCCTCTTTACTACGTGAAGTGTGACGATACCTCAAACGATCAAATACAAATTTACTCAGTTAGACACGGATCAAACTTTAAACTTGCAAGAAGTAGTCCGGCAGGCGGAAATATTTCCGTAATGGATGTTACAGGAAACGGAGGAGGAAGTACTACTCTTCAATTATATGACCAAGCATCGCCGTCTTCAAGTACAACTGTTGGCACTAAGATCAAGTTTAATACAAGGGGAGATTCGTACTTTAGTGGTGGTGGACTTGGAATAGGAACTCAAAGTCCTACGCACCAACTACACGTTATAGATTCTGCAGGTAGTTATAGCGACGGAGACAAGCCTATTGCTGTTATTCAAGCAGCCACTGACCATAGACATCTCCTAAAAATTAAAAACACAAATGCAAATGCAACCGCAGGTGCAAGTCGTGCGGGTATTGACTTAGATGCTGCGAATCATGAAGACAGCGCTCGTGTACGAGCAATTCTTGATGTACGCTCAAGAACAAGCGGTGGAGGCGGTGGAGATACTAATCTTACTACTCCGTTTGATTTTTCAATCTATACAAATAACCATGATACAATTACTGTATCTGACGGTGCGCAGGAAAGTAGTTCTGTACCCGGAGGTACTCTTGCTTTACATATTGACGAAAATCAACACGTAGGAGTTGGAACAAGCTCAACAACTCATAACTTTACTTCAGATGTAGGAGCTATCGGAAGTAATACTTATGCGGGCCACTTTATTGGATCTTTGACTTACACTCCACCAAATACTAGTACCTTTAACCAAGTATCGAACGGTGTATTGATTCAAGCAGGGGGCTTTAATGCTGTAGGAACTTCTTACGCATTAATGGTTCAAGATAGAGCTTCTACAGAGTTGTTTGCTGTAAATGGAAACACGGGTGCAGTAAGATTCCATGATGCGTTTACCTTCCCCACTACTGACGGGCAAGAAAACCAAGTACTGAAAACAAATGGAAACGGTACTGTAAGCTGGCAGAATGATACAAGTACAGTTCAAAGCATTGCAAACTTTGCTGACAATAGAGTGATCACTGCAAGTGATGCGGATTCTTTAAACGGTGAAGCATCAATGACGTTTGATGGGTCTTTGCTAACTGTTACTGGTAATATTCAAATAGCGGGCTCAGATCCTATTCTCAAGAGAGATCAGTATGATTATTTAGACTTTGATGATGATAGCCAAACTTATACTGGAGGAACAAATGCCACAACACTTTCTTCGGTTTCCGATGTAGCAATTCGCACAAACGCAAACGACGGTGGTGGGGGTTTATTTACAATAGTTACTGGAAATAGTAGCCCCACCCAGATGTTACAAATTAATACATCTGGAGATGCAACATTCGCGGGGTCTGTATCTGCAACAACCAAGTCGTTTGATATTAAGCACCCAACAAAAGAAGGCATGCGCCTACACCACGGCTCTTTGGAAGGACCAGAGCATGGCGTATATGTACGGGGTCATGCAACTGAAAGTATAATTGAGTTGCCTGAGTATTGGACAGGCTTGGTAGACGAGAAAACTATCACAGTACAACTTACTGCAAATGGACGTTTCCAAAAGCTGTATATTGAAAAAGTAGAAAACAACAAAGTATATCTACGTAACGCTTCATGGTTTAGCAACAAAATTGACTGCTACTACATGATTAATGCAACTCGAAAAGATATAGAACAATTTGAGGTAGAATATGGGAATCCCTAAATATAAGAACTTAAATATAAAAATACGGCTCAAAAGTGATAACACAGTAGAATTTGAGCAGTTTAGCGAAGAAAAACCTACAATAACAGTAACGAATGACGGGGACGATAAGATTCTCGTGATTCAAGGAAAAATAGAAGAGATAAGAGAATATGGCGAATTATTCTAGTTCACAAAATGGTAACTTTAGCTCTAGCTCTACGTGGGGCGGAAATACTCCTACGACAGGCGATAATCTTACTATTAATCATACAGTTACTGTAGATACGGGTCTTACAAATCCAACAGCTGGTTTTGGCAATATTACGATCGCAAACAACGGTACTCTTACAAATGCAGATAATGCAACTTTAAGAGTAAACGGAGTAATTAGAGCACAGACTAGTAATTCTTCTCAACCTGCAACAATTCATTTTAAAGATCATTTTGTAGTTGAGTTTAAAGGAGTAGATGGAGACAATCATGGGTTGCAAGTAGACAATGCTGCAGGATGTCATTTGATACTTGAAGGAGACGATCCCACAGCCGTAACTACAACATCTGCTGCTACTGATGGTAATGTTTGTACTCATAGTCTAGCGAGTGCTTCAAATTTTGCTGCAGGAGATTGGATTCAAATTTATTCTTATGATTATACTTCTACAACTACAGAAAATGACGGAAAGCGTTTCGATGATGAAGGATTTTGGATTCATGATGTAAGTGGAAATACTATTTATACTCGTGACTACGTAGGGCCAGAAGATAGTACAATTTTAACTGCAAGCGGTATAAATGTTACTGTTTCTAATTCAAAAGTGTTTCGAGAAGGAATGCAAGTAATTTTTGGAACCGGATCAAATCGAAATATTCGCACTATTTCAAGTATAAACTATAACAAACATAGAATGGTTTTAGATTCGGCAGTTACAGGTAGTGTAGTAGGAGAAGTTGTATATCGTGCAATGTCTCTTAAACCTCATCCAAGCGGCTCCAAAGTTCGTAAAATGGCGTGGCAAGTTACAAGCGAAGCAGCAAGCGGAGCAAATACTCTTACTCTAAATACTACAGCAGGTTTGGCTGTGGGAGATCGTATCTGGGTAGAGAAACGCTCAGAGGCAGAAAGTACAACCGATAGTGCCGATCAGAATAGTGGGTATGATTATGTAATTTCTTCAATTAGCGGAAATACTCTTACTCTGTCTTCAAATCTCGGGTATAAAGTAGTAGAAACAAGTCTTGTATCATTAATGACTCGATCAATTCGTTTTGATACTGTAACTACAGATGGAAGTGATTATTATCACGTATATGTAGAGCATCGAAGTGGCTATGATCGTTTTATCGCATTGAAAGATGTACAGTTTAATGGTATCGGAGACCCAGATAATAATGTAAGAACAGGCGTTGTATTAAGAGGGCAGAATACTCTACAAAACCCTCCTGTTACTCTTACTCAAACAATTCCCACCCAACATCGAGGAACTTGGGTAGAAGGAATAACTACACTACACTGGCCCGGCCATGAAAGAGACTGGGGGAGTATTTGGATTTATGATGCAAGATCCTGTGTTGTTCGTGGCTGTACTTGTTTATACGGAGATGATGGTATTGCTCTTTATTATGAACCGCATAATGGAGCCCTCGGAAATATTAGCGCAGGTATGAGAAGTTATGGACTTCGTTTAGAAGGCACGACTGACCAGATGGATTGTGCATATATGTATGTGAGTCGATGTAATAATCGAATTCGACACTTTTCTTATGACTCAGGAATCGGAGGAGTAGTTCATAATATAATTTGTGATGCAACGGATTATGCAGGCGTTGGATGGTACAAGACTCATCCTGGAGAGGTTTGGAGGTGTAAGTTTACAGGAATTAGTGCAGGGGTAATTACAGAAGCAGTTGCAGAGCAATCAGGTGGAATGCTAGATTCTTTTGTTGGCCCCTTAAGCGGTAGAGCAAAACCAGAAGATCTGAACGGAACAAGTCAGCAAGGACAGTACAGACTGTCGCACTATAATCGAGGAGGCTCAAGTGGCTCTTCAAAAAGTATTGAACATAACTTTGAGTATGATGCAATGAGATGTTACGGATACTATTGGGAAGCTGTGTGGAATGATACCGAAGATGCGTGGCACTTTTCTCGATACAGTGGAGGATCAAACAGTCCTTCTATGGGAGAAACAGTTTATATTCCTGCAAATACAGTAGGAAGATTTACAGTAAAATGTAAAGCTGTAAGTAATTTTAGTGGTACTCGTCCTTATGCTTTTGCAATTGACGTAAAAAGTAGTTATAGTGAAAATATTCTTGGATTTACAGCAACTACAAACCGACCTTTGAGAGGAAAACGATACAACGAACAATTTACTTCTGCCTTTGACTCTGCATATGAAGAAAAACAAATAACAATTACAGCAGAGCCTTTTAGCCGTTATTATAAGGTAGGAGTAAGAGCAGATAACAATAATGCTCGAGAAGGTTTTTATATTAAAGAATTTAACTTTTACTTAGATGGATCAGTCAACAATCGAATGTTTTTATCAGGAAGTCACGGGTCAGTAAACCCCGTTACGGTTTCTCAATTTAGAACAAGCTTTACTCAGCAAAAGAAAAGATTAGGAGGAAGAATTAAATGAGTGATGATGTATTAATTACCCCCGCATCACGAAAAATAGAGTTTAAAGACTCTGGCGGAACAGTGGACGCTAAAATTGAGACAGATTCTAGTGGTAACTTAACAATAACGAATCCAGGAGGAGATATCTCTCTTGGAGATACAACTGCGGATGTATTTATTGGAGATGGAGTCAATAGTGTTGATCTTGTGTTTGAACAAAATGGCGAGATTCGTGGTACGTCTGGTGTAACTCTTACGCTCGGCGATAGTAACACTACTCTTCGTACCGGTACTGATTTGAGTCTAAACAGTAATGATATTACCAATGTCGGTGCTATTTCTACTGAAACAGCTACAATAACGGATACAATTACTGGTGCAGGTGCAGCAACATTTAACAGTACTTTAGCAGTTAGTTCTACTCTTACAGCTCTCAAAGGCGTTATTACGGATATTTCTTCAAACGGTAGAGGGATATTTAGAAATAATACTGGCTATGATCTTCGATTGGGAGGAGGTACAGACATATCCAACGGTGCATATATTTCGTTATCAGGTCATACTCGTGGAGGGGTAGGCAACTCACAAACTGGTAGATTAGAATATCATACAGGAGGCAATACTTTTTCGAACAGAGCATCTGTTTTAGGCGATCATGTTTGGTATACTAATTGGAATGGTGGTAATATTGTCTTAATGCATATAGATAGTAGTACGGGCCACCTCGCTCTTAATATGGGAACAGATTCTGCAAAACAAGCGTTGTCCGTAAAAGGCGCTTCAACAATTGCTGCAGGGGATACATTTAATCACCATAATACTCAATTTAGCTGGCATAAAGCAAATACTGGGAGCACGGGGGCAAATGTTTGGTATAAAGTTGCTGATATAACTGTTCCAGATGTAGCTTATTCTGCAGTGTCAATGGAAATTTATTATGAAACAGGGCTAAATAACTTTGGCAATAATGACTATGTAGATATTCAAGAAGTATTTTGTACAATTACAAGAAATAGCACAAGCGCTACAAATAATTCTCCCGATAACGCAGTTTTAAAAGGTAGAAGTACTGACGTTCGAGTATACAAAACAGCAACAGGCACGTATCAACTTCAAGCGAGGCATGCTGGTGCAAACAGTTCATACAATGTGAGAGTACGAGTTTATAAAGGCAACGAGAATGTTACAATTACTCCTGCAGGAAGTGGTAGTACCCCAGGAGCAACATCCGGGGGCACCGCATATACTGTAACAAGTGCTATTTCAGGAAATGATGGAATTAAGCATTTTATAGGTCAAATGAACGCAGAACACGTGCATGTAACTTCAGGTACTTCTGCGGACGCCTCAATAATAATAGAATCTGATACGGACAACAACAATGAAAACGATAACCCTCAACTCATGTTTAGACAAGACGCGGGTATTACTATTGCAAAAGCAGGATTAACTGGAGATGCAGGACAAATATATACAGATTCGCTAGGTAATGCGGCGTATTTTGGAAACGATGAGAACGCATCTGTACAGCTATACACAAATACAACGGCTAGAATGACTATTTTAGGTACTGGAAACGTAGGTATTAATACTAATAACCCGGCGGATCAGTTAGAAATTAGAGATAATCATTCACAGTTAAGACTTACAGATTCGGACGATAGTAAATTTATACAATTTAGTTATTCTGGAACTAAGTTAACAATAAGAAATAATAACTCAAACACTTCTACCAACCAGGTTACTTTAGATTCAATTGGTAGTTTAGGCGTGGGTACAATGAGTCCCAATGCTAAAATTAATACAGGTACTTATTTCAAACCTGAGTCTACAGGAAGATTTGTATCTATTAATGCTCCTGCAGGAGGGTTCTTGATGCTTGAGTCTTCCACTCTAACAGACAATGACCAGATAGGAGGCCTTTATTTTACAGCAACTTCAGGTCAGGCGGATGCTCATAGACAAGTGGCAGGGATAGATGCAATTGTAGATGCACATTCTACAAATACAGTTTTAAATGGTGCCGATCTTCGATTCTTTACAAAGCCAAAGGGCGGAGGAACTTCTGTTCCTCGAATGACTATTCGATCTACTGGAAATGTGGGTATTGGTACTGATGATCCACTAGCAACATTAGATGTAAGAGGAGATATAGAGTTAAACTCTACGTATCCTGTAATAAGATTTAAAGATAGTGATAGTGAAAATGATTTTTCTATCATAGGTAGCAGTGGTTTATTTAGAATTTACGACGAAGATGCTGCAGCTGCACGATTAGCTATTAAAAGTGATGGCAACGTCGGTATCGGTACTGACAATCCTAGCTCAAAACTGCATTTATACAAAGGCAGTCTAGGAGCAAATACTGGCGTAACGGACATGCTTTGTATCGAACTGAATCGAAGCGATCATAGTACAACTCCAAGCGGTCCTGCAATTCTATTTAAAGATCAAGATACTAATAACCCCACAAACGAAGCTCGTATCAAAATGATGACCGTAAATGATACTGATTACGGCGACAACGACGAAGCGTCCTCAAACTTACTGTTTGAAACAACAGACGGCGGAGTCGCATCAGACAAGATGATTATTACTGGTCGAGGAGTTGTAGGTATTGGAGAGGTTAGTCCTCTCGGAACAGGCCTACACGTTAAAACAGGAGATGCGGGAGCATTCTCAGCAAACGGCAATCACGATGATCTTATTGTAGAAGGATCAGGAAATACTGGTATTCAAATAATGAGTCCAAACGCAAACTATCAGTATTTAGCTTTTGGAGATCCTGATGCTGTAAATGCAGGATACATAAGGTACTATCACAGTTCTAACGAAATGACCTTGCGAGCAGGGGCAAAAGATACTGTTAGAATTACCGAGGACGGGTTGAGACTGGCACAAAAAGGGACGGCAACAGGTTCTAGTACTCAATTTAACTCAGGAACTCTCCAACTTACTGCAAGCGGATGGGATACAAATAATAATGTTGCAAGATCTGTAAGCTGGAAGATTCGCAATGTTCCTACTGCTTCTGTATACCCCGACCATGATTTAAAGTTTATCGAGAGTGACCAAGGAAATGAATATACAAAATTTGAAATACACGGTCGAGGTAGTACGAATCACACTGATCCGAAAGCCGCTACTTTTTATGGTAATGTTAGCATAGAGGGAGGAGGAACAGGAGTAAATGCGGGACCGGGTGAATTAAGTGTTCACTCCACTTTTACTATTACAGCGGCGGATAGTGAGCAGACAGACTCGGCAGACAGTACTACTGTTCCCGACAGTGCTGGTACTCCAAGTATGAAGATTCAATCTTCATCTTACACGGATGGTAGATATACAACTCGTATCGCAAAAATTGATCGAAGTGGCGGACTGCCCCTTTATTTCCAAGAAAGTTTAGGTACTGCAAACTCTTACACAAATCGAATGAGAGTTGGAACACACAGTCGTACAAATGGTGATTATCCGATAGAAACTTTCGGCCCTACTATGATAGGGGGCCGAATAGGTATACAAAATGGTGAATATATCCGTAGACATACCGCTTCTTGGCAAAATGCACCACAACACACAGTGCTCCATAATAGCTTTAAAGCTAACTTAGGGGATTATGTAACTCTGAAAGCGGCAGGAAACAAGACAAGTGGGCATGGAGCAATTACTGTAGCAGACAATGGTATTTTCTTTGGAAGATCAAACGCAGAAACAGGGGAGTTAGTTGCAAATAATGATGCGTCTAATCCACTAGATACTAACTACGGACATATAGATGCTACTGGTTTAAATGTAAAAGGGACTAGTTCTACTTTTTATTCAAGCGAAGCAAGCAATGCTCTTGCTATTGGTAGAAATACCAATGAAAAACTAGAAATAACAGTTACCGACAGTAACGTAGAAATTGAAGCTCACCAAGACTCCGATGGAAATGCAGCCCATACATTTAAACTTAATCGTACTTTTGCAGGCACAGGCGCAAATGATTTCCAAATTCAAAAGGGAGGGAGTGCTCAATTAAAGATTGATACAAACGGTAGTGTTCAAATTCTAGATGGTACTGGGGGGACTCCTTCTCTTAGCTTCATGAATGACACAAACACTGGTATCTATCGAGTGGGTACTGATCATCTTGGAATTCGTGCAGGAAGTCAGTATAATGGCTTTAATGTATCAAGCACTACTATTGCTCACGAAACGGGAATTACCGCCCAACACCCCGTACTAACTGTAGATACTTGGCTAAAAATTGCAAAGATTGATTCAAGAGGCGGAAGCAAAATTATATGCTCTTACACTGGAGGAGACAAAGCTCCTACTACATATGTTATTACGGCGTACAAAGACTGGTCTACAGGCACTGCAATGTCTATAGAAAAGTTGGGCAATGGAGACCATATTAAAAAGGCTCGTATTAAAACTGATACAGACGGAAAATACTATGTAGAACTTCTTTTTGCGGTAAATACTGCAAATTACAATTTTTACATATATCATCAAAGAATTCTAGGATATGACTCTGCTACAACAATTTATACAGGTACTCTTCCCGCGTCCGGAACTGGCACAGTATACGATACATTAAACTTCCCTTCTGACGATGGATATTCAAATGTAGGGTCAGTAGAAGGCGGGTCACTCATGACAAATCAGTATATCTATCATAGAGGAGATACTGATACTCACATTCGTATGTCGGAGGACCGTCTTCGATTTGTAGCAGGCAATTCAACTTTCTTTGACTTAGTTGAATCTACTACTAATTATATTCATGTTCCCCAGCCTAGAATTCGGGTTGGAAGTACTGCGGTAGCTCCAAATGCTGTTTTAGAATTAGTTAGAGACAGTACTGCTACTCCTAGCGATGGAGCAGGGAGCGATGCTCACGCATCTCTTCGTATTACAAACACAAATACAACTACGGGCGCTTCGAGTACGATTATATTTAATGCAAATGACTCAACCGGAGCTTCTCGTCATGGAGCTGCAATACAGTTTAAAAAAGCTAGTTTATGGTCTGGCGCAGGGTCTTACCCTGGAGAGTTATATTTCTGGACTCGACCAAGTGTTGGAAATCAAGTACCTGCACTAAAGCTTGATAAAGATGGAGATGGTATATTTAGAGGTAATGTAACTGCCTACGGCTCTCTTTCTGATCGCAAGTTAAAAGAAAATATAGAAAATATACCAAATGCTGTAGAAAAAGTACAGAAACTAAACGGAGTTACGTTCAATTACAAAAAAGACGGTAAAAAGGCTACTGGTCTTATCGCACAAGACCTTCAAGAAGTCCTTCCTGAAGCAGTTTATACTACTGAGGACCTTGAAACAAAAGAGGAGCGTCTTGCTATTCACTACGGCAACGTTGTAGGCCTGTTAGTAGAGGCACTAAAAGAGCAACAAACTAAAATTGATAATCTGACCGCATTGGTCAATGAACTTAAGGAGAAATAAATTATGGCAATTACTAAAACAACCAAGGTGCACAGAGTAGAAACTTACCCGCCGGTAAATCCTGGAGCAGGAGATACAATAAATTTACACCACCCAAGTATTACTGTTATTTACGAAGATACTCTTGATGACCCAGATGATGCAGAGTTACCTCTTACAGTAACTCGTGTAAAATACTTTACTCGTTATGTAGAAGACGGGGGCAGTGCTACAGATATGACTGGGGAAAACCAAATGGTGCAGGATATAGCTGCGGCACTTTGGACATAAGTCATGCCTCTTCCTGCCAGTGGAAATCCTATTAGCTTGTATCAAATGCAAGACTATGCTACAGACGCAAATCTTGATAACGATGCAGACATTTCAAATCCTGTAAGTATTAATGATGCAGTTATTCGTGATATAATCGGTAAAAGTGCAGGTACCACCATGTCATTTTCTGAGTGGTATGGTGCTTCCGGTATACCAGCTAAAAACGTATCTATTACTGTTGGAGTTATCACTTACCAATACGCTACATGGAGTGGACAACAAGCGACTTTAACTCCGTCTTTTGGCTCCGCAACTGTGACTAGTTTAAATAATATTTACTTGCCTATAAATTGGAGAGGTTTGTTTCATATTGGAAATAGTTCAGGGGATGGTTTATTTCTACGCTTAAATCAAGGGTCTAATAGTGATCTTGTAATGAGTAAAATTGTTGTAACTGTTGGGGGAAGTAGCTATGTCTATTTCCGATCAGATGCAACATATTCAAATTTAGGCAATAGTAACCACTCCTGGAAATGGACTCAAGCAAGTACTATTTTTGGAGCTAATAATTCTACTGCAACAGTTAAATGGTATATAGAAAATTGATTACTTATACAGAAAGACAGGATAGAAATCATCTTTATGCAAGAGTAGACTTTGAGGATGCTACTTACATAGAAGTACCAATTCATGGAGTTGCAGCAGAAGATATTCAAGAAAAGTTACGCGCTGAAGTAGAGATGCACAAGTGGTTAGTAGAAAACGTACCGCTTGACTAATAAAAAAGGGAGCTTGCGCTCCCTTTTCTTTACTCTTCTACTACTTCGGCTTCTGCGGGTTCCTCTACGAGTTCCGCTCGAAGCATTTCAGTAAACCCGTTGCGGGCTACTTCGATTTGATCAAGGCGAGCGCGGCTTCCGTTAGCTTGCTGTGCCAAGTCTTGTAGTTGGCCTACGATATATTGAGCCTTATCGCTAAGATCTTCAATAACGTAGTTGTTGTCGTCAAAAACCAAAGTTGGTTTTTCCTGTACATTTGTGTCTGTCATAATAGAAATTCCTATTTAAATATATCTTGCCAGTTACCTGTAGTGCTTGCACGTGCGTACTCAGTGGCTCGATTTTCAAAAAAGTTAGTGTGCTCTACCGCATTCAACATATAGTCTAGCCACGGTAAAGGGTTCTCTTCGCTGCCAAAAATCTTCTTCATAC
>FYBJ01000053.1_pt1 | contig 27976 bp, 25 predicted proteins | sample 1134611 | NCBI WGS metagenome assembly FYBJ01 (sample SAMEA104116008, study PRJEB20421) | marine metagenome | isolation source: marine | reverse complement strand
AGCAAGATTCATGGATCCCGCGGACAAGCCGCGGGACGTAGGCTCTCTTAACTTAATGGCTGTGACTACCACCCTGGCTGCAGACCTTTATAAAACTCCGGCTTGCTCTTAATCTGTCTGGGTGATGAGATGGCTTCGTTATACTTACGGGCTACATGAAAATAAAATCCTGAAGGAAATGGGCCAAGAATTTTTCCCATCTCATTAACAATACTCAAGCGCTTAATCCAGGATTGCTGTTCAAGCGGAGGAAGATACCAGAACCCCTGATGCAGCATTTGCTCATAGCCCAGCCGGGAAAGCCGGTGCTGAATCCTCATGGTTGAATGAATATGGGGCGAGTAGTCCCCAAAACAATTTAATTTTCCAAAACGTGAAGCCATACTCCATAAACTGTATGGATTAATTCCAATAATAATGATGCAGCCCATAGGTTTTAAAACTCTGTCAAACTCCTCAAGCACTACCTGGGGGTTGGAAAAAATCTCAAGAGCAAAGGGTGCGAAAAGGATATCAACCGAAGCCGTTTTTAACGACAACTGCTCTATCGGACAGATAAGTTCTGCCCGTTTATTGGATTGATCAGGACTGATTACCCATTGATGAACGCTGTTAAAGCATGACAACCATTGATTTTGGCCAAAACCGCCAATTTGAAGCAGAACATCCCCGTGCAAACAAGATGGAACCTCGGAGAGATGCCGGCCGATTTCATGAGAGATAAGTTTCCCCTGCTCTTTTCGAAACCAATTTTCCAAAGCTCGATATTTAGCTATCTGCGAATTTAACATTGGGAATGCCCGAGGTTCTTCTTTATATTTTTGTATCATAAAGAGGATAGGACAGTAAACAATTTTTCAATATACCCATTGAAAACAACCGGTCAAACCCAATATATACCCGTGATTTGAAAAATCACGGGTATACAAATCTGCATTGGATCCGCCCAGATGATAATACTGGGTTTTTTCTGACCTGAATTCTGGGCAAACTCTGCATTTTTTACTATATTTAAAGAAAATAAAATAAAGAATATCAATGGCAATATCAGCGAATGGAAAACGCTTACAAGGCATCAGCCAACTTCTCGTCCAGGAAAACCTGCTTGAGGAAGAGAAGGCACTCGAGTGCCAGCAAAAAGCTGCAGATGAAAAAGTCTCGTTCATTGACTTTCTTGTGCGCGAGCAATTGCTGTCAGCTGAGCAGATTGCGGTCAGCGTCGCCAATAATTTTGGCGTGCCACTCCTTGATTTGAATGCGATAGAACCGGAGAACCTGCCAGAAAATCTGGTCAGTGAAAAACTCATCCGAAGGCACCATGTTCTTCCTCTTTATAATCGGGGAAATTACCTTTATCTTGCAACAGAAGATCCCAGCAGACTGCTCTCACTAAAGGAAATTCAATTTCACACTGGCCTGCATACCAGCCCCATCGTCGTTGAATCGGATAAACTCAGCCGGCTTATTGAAAAATTACTGGTCGAAAAAGAAAGTCAGGGCTTAAGCGATTATGTTGATGAGTCCAGCGATTTTGATGGTCTGGAAATCAGTTCTGAAGAAGATGAAGAGCACGAAATGGAGGAAGCAGCCTCTGCAACAGAAGATGCTCCCGTCGTTAAATTTGTCAATAAAATATTAATTGATGCGATTAAAAGCTCGGTATCGGATATTCATTTTGAACCTTTTGAACGCAGTTATCGTATCCGCTATCGACAGGATGGGATGCTGCAAGAAGTCGCAAGCCCTCCGGTCAGTCTGTCCAGCCGTATTACCGCCAGAATCAAGGTGATGTCCAATCTTGATATCTCGGAACGAAGGATACCTCAGGATGGCCGTTTTAAAATGAAATTATCAAAAACCCGATCAATTGATTTCAGGGTCAGCACCTGCCCCACTGTCGGCGGCGAAAAAGTGGTCATGAGGATACTGGATCCAGGCTCAGTCAAACTTGGCATCGAAGCCCTGGGATTTAATGAAATACAAAAACAACATTTTAGCAAAGCCATCGATAAGCCGCAGGGCATGATTTTAGTTACAGGCCCGACCGGTAGTGGTAAAACAGTAACGCTTTATACCGCTCTGAATATTTTAAATACTGATGAAAAAAATATTTCAACCGCAGAAGACCCTGTTGAAATTAAAGTATCAGGCATTAATCAGGTGAATATTAATCCCAAAGCCGGCCTCCATTTTTCCGATGTACTTCGATCGTTTTTGAGGCAGGATCCTGACATTATCATGGTGGGTGAGATACGGGATCTGGAAACGGCTGAAATTGCAATCAAAGCTGCTCAGACAGGGCATCTGGTCTTATCGACACTCCATACCAACAGTGCAGCAGAAACACTGACAAGGCTGGTAAATATGGGGGTACCTTCTTTTAACATTGCCAGCTCGGTCAGTCTCATCATCGCGCAAAGACTGGCAAGGAAACTGTGTGAGAATTGCAAAACGATTCGTGACGACGTCACAGAAAAGGGGCTTATTGAATTAGGTTTTACGCCGGATCAGGCACAGCAGCCGGTTTATAAAGCCGTTGGCTGCCCGCAATGCAGCGATGGCTACCGTGGTCGAATTGGATTGTTCGAGGTCATGCCAATGTCGAAAGAAATTGGCAAGCTGATTATGTCTGGTGGTAACTCGCTGGATATCCTGAAACAGGCGCAGGCGGATGGTATGCTGACAATTTATCAATCAGGATTAACTAAAATACTGGAAGGCACAACAACCATCGAGGAGGTCAACAGGGTTACTGTTGATTAAGGCTATGGCAAAAGAAGCAAACAAAGCGGTTATATATCAATATGAAGGCTTAAATCGCTCCGGTGAAAAAATCAATGGCGAAGTTGAGGCACGCTCGCTCGCCATGGCAAAGGCCGACTTGCGAAAGCAAGGGATTGTAGCCAAAAAAGTGATAAAAAAAAGACAAGGCCTTTTGAGCGGACATGGAAAAAAAATAAGCCAGGCCGATATCACCGTATTCAGCCGCCAGCTGGCAACCATGATTGAAGCAGGAATTCCCTTGATTCAATCCTTTGACATCGTCGCAAAAGGACAATCCAATAAACGAATGCAGGAATTACTGGGCCAGATTAAAAATGATGTTGAAACAGGTTTAACCCTTGCCGAATCACTATCCAAACACCCCCAGTATTTCAACGATCTTTTTTGTAACCTGATTGATGCAGGCGAAAAATCGGGTTCGCTCGATATCATGTTGAATAAGGTGGCAAGTTATAAAGAAAAAGTGGAAACCATCAAGAAAAAAATCAAAAAAGCCCTGACCTATCCATTAGCCGTTGTTGCCATTGCTTTTCTGGTGACCGCCGGATTGCTGATATATGTTGTGCCTCAATTTGAGTCATTGTTCAAAGGCTTTGGTGCCGACTTGCCGGCTATGACACGAGTGGTTATCCGTATGTCAGAATTCTTTCAGGCATATTGGTATCTTATTTTTGGAGGGATAGGAGGCGCCATTTATGGATTTATTTACGCCAGAAAAACCAATGCCAATTTTGCCCTTTCGGTGGATAAAGCCATGTTAAAATTCCCGATCATCGGCGGTATTCTTGAAAAAGCAGCCATCGCGCGGTTTTCCAGAACGTTGTCCATTACCTTTGCCGCCGGTTTACCGTTGGTTGATGCCTTGCGCTCCGTTGCCGGCGCCACAGGTAATATCCTTTATGCCAACGCTACGGATACGATTAGGGAAGAAGTTTCAACCGGTCAGCAAATGCAGCTGGCCATGGAGCATACGCATATGTTCCCGAATATGGTCGTACAAATGATTGCAATTGGCGAGGAGTCAGGAGCGCTTGAGCAAATGTTATCGAAGGTCGCTGATTTTTATGAAGAAGAAGTCGACAATGCCGTCGACTCGCTCAGTAGTTTGCTTGAGCCGTTAATTATGGCAATATTAGGTATTCTTGTTGGCGGCCTGGTGGTTGCCATGTATATGCCGATTTTCAAACTGGGATCTGTCGTCTAATGGAACTACTTAATCTGCTTCAATCGCAACATCCATGGTTTTTTTACAGCATGCTGTCGCTGCTTTTATTGTCGCTCGGAAGTTTGCTGAATGTTGTTATTTACCGCCTTCCAATAATGCTGATGGCAGAATGGAAAGATGAGTGCCGAATGCTTCTTGAAGAAAAACCCTCGCTGGCTATCGCATCTCAAAAATCATTTAATCTGTTTTTCCCCCGTTCAAGCTGTCCTCAATGCAGCAATACCATAGCATTCTGGCAAAATATCCCCTTGATAAGTTATCTCTTTTTAAGAGGTAAATGCTATTACTGCAAAAGCAAAATATCCTTGCAGTATCCACTTATTGAATTTCTAAGCCTGACGCTGGGGCTGTTTTCCCTATGGCACTTTGGCCTTGGCCTCCAATTTTTCGCAAGCCTGCTTTTTATCTGGATATCATTAAGCCTTATCATGATTGATATCAAAAACCAGTTGCTGCCTGACAGTCTGACCCTGGCTTTGCTCTGGCTGGGATTAATATTTAATTGTTATGATACATTTACTGCACTCAATAATGCCGTTTTAAGTGCAGCCGGTGCATGGCTGTTCCTGTGGTGTTTTATCCGTCTGTTCTATTTAATCACAGGCAAAATTGGTATGGGGAACGGTGATTTTAAGCTCTTTGCAGCCTTTGGCGCGTGGTTTGGCTGGACTCAGCTGCCCTTTATACTCATCCTCGCAAGCCTTAGCGGTGCTGTTATCGGTCTTATCTATTTAAACATCACAAAACAGGACAAGGGCTCAACGCCTGTTCCCTTCGGACCTTTCTTATGTTTTGCAGCAATGATCAGCCTGTTTTGGGGTGAAGCCTTTGTCAGCTGGTATTCAAATTTATTGACTGGCACCTACTCATTGCAATAGACTCCACGCGCAGAAAAATAAAACTGACGGGATTTTATGCGCAATTACATACCTAATCTACTGGCTCAGACAAAACAGCATTTAAATGATTATTGCTATAAGTTTGGAATTATTGATAATGTATACATGGCAGTACAATCAGAAATCGCCGGCCTCATTTCCCAGTCAGAAAAACTGCCTGAGCATGAACAAAGTGAACAGTTATTTATTTTACTGAATGGTTTATTTAATGTTGACTGCAAGGTTATCGATGACAAACTGGAATACCGTATAAAGTTGATAAAAATAGAGATAATCTCCCATCTCTCCGCTTCTATTAATGATAATCCACTATCTGCCCTGGAAATAATAAACATCCTCCTCCGCATAGAAAATAAAAACGAATTGAAAAAAATATTAACGGCTACCTATTACGAGGATAGGGATCGTCTTTTCCCGTTAACAAGGAATATACTCCATCAGGCCATCATCAATGCGCCATGCACCGTTGAGCCTTTATTAAAACTATTAAATGAATACAAAGATGAAGATTTGTTGATTAAACTTCTTGAAACGAACGCGTTTTATCAAAAACCATTAGCAAATTCTATCGTTAAGAAATATCATGGCAATGCTTTATACATCGCATTGATTAGAAACAGAAAGCCTGCCGTTATTGAGTCTATTTTAGATGCCATCTTAAATCTTGAAAACCACCAGAAAAAGATAGAGATACTCGCGAAGACTGCCGCAGAAATTAGAAAATTCCCCGAAAAACATCATGGTAAACAATTTAAAAATATCATCAATCATATCCATGAGGCTGAAGCAAAGGAATTGATATCCAGCGGAATTGACCTAAAGGCTATGAGCCTGTTTGAAAAAAATACCAGTTTACTACCCAAGCAGATTTATCGTCATTCGATTCAAACAAGGGATCTCGACCTTACTTTCAAAATACCCTTTCAAAATTTTATTCCTGTAATCCTGAAACTGGCATGTGTAGACTTTAAATTTTACATAAAAGCAATGGAAAGCGAGTTGGAAATATATGTCAGTATGCCTTCATCTCAGCTTGAAAAACTTGATAACCAGACGGAGAACTGTGCTGAGGCAGCTTCATCCACCTTAACGGTCAATGAAATTAATAAGAGCTTTGTTCTGGCTTTTAGAAACTGCACAAACAAAAATCATATTGTTATCAGACTATTCGAACGTCTGCTGGATGAAGAAACCTTCGATCAACTGCTGCTATCTAAAGAAAACGCAGCAATCATTGTGGCGAAATATTCTATAGTATATCCTAGATTCGTTAAAGCACTTGAGCGTTCTGACAGTGATGAAGTTAAGGTCGAATGCTTATCGCTATTGAACAATCATGCTGAGAGCCTGCTTCGTTATGCATTGGTGTTTAACCGCTCTCTTGTCAGACCCATCTTAAATATCATCAGAACGATAAAAAATGAGCATCAAAAAGTAGAAATATTAATGGATGCAAACGCTAAAGGAGAAGGCTCACTTTCGATTGCGGCTTTTAATTCATCCACCTTTCTTCACGATATTCTGAGTCTCATTCATGAAATGAAAGAGCAGCAAAACAAATTGATTTTACTCAGTCAACGTAACTGTGACGGAGAAACACCTCTGCACCTGGCTGTTCGCTTCAATAATAGAGATGGGATAAAAGCAATTATCAATGCGTTTGCAAATTTAGCAATTGAAGCTGCAGCCTCATCAAGCAGTTCTGCAAAACAGGGTTATAGTCAAAACCCCGGCGGATTTTTTAATCAGGCGAATGGTAGACCTGAAGAACAGGAGAATGCAGAAGCGGCTTATTGCCCCTTCTGACGTTTCATAATTGCTGAGAAAAATTCAGGCTTATTCAATCCGATGGCAGCGAAAATTTGTGGAACCTTATCCCAGCTGCCTTCCATTTCAATGCTTTGAACAACAAGATCGAATCCCCCATCTTTATCTGTCGCCACGCCCCAGCCATTGATAAAACATAGCCCTCTTAACCGTTTAGCCTGAACATGCTGCAACTGCTCGGCGGCTTTTAAATAAGCATGAGCTTCCTTGAATGTTTCAAGCGCATGTTGCTCATTGAGCTTGCTGTCCAGTATTTGAGAATGCTGTAAAGCCAGCCGGTACCGTGCCTCTTCCAGCAAGTGTTTGCCTAACAGGAAATTAGCCTCGGGATGTTCAAGCTCCGCTGCAGAACGATAGCATTCAGAAACCGCAATCTGAGCAAAAGGGTATTTTTTGTGGCCTATCAATTTTTTGTATATTTTCGCTAAAGCAAGATAACAGTTAATTTCTTTTTTTATCAATGGGCTGGCCGCAGGATCAGATCGTCGACCATGCTTGTAGGCTTTGATTTTTTTATTAAGCCTTTTTATTTTTCCGGAACTGAAAAACATATCAAAATCCTCCCATGCCAGAACCTATAATATCGATTCCACAAAATAAGCCGCTAATAGTATCAGCCCCATAAGAATAAGTATTTTAAATAACAAACTGAAATCACCAGCTGATTTTTTTGCCATTCGAAGCCAAAACCCTTCTTTTTCTTCCTCATTCACTGTTTGTTGCTTTTGAGGAAGTTCGGGTTCATAAATTTTATTATCAATTTTGTTGGAAGCATAGTAAGAATACAAGGTTAATACAACACCGGAGAGAAAGAATGTCAGAAAAATGATGAGTTGACTATAAAAATCTGAAATTCGCAGATGGGTATGGAGATAATAATACATATGCTGAATTAAAATTGGAACGTCATAGGATAAATTCCAGACAAGGTGAGGCAGCAGATAAATACTGAATATCAGCAGCGAAAGGCCGCCGATTAGACAGAGTATTCCAGAAATATAAAGCGGTTTATCCGTTTGATATCGATCCTGTTCCATAATGACCTGTATGATTTTGAAATAATGAGTATTCTTTTAAGATAGCAAAAGAAATTCAGCTATACAAACAATTCAACAAAGAGGGAAAAATATAATAAATTCTTCAAAGAACTCCGGCTGACACATTGAAAAAATATATCAGCATGGTTACTCTAATAGCTTTACGGAATATTCATGAAGCGACATATCTATTTAATTTCTGACGGTACCGGACTGACTGTTGCCGGACTCTGTAACAGCCTTATCACACAGTTTGAAGATAAAATTGAATTTGAGCAGCATAGCCTGCCCTATATTGATAGCCTTGAAAAAGCAAATGATGTCGTTGATAAGATAAATTATGTGGCCAGTCTGCATGAAGAACTTCCGCTGGTATTCATGACCCTTGTCAATCCTGAAATTAATGCAAGGATAAAACAGGCTGATGCCTGTTTTTTTGATCTGTTTAATACTTTTATGACACCGCTTGAAAAAGAGCTTGGCGTCAAATCATCTACAAAAGTCGGCAAAACACATAGCATGGATAATAATCAACGCTACCGGAATCGTATTGAGGCGATCGATTATACCCTGTTGCATGACGATGGCATTCATACCAAGGATTATGATAAAGCTGATATTATATTGATAGGCGTATCACGCTGCGGCAAAACGCCAAGCTGCCTGTACCTGGCACTACAATTTGGACTACTGGCTGCAAATTATCCTTTTACAGAGGAGGATTTACATGATTTACGCTTACCCAAAAGCCTCCAGCCCCACAAAAACAAACTTTTTGGCCTGACGATTGATCATGAGCGCCTCCATCAGATACGAAGCGAAAGACGACCTGGCAGCCACTATGCCTCGATGCAACAGTGCAAGCTTGAATTGTCGGAGGTGGAATCGGTTTTCAAGAAAGAAAACATCCCTTATTTAAATTCAACCCGTTATTCAATTGAAGAAATTGCAACAAGAATTACATCAATGATGGGATTGAAAAGAAAGGCATGATAATGAATTTGAATGGTTACCATGCGTCTTGAATGGATCCCGCGCATAAAGCGCGGGAAGTAGGCAGTTCAAGTTAAAATGTCAACAGACCCTAATTGGTTGGGTCGAAACCGACCCAACATGAGATTTCAAAAAAAACGAGCATTAAAGCCTACGAACGTTATGACCACAAAGCCATAAATTCCGTAACCGGCATAGCTTCAAAGGTTTTCTGATCAGCCATTTTCTCATAAATCAGTTGAGCTTTTTCTGCAGGAAAACGCGTTTTTAAATTGCGCTTGAATTTCTCAATAAGCACTGGAATCCCCTCTTCCCTTCGTCGCTTGTGTCCGATTGGATATTCTATGCTGATTTCCTCAGACGCTGTACCATCATTAAAAACAAGCTTCATACTGTTTGCGATAGAACGTTTTTGTGGATCATGATAATCATCAGAGAACTGAACATTTTCACTGATGACCATCTTCTCACGCAGAGCGTCAATCCTTGGATCCGAGGCGGCTTCATCTTCATAATGTTCTGCATGTAAATCACCATGCAAGAGACCTATCGCAACCATATATTGCAGGCAATGATCCCTGTCTGCAGGATTATGAAGTTTGCCTTGCTTGGATATAATGCGGATTGCAGACTCATGGGTGCTGATTTCAATGCGCTGTATATCATCAAGCCGGTCGGCATATTTTGAATGGAGAGCTACAGCGCATTCAACAGCGGTCTGGGCATGAAATTCTGCCGGAAAGGATATTTTAAACAACACATTTTCCATGACATAACTGCCATAATCGCGCTGAAATTTAAAATGCTTACCGTTAAATAAAACATCATAAAAACCCCATTGAGCTGCAGTCAACGCGCTGGGATATCCCATTTCGCCTTTTTTACAGATTAAAGCCAGTTGAACCGCGCGGGCTGTAGCATCGCCCGCTGCCCATGATTTTCGAGAACCGGCATTTGGCGCATGGCGATACGTTCTTAGGCTTTGACCATCGACAAAAACCTGGGAAATGGTTCTTAACAGCATATCCCTGTCGCCGCCCATTAATTTTGCGCTGACGGCAGCCGATGCGAGTTTCACCAGAATCACATGATCGAGGCCAACGCGGTTAAAACTGTTTTCAAGCGCCATCACCCCCTGAATTTCATGAGCTTTAATCATCGCCGTTAACACATCGCGCATGGTCATGCCCTGCTTGCCTGCGGCTTCTTTCTGTCGGCTGATATAATCTGCCACGGCAAGAATAGCACCACTGTTATCAGAAGGATGACCCCATTCTGCGGCCAGCCAGGTATCATTGAAATCCAGCCAGCGAACCATCGTTCCAATATTAAACGCGGCCTGAACCGGATCAAGTTCGTAGGAAGTACCCGGCACCCTTGCGCCGCCACGAAGTTCTGCCCCTTCAACAACAGGCCCCATCAACTTGGTACATTCAGGGAAATTCAATGCCAGCATACCGCAGCCTAATGTGTCCATCAGGCAGTATCGTGCCGTAGCATAAGCATCCTCGCTGTCGATGCCTTTTTCAAGAACATAGTCTGCAATGGCCTGTATTTCCTGATCGTAATCGGGCTTGATATTGTCTTCAACAAAACTACTCATGTTCACCTCTTGCTTTAATAGGCAGATAATCCAGAGGCGCAGGTCCAATATACTCAGCGCCTGGACGAATTAAACGATTATCTGCACGTTGTTCAAAAATATGCGCAGACCAGCCCGTCGTTCTCGACATGACAAAAATCGGGGTAAATAATGCCGTTGGAATACCGCAATAGTGGTAAGCCGATGCACTGTAAAAATCAAGATTGGGAAACAGTTTCTTCTCTCTCCACATCACATCTTCAATGCGTTCAGAAACGTCATACAATCGCATATCTCCAACAGCCTCTGCCAACTGGCGCGACCATTGTTTGATGATGGCAGAACGGGGGTCGCAGTTTGTATAAACGCGATGGCCAAAACCCATGATTTTCTCTTTGTTCGCAAGCATCTGCATTAACTGCTGCTCAGCATCCTCGGCAGACTCAAAGCGCTCGATGAGCTCCATGGCGGCTTCATTGGCGCCTCCGTGCAAAGGCCCTCTTAAGGTGCCAATAGCGCTGGTTATGGCTGAATAAAAATCAGAAAGCGTCGCTGCTGTGACCCGTGCTGCAAAAGTAGAAGCGTTAAATTCATGCTCTGCGTACAAAATCAGAGAAGCATTCATCATTTCCCGTTGCAGTTCATTGGGTTTTTCACCTTTTAAAAGATGTAGAAAATAACCGGCGATGCTGGTTTCATCACTTTCCGTACTGATCTCCTTCTGATTAAAATGCCAGTTATACCAATAGCAAATTATTGCAGGAAAAACAGCCAGTAATCGATCGGCAATGTCATATTGCTGATCAAAATTGGTTTCTGGCTCAATATTTCCAAGCATGGAACAGGCGGTTCTCAGCATATCCATAGGATGACTTTTTCCAGGAATCATTTTTAAAACTGTTTTTAAAGCATCCGGCAAAGTTCTAAACTGCTGTAATCGATGTTGATATTTTTCTAACTGTTTTTGATTTGGCAAACAGCCATAATGGAGAAGATAGGCGACCTCTTCAAATGCGGAATAGGCGGCCAGATCTTCAACCGAATAGCCGCGATAGTGTAATCCTTTACCTGACTGACCCACTGTTGCAATGGCTGTTTTACCTGCGATAATGCCCGCAAGTCCTGCAGAGTTACTGGTCATTCTCATTCTCCCTTAATTTATCCAGTTGTTGTTCATATTGGTAGTAACCCAATACCTGATACAGCTCTTCTCGTGTTTGCATCGCCTCCAGACAAGATGCCTGACTTCCTTCATTCTGGATGGTTTGATATACGGTTAACGCAGCTTTTGACATGGCGCGAAACGCACTTAGCGGATAAAGTGCAAGTTTAACGCCGACCGATGCCAGCTGCTGTTGCGAAAAAAGCGGTGTTTTGCCAAATTCGGTGATATTCGCTAAAACTGGAACTGAAATGTTCTGGCAAATGCTCTGATAATCATCAAGGCTTATCATGGCTTCAGGAAAAACCATATCTGCGCCAAGTTCAACGCAGTATTGCAGCCGTTCAAGGGCTTTATTCATCCCCTGTTGTGCGAATGCATCAGTTCTTGCCATGATGACAAAGTTCTCATCGGTTCTTGCATCAACAGCCGCTTTGATGCGATCGCCCATTTCTTCCATCGAAACGATGGCCTTATTTGGACGGTGGCCACACCGTTTTGCACTGACCTGATCCTCAATGTGAACTGCTGCAACGCCGGCTCGTTCCATCTCACGGATTGAACGGGCAATATTAAAGGCCTGTCCCCAGCCGGTGTCTATATCAACCAGCAAAGGCAAAGCAGAACGCTCGGTAATTCGTCTTGCATCAATTAAAACATCGGTTAAATTAGTGACGCCCAGATCAGGCATGCCATATGATGCATTAGCAACACCGGCACCAGAAAGGTAGATGGACTTAAATCCGGCCTGCTCTGCCAGCATGGCGCTATAAGCATTGATGGTACCGGCAACGGCCAATGGATGATGGTTTTCAACCGCTTGCCGGAACAGTTGGCCTGGAGACGTTTTCATTCACTTCACTCCTTGAACAAATAAATATATTCATCATGAAAGGCCATAATTCTATTATGCTTTTCACTTTTGTGCAAAAGGAATAATGAAGACGCGCTCAGTGGGATTGGCTATATACCCGTGATCTTCCAAAATGCGAGTTTTAAACTTTTTCTTTTCCGCCCTTCGCCTCGTTAAAAAACTCATAAGGGAATAGCCATTACTCGCTTTTTAACGAGGCGCAGAACAAAAAATAAAGGCGTCTAAAACTCGCATTTTGAAAGATCACGGGTATAGATTCAAGTTTCTTTTTTAACATCAGTAACATCAACCGCCCTGGCCTGTTCAATCAACTCCTTTAACGTCGATTCGGGAGCAGCGCCAGAGTCGGCATAGATAGCGACTGAATCTTTAATAATCACAAGATAGGGTATTGAGCGCACCTGAAACAGCTCCGCGAGTTCAGGAGACGATTCAATATTCACCTTGGCGAAGCAAATATCAGGATATTGCGCTGCAACCTTCTCGAAAGTCCGGCCGAACTGTTTGCAGGGAGCACACCAGTCAGCCCAGAAATCGATAAGCATTAAAGGGTGCTGTTTGATGACATCATCAAAGGTTTCATTCGTAATCGATATGACTGCCATGCCTTCTCCTATTTTTCTATTGCCGCCCTGATTCGTTGATAGATTTCAGCCATATCGCCACGCCCGTCAACGCGTACAAAACCTGCCGCTGTTTCAGGCTGCTCATTGGCTTCCTTTTGATAATATTCAACCAAAGGTGCAGTTTGTTCATGATAAACTTTAAGACGCGCACGGACGGTTTCTTCTTTATCGTCATCACGTTGAATCAAGGGTTCTCCTGTTTCATCATCAAGCCCTTCTTCTTTTGGCGGCTGAAAATCAATGTGATAAACCCGGCCAGAGGGCTGGTGAATGCGGCGGCCGCTTAAGCGTTTGATAATTTCATGATCATCAACTGCGATTTCAATGACATAATCCAGTTGAACACCTGCGTCTTTCAGCGCTTCGGCCTGAACCAGCGTACGGGGAAAACCATCGAAAAGGAACCCGTTCTCACAATCTTTTTGAGTTAAACGTTCTTTTACAAGGTTGATAATGATTTCATCAGAAACCAACTGCCCCTCATCCATCACCTTTTTAGCTGCCAGACCAAGCTCCGTACCAGCAGCAATGGCCGCACGCAACATGTCCCCCGTTGAAATCTGCGGAATCTGATAATCCTGAGTTAATCGCTTAGCCTGTGTTCCTTTTCCAGCTCCCGGGGCGCCTAACAACATTAATCGCATCAACCTGCTCCTTACTCTGTAAATAAATGCATATATTAAATTATATGGCTCATAGAAACAATGCTATTACCCAAACCAGGACAAACCGCCAAGCCCCTTGCAATGCTCAAGTTGCTGTTGATATTTCAGGCTTTGGGCTTTTACTTTTCTGGCAACGTGAATAAGCCACTCTTTTTTCAAATATGTTTTGCGCATAAAACCGCCAACGCCTTCATGGTAAGCTAAATAGAGCTTGTATGCATCGGATGGGGAAATGCCGGCGCGCTGCCTTGCCTCATGGGAATACCAGCCTATAAAATCAACAGCATCACCAAAACTTTTTCTTGATGCCCAGAAGCCGCCCTGTTTTTTCTGATACCGCTCCCAGGTTTGATCCAATGCCTGAGAATATCCAACAGCAGAGGAAGGTCTTTTCCATGGAATAATCCATAATAATTTGGTTCGTTCAGGCTTTGCATCCCCTCTGAACCTTGACTCCTGATGAACGATAGCCAATTGAACTGGAACAGGTACATGCCAGCGCTTTTCTACTGATTTTGATTTTTTGTACCAGGCGGGATATTCCTTAAAAATCATACAGGCATTGTTTACATTGCTCGGCGGTGCTTTTACGCAGGCAGATAGCCCTAAGCTCAATGCAATGATCAAAAATCCTTTTTTCTTATTCATGTTTTCTCGTTTTGCCTAAAACTCTATTTCAACAAACTTTCAATTTATGCTAGTCTAACTGGATTATCAAGAACTTAATTAATAAATGCCTATGTCCGTTCTCGTATTTGATATCGAAACCATACCCGACGTTGAAGCTGGAAAACGCCTGTATCACCTTGATGGACTGGATGAGGCAAATGCAGCCGAAGCCATGTTCGCTCTTCGCAGAGAAAAAGTCGGGCATGATTTTCTCCCTCATTATCTCCAGAAAATCGTTGCTGTGTCACTGGTAATGGCCAATCGCCAACAGCTGAAAGTCTGGTCTCTGGGAAATGAACAATCCGATGAAAAAGAATTGATTCAACGTTTTTTTGGCGGAATCGACAAACATATTCCTACATTGGTAAGCTGGAATGGCAGCGGTTTTGACCTGCCTGTTCTCCATTACCGCGCCATGCTTCATTGTGTAAGCGCACCAACCTACTGGGAAGCCGGTGAAACTCAACAGCAATTCAAATGGAACAATTATTTAAGCCGATACCATAACCGGCATCTCGACCTGATGGATGTTCTGGCATCCTACCAGTCAAGAGCCTATGCCCCATTGGATGAAGTGGCCAGCATGCTGGGTTTTCCGGGTAAAATGGGAATGAGCGGCGCGAAAGTTTTTGAACAATATCAGGCCGGGAATATTAAATCGATACGCGATTACTGTGAAACGGACGTATTAAACACCTATGGCGTCTATTTAAGATTTGAACTGATGCGAGGCAATCTGACCCAGGCTGAATATCAGCAGTCTATCGAGCAAATGCTTGAAACGCTTCGCGAAGATTCGAGCCGAACACATTTGATTGAATTTGCGGATGCGATGGAGGCCTGATGAAATGATTTCATTAAGCCTCCTCTGCAATTCAAACTGCAGACAGCCTTAACAACTTCAAACCTCGTCGTCAATGCTCATCAGGCTGGCATTTCCGCCGGCCGCTGTTGTGTTTTCAGTATACGTCCGCTCGTTGCAAAGTCTTTGCAGGTAATGAGGTCCGCCTGCTTTAGGCCCAGTACCGGAGAGACCTTCTCCGCCGAAAGGTTGCAGGCCGACAACAGCGCCAATCATGTTTCGATTGACATAGCAGTTTCCTGCATGGATTCGCTCGCGAATGTATTGAATGGTTTGGTTGATGCGGCTATGAATTCCCAGGGTCAGGCCATATCCGGTGTTGTTTACTTCATCGATAACCTTATCCAAATCCGTTCTTTTATAAGATATAACATGCAGAACCGGGCCAAAGACTTCTCTTTCGAGGGTTTGAATCGAATCAATAGCGATTGCCGTCGGCGGCACAAAAAATCCATTTCTGCACTCATCGGTTAGTTCGCACTGATATATAATCTCATGATTTTTAGCCATTTTTTCAATATGGCTCATAATGGTACCCAATGCATCTTTATCAATGACAGGACCGACATCAGTGTCGTAAAACGCTGGGTTTCCAACCTTGAGTTCTGCCATTGCGCCTTTTAAAAGTTCAATCATTCGGGGATATACTTCTTCCTGGACATATAACACTCTGAGCGCTGAACAACGCTGGCCTGCCGATCCGAATGCAGAAAGAAGAACGTCGTTTGCCACCTGTTCAAGAAGCGCAGAAGAATCCACAATCATCACGTTTTGACCGCCGGTCTCTGCGATAAATGGCGCAATAGGCCCACCGCGTGTTGCAAGACTCTGGTTAATTTTATTGGCCGTTTCCGTAGAGCCTGTAAACATCACCGCATGAATCCTTTTATCCTTAACCAGCGGTGCGGCAACAGCCTCACCTGTTCCAGGAAGAAGTTGAACAGCAGCCTCCGGAACACCTGCCTCATGCATCAGCTTCACAGCCAAAGCTGCAATTAATGGGGTTTGCTCTGCCGGTTTGGCTATCACGCAATTACCGGTAACCAGTGCGGCAACAACCTGCCCGGTAAAAATAGCCAGCGGAAAATTCCATGGGCTGATGCAAAGCACCGTTCCCCTTGGATGAAGACTGAGTTCATTGGTTTCACCCGTATAGCCTGTCATACGCAACGGCTCAGCCAGTTGCTTTCGGGCCATTGCAGCATAATATCTGCAAAAATCGACAGCTTCACGCACTTCCGCAATTCCGTCATTCCATGTTTTACCGGCTTCAAGACAGGCCATGGCATAAAACAGCTCATGGTTCTTTTCAAAGCGTTCTGCAATATTTTCTAAAATCAACGCCCTGGCTTCGACAGAGGTTTTGCTCCATGTTTTAAATGCCTCTCCAGCATGGTTTAAAGCCTTTTCCAGATAGTCCTGCGGTGTTTCAATCACCTCGCCTGCCTGTTCTGTTTGATTTTGCGGCGAGTAAATTTTATTCGCTCCAGATTCTGCTTTAAACCCCGGAATCATAGGTTGCGCATGCCAGTTTCCTGTATCCATGGCATTCAATCGTTGTTGCATATCAGCTCTTTCCTTACGGTTTGTTAAATCAAAACCCCGTGAATTTTTACGCAATGCCTGAAAAATATTTTCCGGCAATGGGATATTTTTGTTGATTAATGACAATAACTGCCTGGATTTTTCGACAGGGTCAATGATCAGTTCATCGATATCCATTTTTTCATCAACAATTCTGTTCACAAAAGATGAATTGGCACCATTTTCTAACAGCCGCCTCACCAGATAGGGTAACAAATCTTCATGACTGCCGACCGGCGCATAAATTCGGCAGGGAATATTTTCTTTATCTTTCGGGACAATCTGATTATAAAGATCAGTTCCCATTCCATGCAGACATTGAAATTCAAAATCGCGATAATCACCGACCAATTCGAGAATCATTGCCACTGAATAGGCATTGTGCGTTGCAAACTGTGGAAATATGGCATCGGTTAAACCCAGTATTTTTTTAGCGCAGGCCTGAAATGAGACATCGGTAAAAGGCTTTCGGGTGAATACAGGATAATCTTTATCACCCAGCATTTGTCTGTTTTTGATTTCACTATCCCAGTAAGCGCCTTTAATAAGCCGCACCATGATTCTTCGCTGATGCTTTCTTGCCAATGCAGCAACCCAGTCAATCAGGTAAAATGCTCTTTTCTGGTACGATTGAACCGCCAGACCGAATCCATCCCACCCTTGAAGCTCAGGATTGGAAAAAACCTTCTCAATCACATCCAGAGAAAGCTCAAGACGCTCGCTTTCCTCGGCATCAACAGTTAATGCAATATTGACGTCTTTGGCCATTTTCGCCAAAGCCAGCAGCGATGCCGAAAGCTCTTCGATAACCCGTTCACGCTGAGACTCAAAATAACGGGGATGAAGCGCTGATAATTTAATGGAAATTCCGGGGCGATGGAAAATGTCTTTATCCTTCGATGCACGTTTACCAATGGCCGCAATCGCCTTTGAGTAATCTTGAAAATACCGTTCTGCATCTTTCCTGGTTAATGCGGCTTCGCCCAGCATATCGTATGAATATAAATAACCTTGATCTTCTTTCTTTTTAGCACGCTCTACCGCATCATCGATGTTTTTTCCCATCACAAACTGCCGGCTCATAATCTGCATGGCTCTGTGAATCGCCTTGCGGATAACCGGCTCCGAAGAGCGATTAAAAAAACGGGTTAATGCTTTACTGACCAGCGATTCAGCTTTAGAAGGCTTTAATATTTTCCCGGTTAACATCAATGCCCAGGTGGTTGCATTCACATACATCGAAGGGCTTTTTCCTTTATGGGAACGCCAGTCTGCGTCAGCGATTTTATCTTTAATCAGGTTATCGATGGTGGCATTATCAGGAACTCGCAAAAAAGCTTCAGCAAGGCACATGAGCGCAATACCTTCATCACTGGATAAAGCATATTCGGTAAGCAAGGAATCGATACCGGATCCCGAACGGCTTTTTTCCCGTATCAGGCCCGTCAACTGTTTAGCTTTCTCGCGCACCCGTTGATACTGTGCGTCATCCAGTGCTGCCTGTTCTATCAATTGACTGACAATAGAATATTCATCCATACAATAAGCATCATTAATGGATTGTCTTAGCCCTTCGGGCCGGCTGATAATCGTTCTTTCAAGCATGGCAGTCTCCTGATACGCCCTTCATATAATTTAGGCGATGATAGACCAGTTTTTCCATTATGAAAATGCGATTTTTAAAATAATTATGCGTAATACATACAAATTGTTTTATTTAACCTGTTGAATATTATACATAAATGGACATTTTTAACCCTTGTGATTTTACTTTTATCTATTTTGGTGGTAAAATGCGCTCCAGTTAACAGAGACAGATGTTGTTCAAGGAGTTTTATGTGAGTTTTATTGTTTATTTTCTTACAAGTATATTTTTAACCAGTTTTTTCAATCCCATATCAACCATTAATGCAAAAAGTAATCAAAAGGTTGATGACGAAGCCAGCAAACTCAGCACTCAGGCACCGGATCTTAAAAAAAATGTCATCAAGATGGCACTGACGGCTTATCATAAAGCCCTCAACTCAGGAAAAGTCAACAAACCGATTTTAACTGTCATCGATTATTCCCTTCCTTCAAACAAACAGCGAATGTGGATATTCAATCTTAATAATGACAAATTGCTCTACAATACCTATGTCGCACACGGTAAAAATTCCGGTATGACGGTTCCTCATCATTTTTCTAATCAGAATTCAAGCCGGGAAACCAGTCTTGGGACCTATGTGACCGCTGATACCTACTATGGCTCAAAGGGTCTTTCATTAAATCTTCAAGGACTTGAAAAAGGGGTTAATAACAATGCCTACCAACGTCGTGTGGTTGTTCATGGCGCCTGGTATGTTGAACCTTCTTTTATTTCCAAAGCTGGCCGCGCAGGTCGTTCATGGGGCTGCCCTGCCATTGGAAAAAGCCTTGCTAAACCGATTATCAACACGATAAAAAACGGCACGGTCCTTTTTGCCTATTATCCTGATAAGTTTTTTCTGAGTCATTCAAACTATATCGGTTGATCAAAACAGGCCATTCCCGGAGAAAGTCAACCATCTTTGGGAGCCATTGCGGGGCTGATTTTCTCAGCCCCTTTTTTTTCCTTCTTGCAAAACACTGCCGCAGTGATTATTCTTATGCTTTGTAAAAACAACTTAGCACAACTTACATATCGGCGAGAGCCGTCCATTGTAATTTGAGCATGCTTGAAATGAGGATAAGCCCTGGTTATGACATCGCATACAGCTTTCAGTAAAAAAGACAAACTCGAAATCATTGACTGGCTGATTGAGCATTTTCCTAATGCTTTTTTTAAAAAATCCAAGGAAATCAAACCGCTTAAGCTCGGTATTTTTGATGATATTATCGACTTTTATGAGCGCCTTGACTGCCCGCCATTCAGTAAAAAAGCGTTACGGGAGGCTCTGAATTATTACAGCGGTTCTCCTGCCTATCTCCGCTGCCAGACAGCTCATTCAGCGCGAGTTGATATTTTTGGTAATGAAGTCGATCTCGTCACAGAAGAGCAGGCAAAATATGCCTTTCAACGTTATAGTGAAAAATACGATCAAGAAAAATCTTCCTGATGTTTGCCTTGAATGAATGAGATAACGGCATACAAACTGTAAAGAGAAAACCAAATGATAATCCCTCGCCCTGCTCATGGGCGTCGGCGTTTATTGCCTCATGGGAACAACATTGTCCAACTTTAAAAACCGAATAAAAAGGGATAATTATTGACCACAAGATAACGATGCAATAAAATACAAAAATGACCATCAATAATACAACATTTATGTCTGTTAAGCATTTTATCTATTTTGCAACGGAATTCCGTCAATTTCGAAGTTTATATATTAATTTACTGAATGATTTTAACAGGCTTCGCCATCAGTCTTCCCCGAGTGGCGTTATTCAAAGTCTTATCGATAACGGCCATCATCCAAGCCATGAAGATATCCTAATCATCTATAAAAAAGGAAGACTGCCTACGCGGCCAGCGATACTTGAACAATTCCATCAAAAAATAAATGCGATTGAAGAAAAAATAAAACATTTCGAAGAAAAAAAACAATTTACATTTTTATTCAAAAAAACAGCCCCTTCAGATAACCCAAACCCCACTGCCATGAAGTTAAGAGATCCTACGTCCCGCGGCTTGTCCGCGGGATCCAGCGATGTAGAAAGATTCATGGATCCCGCGGGCAAGCCGCGGGACGTAGGCGAAGAAAATGCTCTTAACTTAATGGCAGTGAGCCCAAGCTCTTGCCCGTTAGTGGAAATGTTTATCGGACTTACTCGAAAAATCGAAGAAAATATTCAAAAACAATGGTGTTTATACAGAAAAAAAGACAGTTGCAGCAATACAGAGCAAGAACAATTGCTTAACTTATACAAAACCCATCACCCGACTAACGCCTTCAATGAAGTCGACGCTCTAAAACGCCTGGAATTACATGACAAGCTTCAAGCCTATGTTGATCGAATTGATAGTTATGGAGAAACTGAATCAAAATTCAGGCATGGCTTCTGGTTCTGCAGGAATTCAAGATCAGTCAACCGCCGGGCGAATTATTTACTGGCCAGGCACCTGATAAAACAACTAAAAACCCTTGATAGTCCGATAGGAGACATATTCAACCCTAGAGAATTATTAAAATACAGGTACAATCAAATGAAACCCGGTGATCCTTGCAGGAAAATCCATAGCGAGCAATTGAAAACGATCTTAGACGAAGCGAATAATTACCAGTTCAATGTTACGTGGGGTGTAATTTAGCGTCTGTTGACATTTCATTTCACGGTGCCAATCCATCACATTTGCAGCCGTGAAATGAAATGTCAACAACCCCTATGGCAACTTCCTGCACGCCATCAAATAATTCACGGATACATCAGTCGTCAAACGGGCTTTGCGGCTCAAAGGATTGTAGCTCATCCCTTTGAGGGAAATCATCTCCAAACCATAGTGCCTTGTCATTGCCGCGAGTTCCGAAGGCTGGATAAATTTACTGTAGTCATGTGTTTGCCTGGGCAAAAGCTTTAACAGGTATTCAGCAGCGATAATGGTTTTCAAGTAGGCAGAAGCTGTCCGGCTGATCGTCGAAAGGAACAGATAACCGCCGGGTTTAAGCAACCTGGCACAGTGTTCGATAATCATTGCAGGAAGGTCGACATGCTCCAGCATTTCCATACAGGTGATGACATCAAACGCATCATGCTCGAATTCTTCAATTGCAATGGCCTGGTAATCAATAGATAAATTGCCTTGATTGGCGTGGGCTTTTGCTATTTCAATCAAGTCAGATTCGGCATCCACTCCAGTACAGTCTGCACCGGCCAATGCCATTGCTTCCGTCAGTATTCCACCGCCGCAACCAAGATCCATCACTTTTTTATGCTTCAATCCGGTGATGGATTCAATAAAAGCCAGACGTACAGGGTTAATTTCATGTAAGGTCCTTAATTCACCCACGGGATTCCACCAATTCTTTGCCTGTGCAGCAAATTTCTGGGTTTCCTGGGGGTTAATTGAAGATGGATTCATCGTTATATCCCGTTCATCATTAAGAATAAAAAGATTACGAGTATATACTCAATCCGCTTTAAAAAGCTATTTTTAACCAACTTGATTTTTTCATCCGGAAATGCGAAACAGGCTGATCTTGCTCAAAAAGACATTTTCGGCTAATGTAGCCTGACAGAAAGCACAAGGATTGTTGTTATGAATCAAACTTTTCAGCAAATTATAAAATGCTGCGCCGAAAAACAGCCCCTCATGGTAGAAAAACTCTGGAACTGGTGCCAAATTAACTCGGGTACTACAAATCTAAAGGGCCTTCAGCAGATGAGCGATGTCCTGAAACAGGATTTTAGCTCTATCGCCGACCATATAGAAACCATCAACCTGCCTCCTTTTCAAACCGTCGATATGGCCGGAAATACGGTATTTCAATCGGTGGGCGATGGGTTATTGATTCGTAAACGTCCAGAACTTAAGCGCCGAATCCTGCTGTCCGGCCATATGGATACCGTGTACCCTGCCAACAGCCAGTTTCAGCAGTTAGAACCTATTAATGAATCTGAAATCAGAGGCCCCGGGGTCGCAGATATGAAAGGTGGTTTAATTGTTATCCGACACGCGCTGGAAGCCTTTGAAATGACAGACGGTGCTAAAAACCTCGGATGGGATGTCTATATCAGCCCGGATGAAGAAATTGGCTCCCCTGCCTCCGCCGCCATTTATCAACAGATAGCAGCAAATTATCAGGCCGCACTGGTCTATGAACCGGCAATGAGTAAATCGGGAACCCTTGCAAAAAACCGTAAAGGAAGCGGTAAACTCACACTGATTGCCGAAGGCCGCTCTGCCCACGCAGGCCGCGCTTTTAATGAGGGTCGGAATGCTATTGTCTATCTGGCAGAAGCCCTTACAGAAATACATCAGCTCAACGGCCTTCGTGACGGCGTCACCATCAATATCGGCCTGGTTTCGGGTGGAGAAGCATTGAACATTGTTCCAGAAAAAGCGGTCGCAAAACTGGATATCCGCATTGCCATACCCGATGATGAATTATGGGTAATGCAACAGCTTAATGCCATCCTTAACCGGCTGGAAAAAAAAGATTATACCTTACGGATTGCTGGAAACTTTGCAAGACCGGTCAAAAAGGTAGATAGCGCTACGGAAAAATTATTCCATAAACTGCAGCAAATTGCAGCAGAACTCAATATCTCTATCGACTGGAAAGACAGCGGTGGTTGTTGTGATGGTAATAATCTATCTGCACTGGGCTTGCCTGTTCTTGATACGCTTGGAGTCAGAGGCGGAAATATTCACAGCCACCAGGAATTCATTGTGACCGAAAGTTTAAGTGAACGCGCCAGTTTATCCGCCCTGTTAATCCACGATTTGGCTCAGGGAAGTCTTGAGGAGTTAACATCATGATGTTGTTGCGGCAAGCCAGACTTGCAGATCTTGAACCCATCTATAAACTGGCCCTGAATGCAGGTTTTGGTTTAACAACTTTGCCAAAAGACAAAGAACTGCTGAGGAAAAGGCTGGTATGGTCTATCAACTCATTCAAAAAGAAACCGTCCAAAGCAGAATCTGAATACTATCTTTTTGTTCTGGAAGATACAGATACGGGACAAATAGCCGGAACATCAGCCATTGAGGCAGCCATAGGCCATGATTTGCCGTTTTATTCTTACAAAGTATCACGAAGAACCAGGATATCCCACGAGCTTGGAATCCGCGCCGATTATGGTGTTTTAACACTGGTGAATGATCATCAGGGAAAAACCGAAATATGCACACTCTATCTTGCACCTGAATACCGTGTTAATGGCAATGGCCTGCTACTATCAAAAAGCAGATTTCTATTTCTTGCTCAATATCCTGAGCGTTTTACAAATCACATCATTGCCGAAATGCGAGGAGTTTCAGATGAAAATGGACATTCTGCGTTCTGGGACAATGTAGGGCAACATTTTTTTAAAATGCCTTTTACAGAGGCTGATGCTTTGACCATGTCGACCAACAAACAATATATCGCCGACCTGATGCCAAGACACCCCATCTATATCCAGTTACTTTCTAAAGAAGCCCAGGATGTTATCGGCAAGCCACATCCATCAACGGTTCCTGCCATGAAAATTCTTCAGGATGAAGGGTTTGAATATTCTGATTATGTCGATATCTTTGATGCAGGCCCCACCATTGAGGCCGCCGTAAACAACATTAAAACCATCGCATCAAGCGAACTGCTCAAGGTGAATACGCTGAGTGATGAAGTCAGCGGCCAAGATTACCTCATATCCAATCCCGGTGATGAATTCAGAGCCGTGCTTGGGCAGATTATTGTAAACCATGAACACAAGTGCTGTATTATTTCCAAACAATCGGCAAAACTACTAAAAATAAAGCCTGGCGATAATCTGCGCGTATCCCCTTTATTTAGAAAAATTGAGGTCAAGAATGGAGTTAATCATGAACGAGAAAATACTGCTGGGTAAAGGACAGTACATTAATGGTCAATGGGAGTCGGGTATTCCCGGTCTTCGCTCAATAAATCCGGCAACAGCAGACTGTTTCTGGGAGGGAAGCAGCGCAAGCTCAGAGCAGATTAATAAGGCTGTCGAGCTTAGCCAGAATGCGATGCTGGTCTGGAAAAAAATAAGTTTTACCCAGCGCATACAACTGTTGAAGAGGTTCAGCAGCCAGGTACAGCAACGGATGGATGAATTAACCTTATGTATCGCCAATGAAACAGGTAAACCCTTGTGGGAGTCTCGCACTGAAGTGTCCTCCGTGATTGCTAAAATAGACTTATCCATCGAAGCATTTCATGAACGCACGGGTGAAAAACATTTTGAAACCAATGGAATACAATCAAGCCTTCGCTTTAAACCCCACGGCCCCGTTGTTGTTCTGGGTGCATTTAACTTTCCGGCACATATCAGTAATGGCCATATCGCCCCGGCACTTCTGGCAGGGAATACGGTTATCTATAAACCCAGCGAACTGACCCCTGCTGTTGCTGAATTAATCATGGAATGCTGGCATGCCGCCGGATTGCCGGAAGGCGTCATTCAATGTTTGCAGGGCGATGCCGATGTTGCACGACAATTGTTAAGCCATCAAGCTATCAAAGGCGTCTATTTTACAGGAAGCTACCAAACCGGCCGGGCAATTCACCAACAGTTTTCAGGGCATCCAGAAGTCATTCTGGCTCTGGAAATGGGAGGCAATAATCCCTTGGTTTTGGGAAAAACCGACAATATTCAGGCCGCGGTATACGACAGCCTGCTTTCAGGATTTATCACAGCAGGACAACGCTGTACCTGCGCGAGAAGGCTTTTGATTCCTGATAACAATATGGGAGACAGATTTCTGGAGCAGCTGATTAAGGTCTCGGGAAAGATACATGTCGGCCCCTATACGGATAGACCCGAGCCATTTTACGGTGCTGTCATCAGCGCGCAGCATGCCGGCCGTCATTTGCAGTCGCAGCAAGAACTGATTGAACGTGGCGGCAAAACGCTGTTGCCGATGAGGCAACTGACTGAAAACACCGGATTACTTTCTCCGGGGCTGATTGATATGAGTGGCGTCAGTGATTTTAAAGATGAAGAAATTTTTGCGCCGCTGATGCAGGTTTATCGTTATTCAAGCTTTGAGGAAGCCATCCATATGGCCAATCAAACACAGTATGGATTGGCAGCAGGATTGCTGTCTGATGACGCTGAACAATATCAACAGTTTTACAGAGAAATCCATGCCGGACTGATTAACTGGAACCGCCCCACCACCGGCGCATCAAGCCGCCTGCCCTTCGGCGGCGTAGGTTTCAGCGGAAACCACCGCCCAAGCGCCTGGTTTGCAGCAGATTATTGTGCTTATCCCGTAGCAAGTCAGGAGCAGAATTTATTAAGTTTGCCGGAATCATTATTACCCGGAGTTGGAGACATTAATGCACTTTGAATTAAACATTGACGGTCTGGTTGGCCCAAGCCATCACTACGCCGGCTTATCTGATGGAAACCTGGCATCAACAAATAATGCACTCAGTCTGGCGAATCCCCTGGCAGCGGCATGCCAGGGGATAAAAAAGATGGCTTATTTGCATAAAAAAGGAATTTCTCAGGCAGTGTTGCCTCCGCATTACCGACCCAATCTCGCACTTTTACAGCAGATGGGATTTACAGGCACCCCGGAAAACATCCTGTTAAAGGCTTACCAGAAAGCCCCAGAATTGCTTTCTGCCGCCTATTCTGCCTCAAGCATGTGGACTGCTAATGCTGCAACGGTCAGCTCTTCATTGGATACGGCAGATAAAAAAGTTCATTTTACTGCTGCGAATTTGATAACCAATCTTCATCGACATCAAGAGGCTGAGTTTTCAAAGCGGTTGCTTGAAAAAATCTTTGCTGATCAGGACTATTTTGCCCATCACCCTATTCTGCCCTGTTCGATGATTACAGCCGATGAAGGCGCAGCAAACTATGGCCGCTTAAGTTCTTCCCACAGCGATAAGGGAATAAGCCTTTTTGTGTATGGTAAAAAAGGATTGCATAATCAGCTTAATTTACAACCTGTAAAATATCCTGCGCGCCAGACCCTGGAAGCCTCTGAAGCCATTGCCAGACAACATCAGCTTTCAACGGACAAAACGCTTTTTATTTTACAGAACCCAAAGGTGATTGATCAGGGGGTTTTTCACAATGATGTGATTTCTGTTGCCAATGAAAACGTATTTTTTGTTCATGAAGAAGCTTTTTACCAACAACAGGCGGTTTATGAAAAATTGCAGAAAATGGCTGATTTCAATCTCTGCTGGATTGAAGTTCCCAGCGAAAAAGTCTCGGTCAAAGATGCGGTCTCCAGTTATCTTTTTAACTCTCAACTGATAACGCTTCCGGAACATAAAGGCATGTTGCTGTTGTCGCCAGCCGAATGCGAACAAAATACCCGGGTAAAAGCCTATATTGATTGGATGATCAAACAGCCAGATAATCCAATCAATGATGTCTGTTATATGAACTTAAAGCAAAGCATGAGAAATGGCGGAGGCCCGGCCTGCCTTCGACTCAGAGTTCCGCTCAGTCAGGAAGCGCTTTCAGCAATGCATCAGGGCGTCATTATCACCGATGAATTACTGGTTCAACTCGAAAGCTGGGTAGAAAAATATTACAGAGAAGAATTGTCCTATCATGGCCTTGCTGATCCAAAATTTATCACAGAAATTGAAACAGCGCTTGACGAATTAAGCCAAATCCTTAAACTTGGCTCAATTTATCCATTTCAGCAACTATGATTGTATGGCAAACCCTTTTGGGACGAAAAGTAGCGCAGGGTTCAAACGGCTGTGAAGTCTGGCAGAATCCCTGGTATCGCTGGCTTAAGTTTGACAGCCCGGCGATACAAACCCTTCTCAGCCGCAAACAACCTGAACGCCCGGTTCTGCGGTATGTTCCGGCGCTTGCAGCACTTGCCAAAGCCTCTCCTGGCAACCTCTGCCTGTTGGGACTTGGAGGTGCTGCTGTTGTTCATTATTTATATGATGACATGAAATCGATACAAATTGATGTTATTGATAATAATATTGAAGTGATTCGATTTTGTAAGCAATGGTTTATGCTGGACAGGCTAAAGAATATTAATGTTATTCATCAGGACGCAGCAAATTTTATCGCCAATGAAGAAAAACAATATCAACATATACTTATTGATTTGTATAACGCAGATGAATATCCGCAGCATTGCACTACCGAGATATTTTTCAAATCCTGCGCAAAACGTCTTCGCCCAGGAGGTATTCTTTCAATTAATCTCGCCCATCCAAAACAACATTTTCCTGTTTTACAACAATTGGAAAAAACATTTAAGCACCATATTGTTATTCCGGTAAATAAAACAGGTAATTTAATTATCCATGCCCTTTACGGAAAGCAAAAAAGGGATTGGCTGGATATCATCGGACAGCAAATGGCTCTAAAAAGGTTATCCTGGGATGCTGAGTTTGGATATGTTGGTGAAATGTGAAGGCACCTTTGGCTGCTGCAGAGGCTAGTACCGTTTCCATTTAGTTTTGCAAGGTGAAAAATACAATTTGTTTAACCAAATACAATTTGTTTAACCTACGTCCCGCGGCTTGTCCGCGGGATCCATGAATCTATCTACATCACTGGATC
>FYBJ01000261.1_pt1 | contig 27994 bp, 47 predicted proteins | sample 1134611 | NCBI WGS metagenome assembly FYBJ01 (sample SAMEA104116008, study PRJEB20421) | marine metagenome | isolation source: marine | reverse complement strand
CTGGCACGATTCGAACGTGCGACCGCCTGGTTCGTAGTCAGTTCGACATTCTTGATATTTCAACGGCTTGCGCGGGTTTATTTTGGCCGCACTTGCCTATTTAGCCCCCGGATTTGCTGAGTTTCCGGGATTGTTTTGGCTGCAACTGAGGGAGAGAATTATGGGCGCTAAATCAAAGCGAAAGAGAATCAAGCCGCCACCACCCCCAACAACACAGGCCGTTGACTGGCTGGGCAGAGAGACAGCGGAAAGCAAAAGGCGGCACGAGGATTATGCAACGTACATGCGCGGGTGGAATGATGCGCTAGCAGCTGCGGGCGTTACCTAACACACCCCCTGAGCAGCCCCACCAGCACACCCGTGTAATCGGCGCGCTCCGCAATCTCCTGCCGCATGGCAAGGACTATATCCCCGTCACTGACACCGGGCTGTAGCAGGCTCATGGCGTACTCAGGTGGTCGGGGTATGTCGCTGGACTCAAGGCAGGGGCGGGAGACTTCAACCCTATGCTCTACGGGCCGGTCAACATACACGGTGCGCGTGCAGCCGGTGAGCAGGGCAAGCGGGATAATCAGCCACCTCATAGCCCGTACTCCATCCGCACCCTGTCCACAGCCGACACACAGTCCTGCGGCCAATCCCTTTGCAATCGGGCATACCGGGCCTGTGTGTCCTGCAGCGCCCTCACAGCCTCATTGCGGGCCTCTATCGCAGCCTTGCGCCTTGCCTCACCCAAGCGCCTTGCTTCGTCTACAGCGCTGTTCTGGGCCTCAATCTGGGCCAGCCTGGACGCGCTATTGGCTTCACATGCGGTCAGATCACCCTGCACAGTCGCAAGCTGGGCCTGTAGGGTCGCTGCCTTGGCCTTCCATCCGAGTGAGGCCACATACTGCCACCCGGCCAGAACCAGCAGGCACAGCAGCACCCCGGCTATGATGTGCGGCAGGTAGGCTTTAATCAAGTTCACTCCGCACCCCGCTTCTTGTAAATCTCCAGCGCTTTCATGAGGTCAACCCGGTAGTAGTCCATTCCGTCATCACTCTTAACCAACTCTGCCCAGCGCGTTGCCAGTCCACCCATTGAGCGATGGAATACGGCGACCTCATACCCCAAACTGATAGCGCCTATGCCAATCTGAATATTTACCTCGTTTGAAAGATCCCCCAACACTCGGGCAATCTCGCACGTTTTATCATCAATCCTGTGGTATGCCCCTGTGACTTGGTATGGCTCCCCATTATCCCCGTCAGATTGCGGTAGCTCACTCCATATCCGAAAATCATGCGAACCTTCTGGGACGGACTCAATCAGGATTTTCATGGATCACCGTCCTTATCCCTCAGATACTGGTAGAGGGCCACAATCACGCTCAACAGTGCGAAGATGGATATAGCAACCTTTGCCCCAGGCTCCCCGATCTTCAGCAGTATCTCGGGCCGCGTCACCCTTTCGCCAATCACCGCTATCCACACTAACGAAGTTATCAGGATTGTCCGTCTGAACAGCCTTTTTGACTCCAGTGTCCTGCATATCCACTCCCATACAATTACAACCCGGCCCATGCTGCCCGCCAATTGCTTACCCATCTTTCGGGGTGAGGTTTACCGGGCCGCCATGCCTTGACGTAAATCCTCCACCCTTCATCCATATCCATGCGCCCACCCGGCAAGGCATCTGGTAGGCTCCACAAGAGCAATCGGGCATACGCAGCCGCAAGTACATCGCTATGCTCAATAGCCCTGTAAACGTCATTTGGTGCGTACAGGAACGTGTGATTAACCCCTGCCGCGAATTCCTGCGTGGTGTGGTGCTGCTGAACCCCAGAAACACCGATAGGCTCAAACTGGTAAAACCCTCTAGCTGGCCCTCCAACTTGCTCCCTGTGGCGTAATCCAGACTCCTGCATGGCGATAGCGAGAAGCATGGCTTTAGCTTGGATTGAGTCCATGCGCTCCGGGAGAACCGACAGTGCCGGATTGATCGCAGTGGCTAAGTGGATTTCAGGCGTCATAGCGTTGGTGGAGATGACTTGTATGGATGACTGGCATCAAGTCTGCCCTCTATCCCGTACTGCCAGGCCCCCCACCCCTCGACCTTTTGAACATCACTGACGGAGTAACCAGAGGGCAGGATAACAACACCCAGTAGCTCACCAATAAAGTATTGCGATGCATTTCCACCCGGCCTTTGACCAATAATCAAACTGGTTCCAATCTGGGATACGTTCGCAGAATTTGTTGACGCAGACCCAGCAACGCCGTTGCGACGAAGGTAGGCCGATGAAGACAAGCGAACTTGAGAGAAAATGTCATAAGTCGCGTTTGAAAGACCGGAAATGGCTCCAGGTGCGTTGGCAGTCCCGCCAAAGTAGCCGTTAATTGAGCCTTGATAATTGAAACACTCAAAACCTGTAAAGTTTTTACTGATAACGGTGTTCTGTGCGGCTGCACCCTTGGACACATTGTCAAACTTGCAGAAGTAAACAACGCAGAAGTCACCTGTGCCAAATTGCAGCGTTGCGTCATCGGCAATAGTAAACAAGTCGCTATCAAAACGGATTCCATCGACACCGACTTGAGGTGAAAGCGAACCCGCTCCAACCGCGTGATTGTCATTCCCAGACTTATCAGCCCACTCAGAAACTGACCCGCTAGACTCTGTAATCGTTGCGCTATCCGATGAATCCAACCACAGGGCTGTGGTTATTTCGGCAGGCGTCCACGGAATAGGCGACGGATCACTGCCAGGGTCTGATATGTAATACGGCGATTGATAAACCCCAAAAACAACATCACCGCTATAGGTGCAATCCCACTCGCTTACATCACCATTGACAGCCCGCACCTGTGAGAATTTGGCGTTTAGCCGGAAGTCGTCTTTACCGTTAAACCGTACATCTTGCGCCCACTCCGAGAACACAGTGACAGGCCCTTCGCCAACCCGGAACAATTCAACCTCATTGCCAAGGGAGAATTCAGCATCGACAGGCCAGACAACAAAAACGGGGTCACTTGAAGTAAACCTTAACCACTTGCCCTTGTCTGACTCTGAAATCACATAGCTGGTACTAGATACCGTTACAACCTGCTTTTCACCACCGGCATCATCAACAAGCGTATCAACTTCAGTCTTTGTGTAGGTGTCAGACTTATCCGCTTTGAGGTCTAAAAGGCCGTCAGATTCTGCCTTGGTATAAACGTCATCAACCCCAGCCTTCCCATCCAGCAACGCATCCACTTCTCCGCTAGTGTAAGAATTGCGGCGGTATCTATACCGTGCGTCTGGCTCGTAGTTCTTGCTCACACCGGCCCGCCCGTTTTGAACAGGAACTGTGTGGAATACCACCTGCGCTCCACACCGCTCGACTTTGTAGCCATGCGGTAGCTAACAACGTGGTCAAAGATATTCTTTGTGTGCCATGCGCGGGTCACAGCAGGGTCCGATTCATCCAGTACGGCAGTTGGCTTTGCAGGCTCAACAAACCCCGCCGCCGCACTAATCGCAACCTTTGTCTGGTCTGCGTTCAGGACGGGAGAGATACCCGTCAATTGCCTTTGACGCCCATCATTGCCCAACTGCGTATAGGCCGGGAGCGCATCGGTATCTACCTCGCCTTCATACCCGTCATATTTGAATATCTTGGTTGTGGTTGCATAGAATCCATCACCATCGTTTACAGCCCACACCATCGAAGGGATGCCGGAGAACGTACACCAAGCCCCTGTGCGAACATTCATCACCTGTTGCGTAAAGGCGTCTTCCTGCTCTGTGCAGACCACCAGAAGCCCCTTGGAAGCGATATAGTGAACCTCCCACTTGTCGAGATTCACGCCGTTTTCAACGGTCTCCTTCGCCAATCCGATGATCTTGTGGCCTATCCCACCGGGGATATTCCCGTTCTTGACCACATGATTAAAGTTCAGCCAGCCCTGCTCTGTGAGAATGACGCGATCACCAACCAGACCACAATCACCGCGAATAGATATCGGTGGCGGCATGGAATACTTGGCGATTTGCTGCCAGTTCAGCGCATCCCCTGGGTCATCGCCCTGATACATAAGAGCATCACCGGAGTCCATCAGGACAACTAGCATATCGTCCGTACCATCCCCGGCATCAGTAGAGTAGGTAAAGATGGTCTTAACCACACCCTCAGAGAATGGTGCTACATCGTAGTAAGAAAACTCACCCTGAAAGCCACCAACAGCGCAGAAGTAAAAGCCGCTCTCAGACTTCCAGTAAATCGCCCTGCCCTTGAACGTGGTTACACCAATCAACTCATCAGGGTCAGTCAGACCTGAAGTTATGGTTAGTGGCGTCAGCGTCCCATTGAATGCACTTGGGGCCATAACTCCGTTCACCAGCAACACACGGTCAGAGTGATAAGCGTGCTGGATGGGGGACTCATAATCCGTGTCAGTTGCTAAAACAGTGGTATCAGTGCCATCCCACCACACCAGCTTCCCGGCAGCGCTAGCTACAACAAATCCATCTTCATACGGTATCAGCGAGTGCATTACTCTAAATCCTCGGTCAAATCGGCCACCTCTAATCCACTCTCCCGGATAACGCACAACCCCATATCAGGTATCCAGTTATCAAGAACTCGTGCATCCTCGGGCTTCATCAACTCCAGAGAATCCAGATAGTTCAAGCCGCCTATGGGTGAGGTCTGCTCAATCATTGCAGTATGCCGGAGGTGTGTATGTTGAGAAGTTACGCAAAAAACTAACCCCCGACTCTCCGCATGGATATGACACGCCATCTTGCGCCGCATGGATGCCATATATATTTAAGACAGACGCATAAAAAAACCACGTTGGCCGAACAGAGACGGAAAATGTATTGCTTATGACCCCACCAGAAATAGGCGTGTGCCTTCCGGTGTAACTGGCCGACTTCGTGCCAAGGCTGGCACCTGTCACGCACACCTTTGCATCAATGTCATAGGATATAGAGGTGCTGCCAATAATCGGGTCGCTTATGCTGCACTCAATGACGATAAGGTATGTCTCTGTTGCATCGCCTATATATATCGCTTCTACAAGATCAGACCCTGGCCCAAGAGCATCGTAAATAATTAGTTGAAATTCGGTATCCTCGAAAACACCACTGCCAACATCCGTGCCACTGGCTACAACCTGAACCCTGGCTTCCGTGTTGTATCCGCCAATGCCGTTAGATGTATATCTTAGTGCGTGCTGATTATTGAACAATGTCCCTGTTATTCTTGTGCTCCCAGAAGCAGGGCCAATAACTGCCGCCATGGTTATCTGGTTCTCATCAAGAACCCCCGTTGTTATATATCCAGGGGGACGCACTCCGGGGGCGTAATCTGAATTAAAACACCAGTTACTTTCCAGTTCGCAATAATCGGGGCCAAGGATTGCGCCAGCCTGTATTTTGTTAAAATTCCCGCCAAAACCGGAGTTCGTACATGTGAGAGATGCACCGCTATCGCTAGACGCATACGGGAACTCCGTAGGCTCATCCTCCCAAACAAGTGTCTGCCAATCTACGAAATACTCCGTTATAGCGGAGCATGAATACGGGGCGCATTCAGGGATCAGCGTGTTTTGCAGGTTTACCGACTCAAGCCCACTTTCACGAATACGACAGTATCCTGAATCTGGTATCCAGTTATCCAGCTTTTTGGCGTCAGTGGGCGGGAGCCGGTTCTGAGCGTCCCTGAAGTTCAGCCCGCCGATAGGGGATGGAACCTTCATACATACAAGTCCATAACCGGCGCATTGGGTTCATAGTCCGCGTTATTGCCGATATTCACCGTCCTCGCACCGCCATCACTAGCGCGCTCTCGGTTGTACATTGCGCGGTATTCTTGAAAGTCCACCTGCCAATCAAGCCCCTTGGCCTGCTTGAAGCGCCACAGAACGCCCTGTGTGAGCAGATCGTCATCCAGCAACCACACGTCCGTGTCAGCCGTGAAACGCTCCTTAGCGTCATCAGAGGCGTCTGCAATGGGGTACTTGGATATGTAGTCAAGATTCACTACCTGCCCGTTGTCAGGGTTCTGAATCTGCATTTCACCGTCAGTCAGGCGCATACGCAGCAACAAGCCGGAATCAATCCCCCTGGCGTTGTAGTAGCTCCACACCTCAGACGTAACAGGGAATTCCCCACGGTCAGTTTCTGACCACACAGTGTCAGGCACAAACTGCCGATAGTCTGCCGGGAGGGAATAGGAGTTAGCCGAGGTCATGGACAAAGCCCACGTTTTGCGGAGTTTGTTCCATAAATGCTTGGATAGGCGATTAGCCTCACGGTTAGCCAAGGCAACCAATTGCTGCGCCTCAGCCTCAGTGTTCGCCGCGTAAGTAGCGAGCGGGAGAAACCCGCCCTCAGCCATTACACGGTCAAGTGCGTCCTTCAGTGTCATCAACGGTCACCTTTTTTGGGCGACCTCGGGCCTTGCGCTTGAACAAATCGGGATATGCCTTCTTGTCCTGCTCTTTTACTCTGCGAGTGACAACAGTGTTATTATCTACCCGGATTTCAATAAAGCCTGAATCAAGCAACTTCGCTGTCATTGACCGCCACCCACTTTTTCGCCTGTTTCCATAAAGGGCCAACAGCAGGGAACGGAGGTTCCGGCATCGCTGCCAATTCCTCAACAGTGTGTATATCCTGACTTGCCAACTCCAACCCAAAGGCCATCTTAAAGAGTGGCAGGGCATTCAGAGGGGTTAAACCCTCATCCTGCCCCACCATACCGGCCTGATACTCGGCCCACTCTTCCGGGTGAGCCGCGATATCATCCTTCGTCGCTTTTCGGCTAATGAAATCCCGGTTACCAGCGAACTTGATTCGGATGTAATCAACCGGGACATACTCACACTTCCCGATCTGCTTAACGTGCTCGAAAAACGCCACATTGGGAGTGACGTTATCGACCTCCTGAACCTTGCCGTTGATTAACTGGTATTCCATTAGTTACCTCAAGAGCCGAACTTGCCGATGATTACACCCTGGCGGGCGCGGTTAGAGCAGGTCAGGTTACCCGCAAGCCATACAGGCACAACTTCATAGTCGGCATTGGTGACCTTGCGAGAATCGCCTACAGTGAACTTCTTGCCACTCGCCACCTGCACGTACAGGTAGTCCGTGTTCTGGAAGTACATGTGGTCAGCAGGGCAGTTGTCATCAAAGATAACGTCAGCACCTTTGTACTTCAGTGCTTCAAAGCCCTTCTCGGCCATCTTGGACGCGGCAAAACGCTGGTACTGCTGCAAAGATGACTCAAACGCTGAGTACATATTGGCGTCAGCGCTGATCAGATCCACCTTGTCCGTGCCACGGATAGTCGCCAGCCACATTGAGTTCATGTAACCGCCGATGTTGTCCTTATCCGTTGCCACAGAGCCACCAGACAGGTCATTGACCTGATTGCGCCAGAAGGCACTGGTAGACTGGTTGATGCCGCCAACCGTGGTGTTCGCCGTGGGATCGTCAGCAATCAAGAGCTGAAGCCCGCCGAACTCCTTACCAGAAGTGCCCGTGCCGTCAGCAAATGCAGCTTCAGCAGCAGCGTTTTGCAGGGACATTTCCAGCACCTTGATGCGGGATTCCATCAGGTTCAGGGCCGCATACTTGCCACGGTTCTTGATGCCGTCCAGGCCAGAGAACGCCACAAAGCCGCCAAGCTGCTTAATGTCGTACTCAGCCGCATCAATGGTTTCAGACGGAGCGCCGATGGTGAACGTCTCATAACCTGAATACCACTTAACGGTATCGTTCTCCGCGAATGCCAGGGGTTCAACCAGTGTGCGACCGCCTTCAAACGTCTTGATGTGGCCTTTCTGGTCGAGGGTAGTCCACAGTGCGTTGTGGTTCGTGATGTTGTCTGCGAGTTTCTTGTTGCGCTTCCGAAGGGTAGTAGCAACAATCTCGCCAAGGTTAATAGATGACATAATCTATAGCTCCTAAGCTACACCGCGTTCTTCAAGTGCCAGGGCGATATCGTCCCGCAATGAACGCTCGATTTGAGAATCAGCAGACGGTCGTCCGTCTACCGTTTTTGATGCGCTTTTTGCCCGTTCAACCTTCGCCTGATTCTGAGAGACAGTCTGTTTCGCCACGCTGTCTAACTGGGACTTGATGAAGGGGTGGCTACGTAGTGCGTTTTCTACCTGTGCGTATGCCTGCTCCAACGTGGAGCCGGGGTTATTCACAAGGTATTTAGCCATCCCGTCCGCAAACAGTCCGTTAGTCGCATGTGGGTACTTTGGATTGCCCTGCTCATCCTGAGCCGATGCAAACTGGTTTAACGCATGTTCGGCTTGTCGCCGCGTCTCTAATCGGGATTGCTGGGCATGCTGTTGCTGCTGCTGTTCCCTTTCGCGCTCCCGCTGCTCAAATTCCTGCAACTTCTGCTGCATGGACTTCACGGCGGGGTCTACATATGGCGCGTCCTGAAAGGCTTGCTCAAGATTGACGCCGTACTGCTCTGCAATCGCCAGAAGCGTTTGCTGTGGGTCTTCGCGCAAAGCCTGCTCTCGGGCGACCATCGAGGCCAGACCCTGAGCGGGATTAACGCCCTTCATCTGCCAACCCTGCACAAGCGGCTGGACAGTTTGCACAAATCCCTGTGCAAAGTTTCTTACCTTGGAAAGCTCCTGTGCCTTCTCGCGGAACCCGTTTTCATACTCACGCTCACGCTCAATCCATGCCTTCTTCGCTTCCGTGGGCATGGCCTTGAAGGCTTCTTTGTACTCGGCTTTCCAGTGTTGGTGTGGCTCAATATCTTCTTCAGGCTCCCCCTCTGACTCTGGCTCTGGAGCAGGGTTAGCAGGCTCCAGGGAGTCGTCAGCCAGAGCCTCGGGGGAATCGTCAGAGGCAACAGTCTGTGCCTCTAAATCGTCATATGCGCTGGAGATATCGTCGGTCAGATTGCTTTCGTCTGACTCGTTAAGAGCGACTTCGGCCATTGCCACACCCGTTTTCTAGTGGATTTGGCTAATTTATAAGGCACCTGTAGTTTGTTGATAAGCCTTTTTTAGCCAACCTCGACTAAATCATGCCGTTTCATTATCTCACGCCGCTTTTTGCGGGAATCCACCCAGGTATCGGTGACGGGGCACATATAGCCGGGCATATCAGCCCCACCCATAACCGATAAATGCCCATTACCGCCGGTAATCACCTTCACCGTGGTTTGACCGCAGCCGCATACAGGGCTATTGTTCCTCTCTGCAACAGACCTTTTGGCATCCTGTACTGTGTGGCAGTCGGGGCATTTGTAGGTGTAAATCATGGAGTACCTTCAGTTAGCGGTGATCGTGTATATCGCAATCTGCTTGCTTGCTTGGGTGTCCAGCCTTATCACCGACCACTGGCCTGTTCGTCTTCCAGGCTTCGACCTGCCATGGCCTCTATCAGACGTGCCACTGCTGGGTTCATGGTATCGGCGGCGTCAAGAGCAGCGCCGATTGGACGCCCTGCGCGAGCCATCTGAATAGCCAGCTCTGTTTTCACCTTTGGCCTGCCAAGCGCACTAGCTGCCGCACCGACAGCCGTCCCAGCCCCAGGCATTCCCATCATGTCACCCAGAACATAACCGGCCCCTGTTTTGGCTGGGGCATCAAGTGAAATTATGTTGTGGTTCTCGACTCGGTTTGCCGCTCTCGCCAAGTGGGGCTGCAATTCATAGAGCTGCGAAAGGTCTTTGTTGACATCACCAATACGCGGATTGATCCCCTCCAATTCGTTTTTTGCCGCCCTCGCCGCTGACTTATAGACTTCCTCTTTTACAGGCGTCCCAGCCAAGTGCTTGGCGTCAAAGTTAATATCTCCATACGTCCGAACCTTGAACGCCTGAACCTCTTTTGGGTCAAGATATGCCTTCCCCATCTCGTAGGCTTGGCGGCGCAAATCGTTGGTTATTTTGTCGATATACGCAACATCCTCGACAGCGCCAAAACCAAGGTTCCCGCGCTTTTTCTTTACCTCACCAACACTTTTTAGCAGGTCATCAACCCTGACCTTTTTACCGCTCTCGGTGGCCTCAGTGATAAGCGCATCAATCTTCTGGTTGTACTTGTCGATGTTCTTTTGCAGCTTCTCCGCTCCGCGATATGTCGGCTTAACCCCATATTTCAGTGCGGTATCAACCATCTGCTGACGTTGAGCCGGGGGGAGTGTTGTGGAGAATTTAGCGGCAGACTCATACATGCCACGAGGGACAGATTTCCCGGCCTTCCTCACCGCATTCACAGCGGCACCTAAAGGCTCCATTGACGCACCAACCCTTGAAAGGGTTTTGCTACCAGTTACCGCGCCACCACCCATAACAACGCCAGCGGCATCTGCAACAACCCCTACGGGGTCTTCCATGACCGTGGTTTTAAAGTTATCAAGGGAGCCGTAGCGATTCATGACGTAACCACCAAGCGCTTGGACATATTTTTCTTTGCTTTCCGGGTCTATATCAAGCTGCTGCCCAGTTGTAAGCTCTGCGGCCTTCCTCCCCAACCCTTCGCCAGTACCCTGCACGAGGTTCCATATCGCCTCGCCTACCTGGACGGGGCTTGTTATGGCCTGCCACATATCCCCAACATACTTCGCCCCACTTGAGGGAATATTGCTTAAAGCCGTAATTGTGCTGAAATCAACACCATCCGGCCCTTGCGCCTTCATTGCGCGCAATTCCTCAAGCCGCTTCAGCTTCCGCAGCTCATCCAGCCTCGCCGCCTTATCCACCGCCAAGCTCCTGCTCTAGTTGCCGCAACTCTGCCTCCAATTCATCATTCCACACAGAGCCACCGCTTTGAGCAGAGACACCGCTTTGAGCAGACCGGCCACGCTCATCAAATGGTAGGTCAAAGTAATATGACTCAATCTCTGCTGACTGCTCAGGCGTCATACGGCCCTGCTCTACGGCCCTTGCTCGCTCATTTTCATCGCCATAGATAATATCGTTGTAGATGTTCTGAATTCTTCGCACGTTCGCCTCAAGTACATCTGTAGGCTGCGTAACATCAAGAGACCCCAAAACCTGCTCTAGTCTTTGCTGCTGCTGTATTGGAACCTGACCAAGCGCGCCGCCAGTTGGTGAGTTTTCGCGCATTTGCTGCAACGTATCCAGACCCACGTTGGAGAGGGCGGATTCCTTGAAAAGAGTGAAGTTATACTCAGGCGTACCTGGCACTTTTGATTTAACAAGTCTAGCGCTTGCACCAGAAACGCCATCACCTTGCGACAACGTGGGGATAAGCGCCGCGCCGCGCTCCAAATCTTGAATAACAGTGCCGCCTGCCCTTGCGGTAGCCGCCTGCCTCCCAGCGGCCTTATCAGCCAGCGCTTCCGCTTCAATTGCGGCAGGCCCACCGGGAACCGCCTCCATACGGTATGTGCCACCATCTGAATTGAGCATAAACCCTTGAGGGATAGTTCCGAACTGAGGCCCACTGTTCCCCGTATTAACCGTTACGCCCCCGGATTTATTGGACTGCATAAAGTCCTGGTATGAACCCTTAAAGCCCATCTTCTGAGCCGCCCGGTATGGGGCCATCTGCTCAATCATTGCCTTGTTTTGGGTGTCCTCCAGTGCAGCTCTGCGCTTCGCCTCAGCCGCCGCTGCCTCTTTCTGCGCTTCAGCCTGCATCCGGCTTTCTTCTACACCACGGTATTCATCATAAACGCCGCGCAATTCTTCATCGTTCAGCTTCTCCTGATTGCGCTTTGAAATACCGCGCAACAGGCCAACAATCGGCGCAAACTCACCACCCGCCACAGGGGTATCATAAAACCCCATCCGGTCATCCTGCCGGTCACGAACATCACTGATACGCTGTCTCGCAATCTGTGAGTCAACAGGCAAAGCCGCCGAAGGGTCATAGCCACCCTTGCTCTGGATAAGCTCAAGAAATGCGCGAGCATCAACCCGAGTCGCCATAATGCCCCCTAAATAATCCCAGCACTCTTGAGGTAATCAAGGCCAGGATCAGTGCTGCCGCCACCAAACAAGCCCTTTACATCACCCCACATCGAACCCCAGTCAAGGCCACCCAACTGCTGCGCTGACTGGCCTAGTTGCTGATACATGTTCTGCTGTGCGTTGTAGTTGCCCATCTGCCCAAGGTATTGATTCTGGAAGCCCGCCGCCGTGTTGTTGGGAACACTGGAACCCGTGGGAGTGAAGCCAAACATGCTCATCAACTGATTGAACTGCTGATCCTCTCGGGATGCGTTAAAACCCGCGTTCCTGAAGTCGATAGAGTCCCAAGCCCGGTTCATGTTGTCGAATGACATAAGCTCGTTCAGGTCGAACGTGTCACGCTGCAAACCATAGCCCCGGTCAGCATCCATGCGGCCTGCACCAAAGCCCATAGACTGGAATGCTGCGTCATTCAAAAGGTCACTAAACCCGCGCGTCATCTGATCGTATGACTCGTTATAGCCCTCGGAACTCGGAGCCATGCCCCGGTTGATCATCGACTGGTCGAACCTGTCACGCGTCTGATCAATGTACGGGTCAAGGGTTCGCATGGCGTTACCAAAGGCCATGTCAACGTAATCCCCATAATCCCCATAGATAGGGTTGTCGCGGTCTGGATTGGCGCTCACGGGGTTTGCAGGGCTTCCTGTATTACCACCGCCAGGGGTGAGTCCAAAAGCCCCCGGATTTGCTGCTATAGCCGCGTCCAGCGCATCGGGGTTGGCATTCCAGTAATCCTCAAGCCCCTGAGGATTGTTGTTGATAGCGTCAGCCATCGGGTTAGAGGATTGCCCGCCCATGCCAAACGCTCCGGGATTCTGGTTGATAGCCTGCCCCAATGCGTCAGGGTTGTTCTGCCAGTACGCCTCAAGTGCCTGTGGATTCATGCCACCTGCGTTCAATGTGGTTTGCCCAGGCATCACATCATTCTGCACTTGGCCTTGCGTGTAATCAGGGATAGATGGGTTATTCCCAACCTGCATATTCAAGCCCGGAGCCTTCCAGTCATAGAAATCCTGCAAGGTATCCTTACCCGGCCCCCTTGGGTCAGAACCCGCACCACCAACCCACACAGGCCCGGTAGGCTGTGCATATCCTGTGGGGGAGTTCATATCCATCTTCGGGGATGCAAAGCTATAGCCGGGGTTTCCCGACTTGCTGCCCAGATTCAAGGCCATTACGCACCTACCTCTAACGCTTGCAGCAGCCGGTTAATCGCCTGCATGTCATAGTTTGCAGCGCTGGGCTGCTCTTGCGATGCCTGCTCAGACACCTGCACTTCAGGAAGTGAACCAAATAGCGCCTCAAACCTGCGGCGGTTATCCGCATTCAACGGGCCATCGCCACCCAACTGGTTCAACAGGTTGGGGAGCGGAGTGCCTGACCAGTTTGAGTCGCCACCGACACCAGACTCCTGAAAGTTCTTCTGGAACCAGTCATAGTCGGCTTCATTAATATTCCCGAGTCGATAGGCTTGGCTGACCAGCTCCTGATTGGTAGTCTGCCCTGGCTGGACTTCATAATCAGTCTGAAAACCCAAGTCCATGCTTTCAGGCTCACGCGCCTGGGCAGGGCCACCGTCATACCCAAAGGCAAACTGCGGCTCTGTTACACTTGGGGCCGGAACATCAGAGCCAAAGCGCTCAGACATCATGGAGCGGAGGCCGTCAGGCATACTTGACTCAAAGCGCGCTGGAGTAGCACCTGCCCTGCCCATCATCACATCAAGCAAACCCTGCATTTCAGGGCTGTACTGCTGCTGCATGGCATAACGGTCATCCTCAATGTTTGAGGGGGTGCCGTTGTTGTCGATGTGGTACTTGACCGACCCAAACGGGGTAAATCGGTCGATGTTGTTGGTGGTGAAGTTCGCCCGCGCCTGCTCAAACGGGTTGGGGACTTCTGGCCGATCCTTTGACGCCTTATAGGAACCAAAAGCCCCTAAAGCCGCTCCACCTAATGCTGCCCAAGGCATATTAATTCTCCCAAACGCGATAAGACCGCAGATTTACTACCAGATTGTCCACCTGAATATGTTTGTTGATAAGCGTTTCCGCATACTCAGAATCGAACGGAACGGGGATCAGATATTCATGGATTTCCTGTAGCCGCTCGTTGATTTCATCGTAGGGAATGCGGAGGCCGGATAGCTTATCCATCATTGCCTTGTGCCTTTCAAGGTGCTTTCGCCCCTCCCCTTCCTCAAACAGCCCCGCACCAAACTGGCGAGCCAGGGCAACAGCAACATCGTCAATATCCCGCTCAATAATCACCGTGGGAGCCATGAACCGCTGTTGGAAGTCGGTAATCATCAGCCCCGAGTCGGAGTTACCAACATGCTTCGCAAAGGGTGCCCGCATCCGAATGTCAAAATGGTCTTTAGATTCACACCCGTTCAGGGCTTCGTGGTAGCAGAACACGTCTTTCAGGCCGGTGAAGTACTCTGAGAACCACTTAGTGCGAGACCTCGGTAATCCAGTGACAAAAAACATCACACGAACCTCCGCAAGTGCGCCCAAGCCTCACCAGATCGGATTTCCTCCGGTGTCCACTGTGAATAGGCGATCTTTCTGCCCCAATCGTCACGATCACCTCGGTACAGTTTGGATTTCAGGCTGTGGCTGGTTACATCCCACGCCATCGAACCCCGATCCATCGCTATCGTAGGGACACCCCGCATAACCGCATCAACAGCCACGTTTGAGGTGTACGTGATGACCACCGCTGCACCATCTAGCGCATCCTCAAGGCTACCGTGCATCGTATCTGCCTCACTGACAGCCCAGTCACGTTTTGCTTCTGGATGGGGCCTGAATCGAACGTCTGGATAGTAGTTCCAGGCATCATTTGCCACCTGATTCGCCCACTTGTACACGTCCAGCCCGTGCAAAGCCGCATCACCGGGAACCTGGCCAATAATCAGCGCGTAATCACCGCCCGTCTTCCAGTCCCGAACATCATCACGCCAGTACTTGCGCCACCTATCGTCTGGAACGTCCTGATTGCAGAAATCCGCATAACCATTCAGCCCCTGGAACCCCATAGCGCGCCACCTGAAGCGGTTGCCAAGGTATGCCCGCTCCACAACAATCGAACGCTTGCCCCGGCCAAGGGCTGATTTACCATGCCTGCGCTTCAAACCCCAAAAGGCATGAACATCGGCATCATCTGGCTTGTCCGAGAAGTACGGAACATCACCGAGCGCCTTAACACCTGCGTTAAGCTCAGAGGGCCATCCGCCCAACTGCCCCCGCGTACACGGCATGATATTAACCCGCATGTTTACCCCGCCACTCTGCCAATGCGTTGATGGTGTGCCGCCCCTTTAGCCAATCAGTCATGTCAGCCACCTTTGCATCACTGGCCCCCAAAGCCTTAATGAACGCCGGGTGATCTTTCTTCTCGGTTTTGTTGAGCCGATCCCACAAACACAGGAATGCCCGCGTTTTATCCGTGTTACGAAACAGGATGAAAGCCGCCGAAACTCGCAGCTTGTGGTCAGGGTGGGCGTTGTTGGTGGTGCATATGTCCCAGTCGCCCTCTGGAGCCGATTCAGGCGCGTCTAAGTCACAATCCGCATCAACCCACAGCACCACACTGGAGCGCCTGAAAGCGTCCCTCACGGCGTCTGGCTTGATCTTCGTGTTAGCGCCCCATGCGCCCCTTGATGGGTAGATAATCGGTAAATAGCGTGGATAGGTCTTATTGTGCAGGCAGGCAACGTATTTACTGCCCTTCGTCGCTGCTGACACTATCAGGTAGTCCACACGCCAATCCCCATTTTGGAGCCTGAAGCGATAAACTCCACCTTCTCACCGTCCAGCTCACGCCAGAACCGGGGCACCTCGACATTGATCCCACTGGAGTGCCTTTGCCCATCCCCCGCTATATCGTGCAGGGCAACGTGCTTGCAGTGGGGCGCGTAGTTGCTGAAGTCAGTGGATACCCCCTCATAGCGGTGGTCACCGTCCAACAGAGCGGCATCGTAAGGCCCAAGGGCGCGAACGTAATTGACGATGGAATCAGCCGTGGAATCACCAAAAATCAGGTGAACGTCATAGCCTTGCTCGGTCAGCTCTGTGAAGACCTCTTTAAGCGCCTTTTCGCTCCCCTGGCTACCCCAATACTCACCCGGCAGGTCAACGCATACACCCTTGGAGCCGACAGGGAGAGAGCGCATAACGTCATAGAACGTGTCGCCATACCTCGCGCCCACCTCAAGGTATGACGTTGCGCCTCGGGCCTTCAGGAAGCCAATGAAGGCATCTAGCTCTGCCTGCATCTGGCCTGCTTTCTGGCCTGAGCGGGTTACAGCGCGCATTATCCAATCGTCACCGGAGCGCCCCCTGTGCTGAACTGGGCCACGTTGGCCACGTTTTCAATATTCTTTGTCCCTGCACTCGCCAAGGATTCCTGTGCGTCAGCCGCTTCACTCATGGCCTTGGCTTTAGTAAGGTTAATGTCAGCCGCCAGCTTTTCCTGATCCATCTGCTGATACTTCTGAAGCTCCTGTTGCATCTGCTGCATTTGTTGCTGCATCTGTTGCATTTGCTGCATGTGGTTGGGGTTATTTACAGGGTCAAACTGGTTGATCATGTCTTCAAGGTCACCGGCATACTTGAAGCCCCGGACGGCCATCAACATCATTTCCTTACCCAAGTCGAGCGGAACCATGCCGTTCATGATCCCCGGCAAAAGGCCATTGATGTACTCGCTAATAGTCTTCAGGGCCATCATGCGCTGCTCCATTTCTGCCTGCTCATCACCGGCAATCGTGGAGTTGGTCTCAACGTCAATGGAGAAGTTACGCATAACGTCATCGCGGAGAATCGCCATGACCTCGGGTGTGGCGTGTACGCCGGTCATCTTGGTAAGCACTTCAGGTTCAAAGTGCTCGCCAATAATCTCAGCCATGATGCGGAAGCAATCACGGATGCAGGACGCCACCGCAATCTGCTTGTCACGCATACGGATTGAGCCAAACTGAGCCTTAATACCCTGTGCCTCGGCGGTCTCATTCGCGTTAGATGACCCGCGCATAATGTCCGACAAGCCAATGATTTCGTATATCTGCTGTTTCTTGACCTCGATATAGGAATTCAGGCTGATAGCCACGTTCATGGAATGTTCAATCGGCATCTTCGCAATGATCCGGTTCAGGTCACCGCCTTCGCCAAGCAATTCCTCCAATTCCTCAACCGGGACAAGATCCCCGTCACGCTTGTTCTTGAGCATGGAAAGCTCAGTGAACTTTGCGGAGTAGAATCCTACGTCCTTCACCGCATCAATGATGGAGTCTGCCCGCTTTGCCGCGTTATCCAGCCGCTTCGCCTGCACCTTGTAGTACTCAAAGTCAGGCTTGGGCGTCATTGAACCCCGGAGGTTCGTGAACAATGGCCGGGGAATGGGAAAGAACTGCTGAAGCTCCAGCCGGTCATCACGGACTTCCAGGGGAACATCAAACTGATCACAGATAGTGATAATCGTGCGGCTTGGCTTGTGCCAAATCTCCGTAACCAGGACAGCTTTACCGCCATCGTCGGTATCGGAGTTTTCCTCAGCTTTTACGTCATAGTCATCAAGAACCTGCTTTTTGGTCTTCTGGTAATCAAACGCAATCCACTCGCACTTGTCCCAGTTATCACAGGGTTGCCAGTGGAAGCGTGACCAGTTGATGAACTCTACCGATATATCCTGCGATTCGATTACATCAATCTGCATCTCTTGCCCGGTGAGGGGGTCTGGGATGACAGATTGCCCAATCTCAACATGGTAGTTGACCCGTGGAACACCAAGGCCAGCCACCAGAAAGGATTGCACGGTTCTGGCCATATTCGCATCAAAGGCCGTGGAGTCAATCGTGTAATCAAGTGCGCGCTCAATAACGCTGGCGGCGTCCTTTTGGACTTTATCCCCGTCCTTATTCCTGCGGCGCACCTCGGGCTTGGGCTTCCCGCTGAACAGCACACCCTTTTGGATCTCGACATTGCTCCACATGATGTTGAACTCGGAGCCGCCCGCATACTGCTTTTCCGCACGCTCAGCCTGTTCGTGGAAGTCGCCGTGTGCCTCCTTCTCCTTCGTGAGTAATTCATTCCACTTTTCAAACAGCGCCTTGTCAGCCTGCTGGCGGTCTAATTCTTCATCCATAATCCACACCTGTCAGGTCTGCAAAGGTCATTTCTGGAGCGCCTTGTATTGGCTTGGGTTTGCGTTCTACTTTGGGCTTCTTCTTTGCCCACACCTTGTCGATATAGCGGCCAAAAAGCGCGCAAGCGTCTGCACCGTCATCAAAGGCACCGTTGGGGAACTTTGTTAGCTGGGACACCAAATCCTCAGCCCATTGGGTTTTAGGCAGATAAACCCTGCCAGACTGCACAAGCGCCTGGAATGATCGCCCCATAGCAGGCTTGTCACCCTCACTGTGTACAAGCCACTCAAGGCGCATGTATGAGCGCTTCTCCCGCATGGTGCGCTTAAGTAGTGGCTCAACAGCCCTGCGGATTACCCCGGTCTCACCGATGTTTATGGAGGGCTTGTACTTGTTGTTGAAGTCAATCAGTTGGTCAACCAGCGCAAGGGAATTAACCTGCCCCTTGTACCAGTCAATCAGGTAGATATTGTCATCGGGGCAAACGGCAAATATGCCCACCTCGGAGAAGTCACCCTTACCCTCAGAAACCGCGTAATCCCCCGCCATGTAATACTTGAGGTGCTTTGGTGCCTTGTCATACCACCGGAATTCATCGCGCTTGTAATAGTCGCCCTCATCCGGTGTTGGGTTCTGCTGAAACAGGGCATTCCAGTTGCGCGGCCCCTGTGAGCGCTTTTCCTGCTCAACCCAATCAGGCGTGAACCATTCAGGCCACAACAGCTCTCCAGGCTTGCGGCCTAGCGCATCGCCCTCTATCGCCTCCATCGGGAGATTAAGCACCTCCCACACCTCACCATCACGGGCCTGCAGCGGGCCTGATCGGCCATCGTAATCGGGTGGGAGGATGCGCCCAACAAGGTCATAATCCACCCACCGGGTCATAATGATGACTTTCTGGCTGGTAGGCTTCAGGCGGGTTCTAAACACCTTCAGATACCACTGGTAAATATCCTCCTGGACGGTCTCGGAGGCTGCGGCCTTGGCATCCTTCACCGGGTCTTCAATCAACCCAATATCACCCCTGCGGCCTGTCAGAGACCCACCAACACCAACACCGTAATACATGGATCGGTTACTGGTCGCCCACCGCCCTGCAGCTCGGTTCTCAGTGTCCAGCGCTATCCCCAGCACGCCACGGTACTGGTCGCCACCAACAATACCCCTCACCTTGCGCCCGAAGTCTTCAGCGAGGTCTGCACCATACGCTGCGGCAATGATCTGCTTTCTCGGGTTCCTGGCGATGTAGTACGGGGGGAACAGGACGGAGGTATAGGTAGACTTAGCACTACCCGGCGGCATGGTCACAATCAGGTTGCTGATCTCTTTACGCTCCAGCTTGTCCAGCCGGTCAATCAGCAATGCGTGGTGCCGCTGTGGCGGGGGTTCCTCGGAGAAGTGGCGAACAAACCCGCCGTAGCTTGCTAGGGACTCATCCTTAACCAGCCTGCGGTGCTTCTCTTGCAGCGCCTCAATGAGTAGTAGCTTCTGCTCCCTCGTTGACGCGCTGTCGAAGCTGTCCAATGATTGTGTCAAGCTCATCATCTGTTGCTGCTTGTACCGGGTTTGCCTCTACTTCAACGTGCTTCAGGTCTGGAAGGAACTTGTTAATCAGCTTCAGCTTGGTGTCTATCACCGTTTTGTAACGAGTCACCTGTAGCTGATCCATCTCTTTTTTTTGATCTGCCAGTTCGCCCGCCAAATCAAGTACATGCTGTATGTGCCCCCCTGCCTCTAATTGCTTACGAAGCGCCTCTTGCCTAATGTGTCTCTGGCGTACTGCTGTGTTTCTCTGGTCTTTCATGATCTGACCTCATGGGCGATCTTCTGTGGTTCGTTGTATTAACTTGTCTAGCTTCCCTTCAAGACGGATGTTGTCCGCTTTCTGCTCCAGGCGGTTGCGTTCCAATGCCTTGGCCAGCTCGTTGACGTTCTCCTGACTACGCAACTGGACAAGCCCGACCTCACTCCACACAGACTTGATATCCTGTGTATTGCGATCAACAACGATCCTTGTCTCTCTCAGATCACCTTGAAGCCCAAATATCACGGAAGCCCCTACTAAGGCAGTTCCTGCGAGTGTCGCGACATCCATCCAGCTAATTCGATTATCAAATATCAGCGGCATTACCCATTCCCGCACGTGTGCCAGCGTCAATTCTTACCCGTGGGCATTTTGTTGATAAGCGTTAAAGTCGCCCAAGTTTGTACAATTCACAGGCAGTCAACTTGCGTTCTTGAGGGGGCCAAAATGTCTTTTTCTTTCCCTCGGTTCGGATGAACAGCCTTCCCTGTCGCTCCAGGCTTCTCGCATGGGTGTGTATATCTGCGGAGGTGTAGCCGGTAGCCTGCATGATCTCCTTTGCGGTCATTCCGGGGTATTCGCGCACATAGGACTCAAGGGTTGCTGATTTCATGGCTATCTCCGGGTTTCAAGCCACATTGCAAAAAGCAAAATCCCAGCCCTCACCCCATACCAAACCAGGGGGCCGAGCATGACTATTGCGAGCATCCACCAGCACATCAGAGCGCATCCTCGGCGGCTTTCACTCGCTGCTTTAACTCCGCGATAATCTCCACTATCTCAACCCTCCGATACTTCACTGGCTCACGCTTGGTTTGCTCAAGGCGATCAACGAACTCCCGCCCATACATGTCAATCATGTACAAGGTGTATGCCGCGCCCTCTCCGTCCATGAACCGATTACACCGTCGGCACTGAGGGTGAATATTCTCCTCAAGCAACTTGTGCGCGGTATAGGTGCGCTTGATGAAGTGCCCACCATCCATATCTTTCCAGTGGTCTACCTTCCCGCACGTCACACAACGACACAGGCCGTTATCATCTGCGGCCTTGATCCTCACCAACCGCTGCATAAGCTCTGCCGCCTGATTTACCAGCGAGGCGATTGATCGTTGCTTCGCCACTACCGCTCCACCCTGATTGACCCACCGCCGATAAAGATAGGATTCCGGTTGGCGCTTGAATCAACCTGCTCAATCTCGCCGCCTCGGGATAGGTACTCGGATATCGCGGCCTCAATGTCTGACCGTGCCTGCACCTTCTCGGGGTGGATGTTGAGGGGTATTGGGTCGCGCTCGGGAAAGTGGCGTAGTTTGTCGCTCATTCCGCATCCTCCACTGTTACCTTGACCAGGCCAACTCGGGCAGATTCTGGGTAAAGTTCTGCGTGGGCCTCGTCTCGGATAATAGTTAACGCCTTTATCCAATCTCCAATTACATCCAGCCTCAACATTGGGTCATGATCAAAGAGTGCCCCGCTAATACGAACATGCCCCTCCCCGCTATCAACATCCAACAGCAGCTCGCCAATCGCGTCCGCTGAAATCAAATTCCCGTATATGCTCATGCGTAAACCTCCGAAGGGTGAACCAAGCACAGACCCTGCTGGCTGTACTCGCGTATGATTTCGTCTATGTACTCGCTCGCCTGCTTCTTGCTCATTTCGCTGGTGACTGGATATGGGTCGATAAATACCAGCTTGAATTCATAGCTAAGGTGTTTGATTGCCGTGTCGTAGACGAAACGGAATGTTTCATTATCCCGGCGTAAAATGGGCACACCGAAACGTAACTTGCATTGGCAGCGAATCTCGTTAAACGATTCGTCAGTTTTCTGGCTCGCCACCTGCCGGTAAATCCCGTTGATCATTTCATTCTGGTCAAGGCTCCGAGACTCGGGCACGAACTCAACCAGGGGACGCTTGCCTGACAGCCGAAGGGTGCCAACGTGAGACAGGAACCGCTCAATTGCCGTTTCACTGCTCAAGTCCCAGCGCGTCATGCTTGCGCCTCTCCCACGCGATCCTGAGATGCGCCTCGACCAATGAACGCAAGTGACTCGGAACCCTCTGGAGCGCGTCCCTGCGCCCTTGCAGCGACTCGATTGCGGCGATTTCTGCGGCTAGGTGCCGGGGCCATACCTGTCTTGAGTCGCCAGTTGATTTCGCGCTGGACTTCGACATAGCCGTTGCGCCTCGCTGCGCTATCCATGACGGACTGGTGTACCTGCTCCAGCTCCTCGGTAAGCTCAACCAGCATGTGCTCCAGTTGCTCGAACGTGGCCCATGACATAGGCCGAATGAACGTGCGGAGCGGGACGGTGTGAGGGTTGGTGTTCATGCTGCACCCCCAAGCAAGTCTATTTGCCGCGTCTCGGAATCAATGCGAGCCTTGGCGGCTTCAAAGTAATCAGGGTCAAGCTCAATGCCCACAAAGTCATGGCCTGCGTAGTGGGCTGCAATGGCGCTGGAACCGCTGCCAAGGTGAGTGTCTAGGATTCTGTCGCCGGGGTTGGCGTAGTTGGATAGGAGTCTCTCGTAAAGAGCGATGGGCTTTTGGTTCGGGTGACACCGCGCAAGGTCGCGCCCCGTTGCACCAAAATACGGCAGATCAATCAGTGCTGCGTGCTTGTCAAAAAACGAAGTCCACGCCAGCTCTACGCGAGCATAGGTGACAACCGGCTGGTGCTTGTCCCAGACCACCATGCACTTGGTGTCGCCTAGATCCGTAAGAAAGTAGTTGCCACCCCACACTATTTGATTGACTGACACCCGGCGCAACTGGTCAAAGTATTCCGGTGTCGGCCTGTTGTCGTTGAAGGAAAGGTCTCCGTATCGTTTTAGCCTCGAAGTGAACGCATTGCAAGAATTCCAGCTATACGGCGGGTCCACTATCGCCAAGTCAAACGCCTTATCTGGACAATCCCGGAGGTATTCGATGCAATCCATGTTCAGCAGCTCAATCATCAGTAATACCTCGGGGAGTGATCAGGTATGTCGTGACGCTTGCGCCAGGGGCGCTGGAGTGTCGGTATTCCGTCAGGGAACGTGTTGTGAACCACCGCCCGCATGTACACCAGCGATTCGTCGGGAGAGTTGCGCGGCAGGACTGACAACAGCCCCGCCTGCCGCATTGAGTTCAGCGCGTCCCGCACTGTGTCGATTTTCACGGACAGCCTGCGGCCAGATAACATGGTCTGAATGTCATTGGCCTTGAAAGTGTCCCCGCCCTTGTAGTGGCGGGAGTTGAGTATGTATTCCTGAATCTTTAGGCTCATGCTCCACCCCGCCCAAACAACGCATTCATTTCAGCGATTGCCTTGGCTCCAGCCTCTCGTGCGGCCTCCTTCGCGCCGTGGTCTTCAAGCAAGCGTTCCGGCTCAAACTCACGATGACACTGGCGTTCCCAATCACTGGAGTTGTAGCCGAGGATTAGGCCGATATTCGGCCACAAGTATTGAGGGTTGCCGGACATTAGTTCTCGCTTTGCGTGGTGCAAGCAGCGCCTCAGCCGGTCTTCGGACATACCCTCTATTTCGCGCCCCCACATTCCCTTGCTCTGGTGAACTTCGGCAGGTGTCGTGAACTGCGATGAAAATTTCGTTCCATAGATCGCTTTCAGGGCCACATAGAATCGGTCAGTAACCTTGGATGGCTGCTGAAACTTCGTCTCTTTTCCCCCTAGCTCCTTGAGACGCTCGTTGATACTTGTCAGCGTTCCTGATCCAAGTTCGCCAACTAGCGACCCAATCTGCCCTGGCCTCCCCTTTGGATTTCCAATGGTCGATAAATCTTCCGGTTTCGTCAGAGAGGTCAATGTGTCCATAGTTGTTCTCCTCCACCCACAAAATCATGTCGCGGGTCACTGTGAAGTTTTCAGGTATTGGCTGTTTGGGATTACTGCGTTTTGACTTCGGCGCAGATTCATTTGACTGGATTGCTTGCGGTGTTCCCGGCTTGTCGGGAACAGCGGAATCACATAGGGAATCAGGAATCAGTGAATCAGGAATCAGTGAATCAGGAATCAGGGATTCTTTAACGGTTAGACTTTCGTTATCTAACGGTGCATTACACGTTACCCGCGCCATTGCTGGCTTTGCGGGCAGTTCTGAGGGTTTTTCTGTCTTGTGAGGAGACTGGTGCTTACTGAAATTTACCACCTGAATAACGGCGTGATTTTCAGCCTGATACCGTTCGATAAAACCTAGTTGTTCAAGCACCGTTAAATAACCGTTAATGTCATGGCATTCACGGTACGGGAATATTTCTGCCCGTATTCTCTTTGGCCGATCCTCCAGCCGACCGTCCCTGTCAGCCAAACACCAAAGACCAACAAAGAGAATTGTGAGCATTGGGTCTGCCTCGCCAAGCAGCTCATTTTTGAACAGCGAAGGCTTTATGTTTCTTGACCTAGCCACTACGCACCCAACCTATAGCGGGCGATCCGCTTGCCGTTGCGCTCGATAATCTCCGTTGTGATCCGGTGGCCCTTGTTCCGTAGGTCAGATATTCGGGCCGCGAGCCTGAAGCAGCCGTAATGCTCAAGTGCTTGAAGCGGCGTCAAAGGTCTGCGCTTCAGATGGGATAGGATTTTTTCGGTTTGTGACATATAATCACCTCTCTGTTTGTGATTAACCCCGGTGGGTGCCAGCCCTTAAGCCGGGGTTTTTCTTTTGTGACCCAAATGGGTCAATGCGCTTTCGAAATCTCGCCTATACTTCACCCAAGGTTTATGCCGCCACGTTTGGCGTGAATATGTCGGGCCTCAACTGCTCAGCGGTAACGCGGCCCTCGGTGATAATCTCAATCCGTTTGCAGTGCTTTGCTGGCACCACTCCCGTCTTGAGAATCTTTGTCACCATTTGCGGCGTAACACCTAGCCTTCTCGAAAGCTCCGCTTTGGAGCCAACGACCTGGATTACTTTGTCTAGCAGAAGTGTTTTCATGAGCCTATTGTTCACCAATAGTGATTTATGGTCAACACCCAAAGGGATAAATAATGCGGCTATGATTTCCGGCATGGGTAGACCACGTAGTAGACAGCCAGGGCCATACGCCGATTTCGGTAAGAGGTTCGTGCGCGCCTGTAGAGAAGCAGGTCTCCCGGAGCCGCCAAAGGAGCGATGCAAGGTTTTTGGCGTGAATGCCACTACCATCGGCAACTGGGATCACGGCGACAAGCTACCCTCAATGGACAACGCTATACAGATAGCAACTATCACGGGCGTATCCGTTGACTGGCTCTTAACGGGTCGTGGAGAAATGAAGCCAAGGACGGCTGCTGCGGAGACTCTGGACATATCGCACTTGCCCAGCGAATCCAAAGCAGCCATAAGGGCGCTTGTTCATTCGTTTGAGCACGAAGGCAATGGACACACGAAAGCGGGCTGACTCCGCACCTGTAGCCAAATCACGCACAAAGCCCTAGCGGGCTATTTTTTTGTCTTTTTTTATCACTATTGGTGTTGACATAGTTCACCGCAAGTGAAATAGTAAGCCCATGCCCGACAACAACCGGGCCGGGAGAAAAGACATGGATCACCTTGAAGCACTCGCAGCAGCATCAGGACTCACCGAAGAAGCGGTATTAAAGATCGCCAACGGCGTAGCCACCGCAATCGAATCTGACAAGTCGGCTGAATGCTACATCGCAGCCAGTGAAGAAGATCAGGTGAACATCGCCCTGGCCTACTTCGATCACTACCAGCGCATGACCAAAGAGTTTGCGATTCAGCATCACAACAACCCTGAGCCGCTTAACTCCTACATTCTGGCGAGGGTTTCAGCATGAGCGCACCAGAAAAATACGTTAACCAATACGGCAAAGAGTGTTATCGGGGTGTTACCGAAGACACTCAATTTAACGGCGAGTTATTCCACAAACCTGAATGGCAAGAAGATGACGGTGAGAACTTCGCGTTTCACTCTGAGATTGGAAGTCTGACTGTCGTTGACCGTATGACCGGCTTTGGCTGGCGAGACATTGAGAGCGGATACCGTGATAAGGAAGGCCAGTTTTGGCTTGCCTCTGGCAACTACGATGTGCGCGAAAGCGGCTGCGAGACAGTTGGCGAGGCCATTGAGTGGGTTAAAGGCCGAGCAAACACATGTGTTGGGGCTGAGACCAAGAAAAAGGAGGCCGCAGCATGAGCGCACAGAGAATCTTGATCGGTGTCGCCTTCGGGCTGGCAATCGTCGCAACGGTAGCGGGGTGGCTGGTGTGAGTGAGTCGAAAGCAGCGCCAATCACAAACCCAATACAGAAATATGCCCAAAGGCAGACGCGAGGGAACGCGATAAAGGCGATGTGCGCGCAGTGCATGGGCTGCACCATTGACAGCACAGAGCCCGGCTTCCGTCACGATATCCGAGACTGCGTGAGCGTTGATTGTGCGCTGCACAAGTTCCGTCCATACCAAGTGAGGGCTACGCCATGAATGACGTGAAATATATGTTCCCCGACCGCCGCATGGCTTACCCCAAGCCGCTACAGCAGTTCTGGCAGGGCTTTGCGGTGTATGTGGTTGGTCTTATGTCAGGCGTGGCTGCGGCTGTGTTCTGGCTGGGGGTGGCGGGATGAGCAGCAGGAATCGTCAAGCATTCCCCGGCACGTTACACGCGCACGGTGATGGAATGAATCTTCTGGACTACTTCGCTGGACAAGCATTAGTGGCGATTATTCAGAAGATGGATTTCGAAGAAGGCGATGCAGAAGAAAAGCTAAAAATTGCCGCCGTGGGCGCTTACGACTTTGCGGAAAGCATGATTGAAGTCCGCAATCTAATGGATTGGGGGTAAGGGCATGAACATTACCAATATCGACGTTGAGACCCCTCACGCGGTGTCGTGGGACGCGGATGAATTCGGCGTGATCATCCACGGCGTTTCCAAGTTCGGCGTTGACTGCACACACGAACTGACAGACATGCAGCTCATTGCAATCCGCAATGAACTGGAGGCTAGAAGCAAGCGTGAACGCGAAGACGAAGAATCCAGCGCGTACTACAGCAACCTTGAGAGCCGCGCAGAGCTGGATTACATCAACATGAATCGGAGGCTGTGATGAGAGAGCAGTTTGTAACGATAACGCTGGAGGTGCCTTTGTCGGCTATCGACTTCAGCGACTGCGGTGATGGCTGCGGGCAGATTGACGGACTCAAGTACGCAAAGTTCAAGGGCGCGGCAATTGAGCGGTTTACCAGCGATGACGTACAGGTTGCGGAGGAGGCCATGCGTGACTGGCTGGGCGAGTCTGTAGGGCGGTTTGAGATACACAAGCGCCGCCGCATCCCCCAGGACATTATCGACGCAGAGCGCGAGCGAGTGCTTAACGATCCACTGAGTAAGGCGAGGGCAGGACAATGAATGATGTATCAACTATCGTCACGCAATCCATGCCGCAGTTCTGCCGGATTGCTGACAAGAACAAGGTGGTGCGCTGGGAAGAAGAATCACAGTTCGCGCTTCAGTCACTGCAAAAAAACAGCACCCTGGCTGGTTGCGTTGCCGAGAGTATTCAGAACGCGATCATCAACGTGGCTGCTGTGGGGCTGACGCTAAACCCTGCTGATGGGTATGCGTACCTTGTGCCCGAGTACAACAAGACAACCAAGCGCAATGAGTGCCAGTTGCGGATCAGCTTCAAGGGCTTGATTAAGGCGGCAACTGATACCGGCGCGGTGAAATGGGTGCGCGCTGAGATCGTGAAGGAAAACGACACGTTCACCTACAACGGCGTTGACGAGAAGCCAACTCACCAGATGCAGCCATTCGGTGATCGTGGCGCACCTGTTGGCGTGTACTGCGTGGCAAAGGTCAGCGATACCGAGTACCTGACTGACATTATGGACTGGCCCGAGGTTAAGAAGATCCAGGCTTGCGCGAAAACACAGGCTGTCTGGAACCAGTGGCCCGAGGAAATGGCGAAGAAAGCCATCATCAAGCGGGCCGCAAAGCAGTGGCCCAGAACAGTGGCATCAGGCGTCCTGCACAAAACAATTGAGGTCATCAACGAGTCAGAAGGTGGAACTGACCCATTCTTGCAGATGGAGTCAATCGCTGACGAAATCCTGCAATTGATTGAACAGGAC
>FYBJ01001910.1_pt1 | contig 28002 bp, 29 predicted proteins | sample 1134611 | NCBI WGS metagenome assembly FYBJ01 (sample SAMEA104116008, study PRJEB20421) | marine metagenome | isolation source: marine | reverse complement strand
GCGTAAGATCGTCGGCAGCGTGAGATGTGTATAAGAGACGGCGGGCAGGCAGGGGGCTCAGAGCTTCCTCATCCAGAACTGCAGGGCGTGATCCGTCTCGTCCGGCTGATCCATATCCTTCCAGCGGAAATGCGCCACCGCACCCTCCAGCGGGGCATATCCGCGCTTGCGCCAGAACGGGTCGAGCGGGCGATAGCCCGGGTCCTTCAGCGGGTGATCGGCGGGACGAACGACGCCGCAAAAGGCCGCGTATGTGCGGCCCAGCGCGCGGGCATGGGCCTCGCGCGCGTCAAAGAACCGATGGCCGATGCCGTGACCGCGATAGCGCGGCAACAGCACGCTCTCGGCACAATAGAACACGTCCTCCAGCGCCACGCCCTGCCCGTCAAACGCGGCGGCAAAATCCCCGGCGTGCTGCTCAAGCGGCGCGCCCGTCGAGGCCCCCACCAGCGCGTCACCGTCAAAAGCCCCGACAAGAACCGCATCCCGGCTGTCGCGAAATCTCTGAAGATAGGCCCGCTCGTAAGCCTCGTCCCCATCGTAGAGATAGGGCCATGTGCGAAACACCTCGATCCTGAGCCGCGCCAGGCGGTCAAGCGCGGTCTCCGCCGCCGCGCCGGTCAGAGGCGTGACCCGGATCACGAAACCTGCGCGATCCAGTCGGCGAGGTTGTAATAGGTCACGACCCGAGTGATCTTGCCATCGCGCAGGGAAAAGAACGACCCGGCCGGCAGCCTGTAGGTCTGTCCACGCGCCTGCGGAAGCCCTTCGTCGGTCTCAAGATAGGTGCCGTTCACGATGAACTCGGCCGCGGCCCGTGTGCCGCCCCCGGCCTCGAAAATCACCATGTCGGTCAGCTCTTCGCGATAGGTCCGGTTCATGTGCTCGCAAAAGGCACGGAATTTCTCCTTGCCCAATCGCACCTGGCCTTCGTTGACGTGATGCGCCACATCCCCGTCCAGACAGTCCAGCATTCCGTCCACATCGCCGCGGTTGAAGGCCGCAAAGTAGGATTTGATCACGTTGCTCATGTATCGGCCCTCGGTTCACCCCAACGCTCCTTGAGGTGGTCAATGATCTGGTCGCGGGTCTTGCGGTAGGCGTTCAGCTTGGCCTCACGCGTTTCGCCCATGCCCGTGGGGTCCATGATCGGCCAGTAGATCACGTCCAGATGAAACCACCGCGTGAGGTCCAGTGCCCGGCGCTGGCTGGCCGGGCTGAGGGCCACGACAAGGTCAAAGGAGCTGAGGTCATCGCCCCATTCCTCCATCTCGTCGAAGCTACGCACCCGGTGGCGGTGCAGTTCCACGCCGATCTCCTGGCAGACGGCGATGGAAAATCCGTCGATTTCGAGATCACTCTTGACACCCGCCGACTGCACATAGGTGTCCGCGCCGTAAAACTGCTTCATGATGCCTTCGGCCATGGGCGAGCGCACAGCGTTGTGATCGCAGCAAAAAAGAACCGACTGAGGCAGGTCCCGCTGCATCCCCGTCAGCCCCCGAAATGCAACACGCAGATGAGGGTAAAGAGGCGCCGCGCAGTGTCGTTGTCGATCTCGGCCTTGCCGGACAGCCTCTCCTCCAGCACCCGGGCGCCTTCGTTGTGAATGCCGCGCCGGGCCATGTCGATGGTTTCGATCTGCGCCGGGGCCAGGGTCTTGACCGCGTCGAAATAGCTCTCGCAGATAGCCCAGTAATCCTTGACCACCTGCCGGAACGGGCTGAGCGAGAGGTGGAACTCGGCCGCCGGGGCCGCGTTTTCGGTCCTGATGTCAAAGACCAGCCGCTTGTCGCGGATCGACAGGTCGAGATTGTAGGGGCCTTCGGGAATGTCACGACCGTCCCGCGCGGGCAGAACAAAAGTGTTCTCCTCCAGCAGGTCAAAGATGGCGACCTTGCGCTCCTGCTCGATCTCGGGCGTCGGCGGCGGCAGGTTGGTCGTGTCCAACTCGATATGGCAGATGCGGCTCATCACGGGTCTCTCGGTTCTCGGTCCCGGGATGCCTAGCGCAGGCGCGCGCGCGGGGCAATGCGCCGAACTCACAATTGCTGCGATGCGTGGCCTCAGTCGTTCAGCCGGTCGAGCCGGGCCCGCACGCTCAGCCCATGCGCCTGAAGGCTTTCCGACCGCGCCAGGGTTTCCGCAGCCGGTCCGATGGCACGCAGGGCTTCGGGCGTCATCTTGGCCAGCGTTGTGCGTTTGAGGAAATCCATGACACTCAGCCCCGACGAGAACCGTGCCGAGCGCGCCGTGGGAAGGACGTGATTGGGCCCGCCCACGTAGTCGCCGATCGCCTCGGGCGTCCAGTTGCCCAGGAAAATTGCCCCCGCATGGGTGATCTGCCTGGCCAGAGCGTCGGGGTCCTCGACACACAGCTCCAGGTGCTCGGGCGCAATCCGGTTCGAAAGCGCCGCCGCCGCGGAAAGGTCAGGCACGGTGATCACGGCGCCGAAGTCACGCCAGCTGGCCCCGGCGATCTCGCGCCGCTCCAGCGTCTCGAGGTGCCGCGTGACCGCCTCCGAAACCGCCCGCGCCATACCCGCATCATCGGTGATCAGGATCGACTGCGCGCTCTCGTCATGTTCGGCCTGGCTCAGCATGTCGAGCGCCACCCAATCGGGGTCCGCCGAGGTGTCCGCGATCACCAGAATTTCCGACGGACCGGCGATCATGTCGATCCCCACCTTGCCGAAAACCTGCCGCTTGGCGGCCGCCACGAAGGCATTGCCGGGGCCGGTGATCTTGTCCACCGGCGGGATGCTCTGTGTCCCGTAGGCCAGCGCCGCCACGGCCTGTGCCCCGCCGATGCGGTAGATCTCGTCCACCCCTGCCAGCCGTGCCGCCAGCAGTACCAGCGGATTGACCACGCCGTCGGGTGTGGGCACGGCGATCGCCAGCCGCTCCACCCCGGCCACCTTGGCGGGGATGGCATTCATCAGGACCGAGGACGGGTAGGATGCCAATCCGCCCGGCACATAGAGCCCCGCCGCACTGACCGGTCCCCAGCGCCAGCCCAGCTCGGCGCCGCACGGGTCCGTCCATTGCGCATCCTCGGGCATCTGTGCCGCGTGATAGGACCGGATGCGTTCGGCCGCCAGGTCCAGCGCCGCGCGCTCATGATCGGGAACCTGCGCCACCAGCGTCTCGATCTCGGCCTCGGAAAAGCGAAGGGTCCCAGGTGTCAGCGACAAGCGGTCAAACCGCTCGGTCAGTGCGATCACCGCCGCATCGCCACGCGCGCGCACATCCGCGATGATCTCGGCCACCGCCGCATTCACATCGACCGCATCCTCGCGTTTCGACCCCAGAAGCGCCTCGAACGCCGCCTCGAACCCATCCGCATTCGCATCAAGAAAAACAGGCATCGCGCTCTTTCATCTTTCCAAAAATACTCCCGCCGGAGGCACCAAGATCAGGCGCGGTCACACACCATGATCCGGGGCGGACCGCGATGGGGCCAGATAGGGCCGCGTTACGTCCTTCAGGGTCACATCCAGTGCCTCGACGGCAAGCCGGATCGCACCGTCACCGGCCAGCGTCAGCATCACGTCGCCCGCGGCATCCTCACCGGGCTCGAAGGTGACCGACAGGAGCGAGAACACCATGTCACCATCACGACGGTCCACACCCTGGCTGGCCACTTTCAGCACATTGTCCACCACCAGAAGCGCCTGCGCCCGCTCGGGTGCGTGACGGTCCCTGCCCTGGTCCTCCCAGCGGAACCGGTTCACCAGCAGGGCAAAGCGCCGGTCGCCGGCGATCCAGCGCATTTCCGAGGCCGGAAACACGGCGTCCTGCACCAGGGACGATACCACCTGCAGGTCCTCGGCATCCACTGCACCCAGGTTCAGCGGCGCCTCGCGCCCGTCCTCGAATGTCGCATCACCTTGGCTCATACCGCTTGCACCCTTTCGATCCGGGCCCCCACGTTTCTCAGCTTTTCCTCGACCCGTTCATAGCCGCGATCCAGATGATAGACCCGGTTCACCACCGTCTCGCCCTCGGCGGCCAGCCCGGCGAGGATCAGCGACACGCTGGCCCGCAGGTCCGTGGCCATTACCGGCGCGCCCTTGAGCCGCTCGACCCCGGTGACCGTCGCGGTGCCGCCGTGCACCTCGATCTCGGCCCCCATCCGGGTCAGCTCGGGGGCGTGCATGAACCGGTTCTCGAAAATCTTTTCCTCCAGCACCGATGTCCCGTCGGCCGTACACATGAGTGCCATGAACTGCGCCTGCAGATCCGTCGGGAAGCCCGGAAAGGGCTCGGTCGTCACATCGACCGCACGGACCCGCCCGTTCTTGCGCGCGACCTTGAGCCCGGCCCCGGTTTCGCTCACCTCGATCCCCGCGGCGTCCAGCTTCTCGCAAAAGGCTTCGACCAGCGACAGGCGCCCGCCCAGGCACTCCACTTCGCCGCCGCAGATGGCCGGAACCAGCATATACGTGCCCAGCTCGATCCGGTCGGTGACCACCGGATGGGTCGCGCCATGCAGCCGGTCCACACCCTGAATGGTGATGGTCGACGTCCCGTCCCCCTCGATCTCGGCCCCCATGGCCCGCAGGCAGGTGGCCAGGTCGACAATCTCGGGCTCGCGCGCGGCGTTGTTCAGGACCGTGGTGCCCTTGGCCAGCGTGGCGGCCATCATCACATTCTCGGTCGCCCCCACCGAGGCAAAGCCGAAAGTCACCTGCGCGCCCTTGAGACCCGACCTGGCTTCGGCGTGAAGATAGCCGTCCCGAAGCTCGATGCTGGCGCCCAGCGCCTCAAGCCCCTCGATGTGCAGATCCATGGGCCGCGCGCCGATCGCACAGCCCCCGGGCAGCGACACGACCGCATGGCCCAGCCGCGCCAGCATCGGGCCGAGCACCAGGTTCGAGGCCCGCATCTTGCGCACGATGTCATAATCGGCGACGTGATTGTTCAGGTCGTGGCTCGACATGGCGAGCACATGCCCGTTCTGCATCGAGGTCACCTCGGCCCCCAGCGATTCCAGCAGCAGGCCCATGGTCTTGATGTCGCTCAACTGCGGCGCATTGGTCAGCGTCAGCGGCTCTTCGCTCAGAAGTGTGGCGGGCATCAGCGCAAGACACGCGTTCTTGGCCCCCGCGATGGGAATTTGTCCACTGAGCGGGCCATTACCCGTCATGACGATGGAATCCATATGCTCTCAGCCCTCGTTCTGCCCGTTTTTCGACCCGCGCGCCTTTGCCTGTGCCTTGCGCCGCGCGAGGTTCGCCTTGAGCGCCGTCTTGAGCCGGTCTTCGCGCGTTTCGCGCCCCGGCTTGACTTTGCTCTTGGGCTTTTTCTCACTCATGGCCCCTCTCTATAGCAGGGGTCAATCGGGGTCCAGATAAGGGTTGCGCAGGCTACGCTTTGCGTCTATCAGCGCGCCTCATCGGGCTGCTGTAGCTCAGTGGTAGAGCGCACCCTTGGTAAGGGTGAGGTCGGGAGTTCAATCCTCCCCAGCAGCACCAGCCGCACCCCCGCAGATCGACGCGACAGGGTATGCCCTTCCCCAGCGCCCGGACCCGGCTCCGGCAGGCGAGTTTCATCCGTCCGCGGCAGAGCCCGAATTGCATTGCCGGGCATTGTGTTCTACCAGCGGCCCAGGATTTGATCGCGGCTTTCCGCCCCGCGCACGGGAATTGAAAAGGTATCGTCATGAGTGGCTCGGATTTCGCGACCAAGGTCACTGCGCGCAGCGCAAGGATCGGCATTCTCGGCCTGGGGTATGTGGGCATTCCGCTGGCCTTGCGCATCTCCGAAGTGGGCTTTCCGGTTCTGGGTTTCGACATCGCCACGCACCGCAACAGCACGCTCAACAGCGGCAAGAGCCCGATCAGGCATATCCCCGACACCGACATCGCCGCGATGATCGACCAGGGCTTCGAGGCGACCGACGATTTCAGCCGCGCCGGTGAATGCGACGCGCTGATCATCTGTGTGCCCACGCCGCTGGACAAGACGCGCGAGCCTGATCTCAGCTTTGTCACCGCCACCATGGATCAGATCGCACCGCATATGCGCAAGGGACAGCTTCTGGCGCTCGAAAGCACCACCTGGCCGGGCACCACCAAGGAAATCCTGCTGCCTTATGTCGAGACGGCGGGTCTGGCCGTGGGCGAGGATTTCTTCCTCGTCTATTCGCCCGAGCGCGAGGACCCGGGCAACGCGCATTTCACCACCCGCACGATCCCCAAGGTCGTGGGCGGGCACAGCGCCGCCTGCCGGGATGCCGGTGTGGCGCTCTACGGGACCTTCATCGACCATGTTGTGCCGGTCAGTTCGACCGAAGCCGCGGAAATGGTGAAGCTGCTGGAGAACATCCACCGCTCGATCAATATCGGGCTGGTCAATGAGCTGAAGGTCGTGGCCGACGCCATGGGGCTCGACATTTTCGAAGTGATCGACGCGGCCAAGACCAAACCCTTCGGCTTTACCGCCTACTATCCCGGGCCGGGGATCGGCGGGCATTGCATCCCAATTGACCCATTCTATCTCACGTGGAAGGCGCGCGAATACGGGCTGCACACGCGGTTCATCGAACTGGCCGGCGAGATCAACGCCGCCATGCCGCAATACGTGGTCGACAAGACCGTGCGCGCGCTCAACAGTGCCGGGAAATCTCTCAACGGGACCAAGGTGCTGGCCCTCGGGATCGCCTACAAGCGCGACGTGGACGACATGCGCGAAAGCCCGTCGGTCTTTGTCATGGAACTGCTGCGCGACTGGGGTGCGGACGTGGCCTATTCGGACCCCAACGTGCCAGTCTTTCCAGAGATGCGCGAGCATGATTTCGACCTTGTTTCGGTCGATCTGAGCCCCGAAACGCTGGCCGGCTATGACGCGGTTATCCTGCTCACCGATCACAGCGGGTTCGACTATGACATGATCGCGCAGCACAGCCCGATCCTGATCGACACGCGGGTGCGCTATCGCGACGGCGGCCCCAATATCTGGCGCGCCTGAGGGGGACACGACCATGACCAATTACGCACTCATCGGGGCCGCGGGCTATATCGCGCCGCGCCATCTCAAGGCGATGAAGGAAACCGGCGGCACGCTGGCCGTGGCCTATGACATCAACGACAGCGTCGGGATCATGGACAGCCACTTCCCCGATGCCGCCTTCTTCACCGAGTTCGAGCAATTCGAGAGCCATGTGCACGGGTTGCGCCGAAAGGGCCAAGGCATTGACTACATTGGGATTTGCAGCCCCAACTATCTGCACAAGGCGCATATGGGGTTTGCGTTGCGCGCAGGAGCCGATGCGATCTGCGAAAAGCCGCTGGTGCTGGATCCGGCCGAGATCGACGAGTTGCAGGCACTTGAGGCCGAGACCGGCCGCCGCATCAACTCGATCCTGCAACTGCGCCTGCACCCCGCGATCATCGCGCTGCGCGACAAGGTGGCGGCGGGCGACCCTGACAAGGTCTATGATGTTGACCTGGGATACTTCACCTCGCGCGGGGCCTGGTATCACGCCTCCTGGAAGGGTTTCGAGCACAAGTCGGGCGGCATCGCGACCAATATCGGCGTGCATTTCTACGACATGCTCAGCTTCATCTTCGGGCCAAACACAACCAACATCGTGCACCACCGCGGGACCGATGCCGCCGCGGGCTATCTTGAATTCGAGCACGCCCGTGTCCGCTGGGTCCTGTCGATCAACCGCGATCACCTGCCGCCGCATACGCCGCAAGGCCAGACCACGCACCGCTCGATCACCGTGGATGGCGAGGAGATCGAGTTCTCGGGCGGGTTCACCGACCTGCATACGGCCAGCTATCAGAACGTGCTGGACGGCAATGGCTATGGCCTTGATGTGGTGCGCCCGTCGATCGAGCTGGTGCACCATATCCGCACCGCACCCATCGAGCCCGGCCGGGGCGAACAGCATCCCGACATCGCCAAGGTCATCGGCGCCTGAACCACAACCGCGCCGTTTCACGGGGGCCGCTGTCGACAGGGAACCACGAAAGGTGTTAACGGCCCTGCCGCGCACCGTTCGGTGGTCCGGACCTGCGGAGGCCGCCGGGCGGTTGGCCACAAGGCGCCAGAGCGGTTTTCAGGATCACACAGGTGGTGGAGCCGGTTCCGTCAAGCAGGCCGCCCCCGGTCCCGCGAATGCCGCCCGTGGTAGCGCCGATGAAGCACCCCGAATACTGCACTGTCCCGGTGGCGCGCACGGCGGTTCCCGACGCAATGGCGCGGGTGATGTTCACCTTGAACCCGGGCGTTTCGATGAACACGCGTGGTGCCGGTTTTCCCGGAACGCTTGTTCGGAACGTTTTTTCGGGGGGCGTGCAGGGCCTGTCAATCAGGCTCCGGCGTCAGGCGACATCCCGCAGTTCGACCCGTGGCACCACGCCCAGCGCGTGACAGACCTCGCGGGTGAGTTCGGGCCGGTTGAGCGTGTAGAAATGCAGGGCCTCGACGCCTTCATCAATGAGCGTGCTGCACAGTTCCGTGGCCACCGCCGTGGCCAGCAGGTCATGCCGGTCGTCGCGGATCGCCTTGTCGAACGCATCATCCAGCCAGGTCGGGATTCTGGCCCCGCAGGCGGCGGAAAACTTGCGCGTGTTCACCCAGTTCTCGATGGGCAGGATGCCCGGCACGATCGGCGCGTCGATCCCGGCCTTCACACAGTCGTCGCGGAACCGCAGGAAGGTTTCGGCCTCGAAGAAGAATTGCGTGATCGCCTCGTCTGCACCGGCGTCGATCTTGCGCCTGAGCCAATTGATGTCGGCCTTGGCGCTGGTCGCCTCGGGATGTTTCTCGGGGTATGCTCCGACGCGGATGTTGAACTGGCCGGTCCCGGCCAGCGCGCCGATCAGCTCGACGCTGCTGGCGAACCCGTCCGGATGCGGGGTGAAACCACCGCTGTCCTTGGGCGGATCGCCCCGGAGCGCCACGATGTCGGTCACGCCTGCCTTGGCAAAATCGCGTGCAACCTCAAGGGTTTCCTCGCGGGTTGCCTCGACACAGGTCAGATGCGCCGCGACCCGCAGATCGGTGGCGGATTGCAGCGTGCCCACCGCCTCGCGGGTCAGGTGCCGCGTGGTGCCCCCCGCGCCGTAGGTGACAGAGACAAACCGCGGATCGAGCGGCGAAAGCACCTGCACCGTGTCCCAGAGGCGGAACGACGCCTCCAGCGTCTTGGGCGGGAAGAACTCGAAGGAAACGGCTGGGGTGGTCATGGCGGTGATCCTTGTCAAAGAAGGGCTTGAGCCTTCTTGCCGCGCGCGGATAGATTAGGCAAACTCATAACATTCACAAAGAACATGAGGCGGGTTGAAGAAATGCATATCGAGTTCCGGCATTTGCGGACGATCCGGGCCATTCACCAGGCCGGTGGGCTGGCGCGGGCAGCCGAGATGCTGCACATCACGCAATCCGCGCTGAGCCATCAGATCAAGGGGTTGGAGGATCAGGCGGGGGTCGAACTTTTCGTGCGGCGCTCCAAGCCCATGAAGCTTTCGGCGGCGGGGCATCGGCTGTTGCGCGTGGCCGAGCGGGTGCTGCCCGAGATCGAGGCGCTGGAGGCGGAGTTCGCAGGCGTGCGCGAGGGCAGCAAGGGGCGGCTGCATATCGCCATCGAGTGCCACGCCTGTTTCGAATGGCTGTTCCCGGTGCTCGAGAAGTTCCGCAAACCCTGGGGGGACGTGGATGTGGACATCCGTCCCGGTCTGGCCTTTGACGCGCTCCCCGCCTTGCAGAAGGAAGAGGTCGACCTGGTGGTTTCGTCCGACCCCGAAGACCTGCCCGGGATCGTGTTCAAGCCGCTTTTCGATTACGAGCCGGTGTTCCTGGCATCCCGAAGCAACCCTTTGTCGCAAAAGGATTTCATCGTGGCCGAGGATTTCCGCGACCAGACGCTGATCACCTATCCGGTGGATCGCACGCGGCTGGATGTGTTCACCGAAATGCTGGGCCCGGCCAAGGTCGAGCCCGCCGCGGTGCGGCAGGTTGAACTGACGGCCGTGATCCTGCTCCTGATCGCATCGGGGCGCGGCGTGGCGGTGCTGCCGGACTGGGTGGTGCGCGAACTCAGGGGATCAAGCGACTATGTGGTGCGGCCACTGACCGAGACGGGCCTGACCAAGCGGCTGTATGCGGCGATCCGCGAGGACGATGCAGACAAGCCCTACATGGCACATCTGATCAAGCTGGCGCGCGAAATTCCCGTGCGTTTGCAACGGCGTAAGGAGGTGGCATCCGCCCAGGTTCAAGCCCCTTGAAAGGCCCGCAAAGCAAGCGTATACGCGCGGTTTGAACCCTCCAAGGAGCCCCGGCATGGCCTTCAGCGCAAATCTCAACATCATGATGAAGGCCGCGCGCAAGGCGGGGCGGTCGCTGGTCAAGGATTTCCGCGAGGTCGAGAACCTGCAGGTGTCGATGAAAGGTGCGGGCGATTTTGTCAGCCGCGCCGACATCAAGGCCGAGGAAATCCTCAAGAACGAGCTGATGGGCACGCGCCCCACCTATGGCTGGACCGCCGAGGAAGGGGGGACCGAAGAGGGCACCGATCCCACCCGCCGCTGGATCGTGGACCCGCTGGACGGCACGACGAATTTCCTCCATGGCCTGCCCCATTGGGCGGTCAGCATCGCCTTGGAATACAAGGGGAAAATCGTCGCGGGCGTGATTTTTGACGCCGCCAAGGAGGAGATGTTCGTCGCCGAAAAGGGCCAGGGCGCCTGGTTGAACGACACGCGGCTTCGGGTGTCGGGCCGATCCAGGATGATCGAGAGCATTTTTGCCACCGGCGTGCCTTTTGGCGGGCGGAGCGACCTGCCCGAGACGCTGCAGGACCTCGCGCGGCTGATGCCCGGCTGTGCCGGTGTGCGGCGCTGGGGGGCGGCGGCGCTGGACATGGCCTATGTGGCCGCCGGCCGCTACGAAGGGTTCTGGGAGCGCAACCTAAACGCCTGGGACATGGCCGCGGGGATCGTGATCGTGCGCGAGGCGGGCGGCCTGGCCGAGGCGATCACCCCCCGGGCCGACATCCTGGAGACCGGAGGCGTGGTCTGCTCCAACGAGGCCATTTTCGATAAATTCGCCAGGATCGTCCGCAACGTGTGAGCGCGCATCGCACGCATCGTGTGACGGTGAAAATGACAGTGAAAATGACGGTGAAAACCGGCCCCGAATGGCGGGTCGGTAACGCGTCGGTATCACGTCGGTATCACGTCGGTGCTTTTGGACGATGGTGTAAGGAATTGACGCAACGCGCGGTGGGTCTGTGATCCTTCACGGATCATGAAGGGTCCGCGCGGGTGTTGCGGTGCTCATTGCCCGTCGGGCACCAGCCCGTCGAAAATCCCCAGGGCCGTGTGCCGGATGAAGGCGGCCAGTTCCTCGTAGGCCGCGACCTGACCTGCCCCCCTGCGCCAGACCAGTCCGACCGAGCGAAACACCCGCCGCCCCCGGAGCGGCAGCGCCACCACATCGCCAAGGCCCGCCAGCTCGGATTGCGCATAGAGCGCGGGCAGGAAGGTTGTGCCGATATTCATCGACACCATCTGGCGCAGGGCGTCCAGGCTGTTGCCTTCGTAATCGCCAATCACCTCGGCGCCGAATTCTTGGCAGAGTGCCAGAACCTGATCATGCAGATGCAGATCCGGGGCCAGCGTCAGCACCGGCAGCCCCTTGAGATCGCGAACCGACACCGACCCTTTCGCAGCCAGCGGGTGCTGCGAGGAGACGGCAAAGAGGATCGGCTCGTGAAAGAGCGGGCGCGCGACCAGATCACCGCTGCGCAGCGGCAACTGGGCGAGGATGACGTCATGCACACCGCGGGACAGTTCGTCCTCGAGCCGGGCGGGTACGCCTTCGCGGATATAGAGCTGAATCTCGGGATGGGCCTGGCGGAGTTCGGCGACGATGCGCGGCAGAAGATAGGGGCCCAGCGTGGCCTTGACCCCCAGCCTTATCCGCCCGCGCAGCCCCTTGCCGGCCGCGTCGGCGACATCGACAATGATCTGGGTGTCGGCCACCACCCGGCGCGCGCGCTTGAGAACCTCGCGGCCCATCGGTGTGAAATGCACCCCGCCCCGGCCCCGCTCGACCAGGCGATGGCCCAGCACCTCTTCGAGCGTCTGTATCTGGGCGCTGAGCGACGGCTGGCTGACGCCCGACACCTCGGCCGCACGGCGGAAATGAGCGGTGTCGGCCAGGGCCACGAGATAGCGGAACTGTTTGAGCGTGGGGGCGGCGGGCATCGGGTGACCTCGGAGCTTGGCGCGTCAGACCCGAGATAGGTTTTTCCTATCGGAATTTCAGGGCCTGCCATGTTTTTTCATCCCGGCCGCGTGCCTATCTGACCTTCACCGGCACATCACGGGGATGGCCGGGTTCAACAGGGAGGACCATGAAAGATGGCGAACACACCGTCGAGGCTGACCCGCAAGATCGAGGGTCTCAAGGCACGTCACGCGGCGCTCAAATCCGAGATCGAGGCAGAGATGCGCCGGCCCATGCCGGATTGGCAGCGACTGCGCCGGCTCAAGTCGACGCGGGTGCGGGTCAAGGATGTGCTTCAGACCTGCCGCACGGCCCGCGATGCGATGAGGCTGCGCGCGCCGCGTTCCGGTATGCGGGGTTTCGCCCGGCCCTGACAGGGGCGTGACCGGACGGAGTGACCAGATCAGGAGAGACCGAACATGAAATGCCCCGTGGACAATGAAACGCTTGTGATGGCCGACCGCAACGGTGTCGAGATCGACTATTGTCCGGCCTGCCGCGGCGTGTGGCTGGACCGGGGAGAGCTGGACAAGATCATCGAGCGCACCGGGGCCGGAGCGCCCGCGGCAAGCGCCCGGATGCCGCAAGGCGGCGGGTATGATCACAGGCGCAGGAAGAAGGGCTCTCTTCTGGGCGAGCTGTTCGACTTCTGAAGGGTTTCGCGAAAGGCCGCGATCCGTGGCAATCGCGAAAACCATCAAGACGGAACACCATGCCGGGACAGGGTCGTTTTCCCCGGCATGGCTGGGCCGGAGTGTCGCGGGGCCGCCCCGCCAAAACCAGGGCCATGGGACTGTTGCGTCACGCCCATGCCGCCTTTCGGGAGCCGCCGGCACTCACGGATGGCCGATCGGTGCGAGCCCCCCTCGCCCGGTCGGCCTTTTTCATCTCCGGCTGTGACCGGGACAATTTTCTGCGCAGAAAATTGACAAGAAAATGTGCATTTTCTTGGCCCCGGTTCGTACCTTGTCCGGTGGTCATCGGTCCGAGGGATGGTTGACGCCGTCATCCCAGCGGATGGGCTCGTGCTCGGCCGGGTTCACACCCTCTATGGCGCCCATGTTGACCCCGTATTCATCGGGGTTCGAGCGGCGCTGGTGATGGGTATAGATGCCGCAGACCGAGCAGAAGTGATGTTTCGCCGTGTGGGTGCCCCAGGTGTAGCGCGTCAGCCTGTCCGCGCCCCGGACCACCTCCAGATCGCCCAGCTTCACCGTGACCGCAGGTGTTCCGCGGCGCCGGCAGAAGCTGCAATCACAGCGGCGCGCGGTGGCCAGCCCGTCGGCCAGCGTCACGCGCAGTTCGACCGCGCCGCAATGGCAGGTGACCTTGACAGGATCGGTCATTCGCGCCTCCGCCCCACTCTGGGGATACTGGTCTCGGCAAAGGGATACTCGGCATCGGGATGAGGCGGGTGGCCGTGGGTCGCCGCCCAGAAGACCATGCCGCCACGTTTGAAAAAGAGCGGCAGGGTCAGGAAAATCCCGATGACGAACCCGCCCGCATGGGCCCAGTAGGCGACGCCGCCGCCGTCGGGGTCCGCACCGACGCCGTTGAACAGCTGCAGCCCGAACCACAGGCCCAGCATGATCCAGGCGGGCACCGGGAAAACCCTGAAGTAAACGATCAGGATCAGCAGGATGTCGACCCGCGCCCTGGGGAACATCAGCAGGTAGCCTCCCATCACGGCGGCAATCGCGCCCGAGGCCCCTACCGTCGGCACCATCGAACCGGGGGCCGAAACCACATGGGTCAGCCCCGCGCCCAGTCCACCGGCAAAGTAGAACAGCAGGTAGGGCACATGGCCCATTTCGTCCTCCATATTGTCACCGAAAATCCACAGAAACAGCATGTTACCCGCCAGATGCATCCAGCCACCATGCAGGAACATCGAGGTGAAGAGCGTCTCGTAGGTTCCGTATTTGGTGACCCAGCCCGGCACCATCGCATAGGCGGCCCAGAATTCCAGCAGCGCGTTTTCATCCGAGCCTATGAAGGGCCAGTAGCTGAGGAAGATGCCGATATTGAGCGCCATCAGCGCCCAGGTGACATAGGGCGTTCGCCCCGAGGGGTTGTGATCACGGATCGGAAACATGGGTGCACCGTGGCGGGCGGCGCGGCGAGGGTCAAGTGGCGGCCGTCGTGTCTTGCCCACCCTGGGATGGCTTTGACATGGCGCTCAAGACATGTCTTGAGAGACAGGTCTGATCGCCATGGATGCGGCATGGTAGGGGCGGGTCAGGCTGGGGCTTGATCTGACCGGCAAGCGTCACAAAGCTCTGTAACAAAGGCTTTTTGCACATGCAGGCGGGAGACAACCCACGCATGTACACCGACCGCTGCCGGTGATCTTTCATCTGAACCTGCACTTTATGACATGTCTTATACGACATGTCATAACCGCTATGGTTGTGCGCAATCCGCAAGCTGGCCGACCATCACGACATCCGCCCGCAACCCGGAAAACCTGCACCTCCCCGGGTGCAGGTCCTTCAACAGTGCCGGGGCAAGGTTACGACATGCCGCCCAGCAGCGCCGCATTCCCGCCCGCCGCCGTGGTGTCGACACAGACGTGGCGCTCGTGGCAGGCGTGGCCCAGATCCGGCAGGCCGGTGATCAGCGGCAGGATGGGACCCGCGCGCCCCGACAGGGCCTGCGCATAGGCGCGGGCGTCTTTCTCGCTGCCCCACCAGAGCGCGCCGGAAATCCCCGCAACACCCATCAGCGCATCGGCCGCCACTGTGCCCGTCGCGACCGTGGCCGCGCCGCCCAGAGCAATGACCGCGTCGGCCTGGGCCGTCGCCGCCCGGATCCCCGGCCCGAGGCACACAAGCGGCGCGCGGGAAAACGCGCTGAGCCGGTTCGATTCGCCCGTGGGCCCGGGCAGAACGAACACCCGTCCGCCCCCCCGGCCCGTGGTGGAGGCGACGGCCGAGGCGAGTTTCTTCGCACTCATCCCGCCCTTCCACCCCTCACCCCGCATCGGCGCCGGGCGCGCGGTGAAGCGGGTGAGGTAATGCGGTCCGCCCGCCTTGGGTCCGGTGCCGGAAAGACCTTCGCCGCCAAAGGGCTGGCTGCCCACGATGGCACCGATCTGGTTGCGGTTGACATAGATGTTGCCGGCATGGACCGCCTCGGTCACATGCTGCACGCGATCGTCGATGCGGGTCATCAGTCCGAAGGTCAGGCCATAGCCGGTGGCGTTGATGTCGGCGATGACCGCGTCCAGCTCGTGGCTCCTGAACGTTGCCAGATGCAGGACGGGGCCGAAGACTTCGCGCTCCATATCCGCGATACCGCCCACCTTGATCAGGGTTGGCGCGATGAAGGTGCCCGCGTTGGGGGTCTTGAGCTCGTGCATGAGCCGGCCCTCGGCGCGGGCTTGCTGGATATGCGCGGCGATGCCGGCGCGGGCCTCTTCGTCGATCACCGGCCCGACATCGGTAGAAAGGTGCCAGGGCGCGCCGATCTCGAGCGCGTCCATCGCGCCGGTCAGCATCTCGATCAGCCCTTCGGCGATGTCTTCCTGCACATAAAGGCAGCGCAGCGCCGAGCAGCGCTGACCCGCCGACTGGAAGGCGCTTTCGACGATGGCCTGCACGGCCTGTTCGGGCAGCGCGGTGCTGTCAACGATCATCGCGTTCATGCCGCCGGTTTCGGCGATGAGGGGGGCGCCCGGGGCCAGGTTCTCGGCCATGGCGCGCCTGATCAGCATCGCGGTCTCGGTCGAGCCGGTGAAGGCCACGCCGCCCACGCGCGGATCGCAGGTGAGCGCCGCCCCCACCTCGCCCGCGCCGGGCAGCAGCTGAAGCGCGGTCTTGGGCACCCCCGCCTCATGCATCAGCTGAATGGCGCGATGGGCGGTGAGCGGCGTCTGTTCGGCGGGTTTCGAAAGCACCGCGTTGCCCGCGGCGAGTGCCGCGGAAATCTGCCCGGTGAAGATGGCGAGCGGGAAGTTCCAGGGCGAAATGCAGGTGAAGACACCGACGGCCGGCCCGGCGGCTGCATTGGCGCCATAATAGCGCAGGAAATCCACCGCTTCGCGCAGTTCGGCCACGGCATCCATCTGCGTCTTGCCGGCCTCGCGCGCGAGCAGCGCGAACATCTCGCCGAAATGCTCTTCGTAGAGGTCGGCGGCGCGGCTCAGGACCTTGCCGCGCTCTTCGGGGCTGGCGTTCCACGGCGCGGCCCTGGAAAGCGCGGTTTCGATGTCCGCGGGGCTGGCCTCGGCCACGGTGCCGGGCCGGTCCGCCGGGTCGGCGGGGTTGGTGACGGGGATCGGCGTGTTCGGCGCGGCCTTGCCCGCCAGCAGCGGCGCGGCTTTCCAGGCGTGATCGGCAAACGGGGCGCGGGCCGTCTCGATGGCATCGAGCGTGGGCTGATGCGTCAGGTCAAAGCCCTTGGAGTTGACCCGTTCGGGCCGAAACAGGTCGGGGCCCTTGGCGAGCGTCGGATGCGCCTCCTCGATCACCTCGAAAGGGTCGCGGGCCACGTCCTCGGCGGGCACGTCCTCGTCCACGATCTGGTTCACGAAACTGGAGTTGGCACCATTTTCCAGAAGCCGCCGCACGAGATAGGCCAGAAGGTCGCGATGCGCCCCCACCGGGGCGTAGATGCGGCAGCGCGTGACCTCGGCCCCCAGCACCAGATCATGCAGCGCCTCGCCCATGCCGTGCAGGCGCTGGAACTCGAAGGCGGATTTGTCATTGCCCGCCATATCAAGGATCGCCGCCACCGTGTGGGCATTGTGGGTGGCAAACTGCGGATAGATGCGGTCGGTCATGGCCAGCAGCTTGCGGGCGTTGGCGATATAGCTGATGTCGGTCGCGGCCTTGGCGGTGAAGACCGGGAAGCCGTCGATGCCCTCGACCTGCGCGCGTTTGACCTCGGTGTCCCAATAGGCGCCCTTGACCAGTCGGACCATGATGCGGCGGTCGTGTCTTTCCGCCAGCGCGTGCAGGTAGTCGATGACATGGCCGGCACGCTGGCCATAAGCCTGCACCACGACGCCGAACCCGTCCCAGCCTTCCAGCGCGGGTTCGCAGAGAACCGCCTCGATCACATCCATCGAAAGCGCCAGCCGGTCGCTTTCCTCGGCGTCGATGTTGAGGCCCATGCGGGCGGATTTGGCCAGAAGCGCGAGGCTGCGCAGGCGCGGCATGAGCACGTCCATCACCTCGGCGCGCTGGGCAACCTCGTAGCGGGGATGCAGGGCGCTGAGCTTGACGGAAATGCCGGGGTTCCTGGCGATTTCGCGGTGGGTGCAGGCCGTGGCGATGGCGGTGATGGCGCGGGAATAGGCCAGGTGATAGCGGGTGGCGTCGGCATCGGTGCGCGCGGCCTCGCCCAGCATGTCGTAGCTGTAGGTATAGCCCTTTTTCTCCATTCCCGCAGCGCGGTCCATGGCGGAGGTGATCGTCTCGCCCAGCACGAACTGGCGGCCCATCTCCTTCATGGCGCGGGCGACGGCGGTGCGGATCACCGGCTCGCCCAGGCGTTTGATGGCGGCGCGCAGATGGCCCACGGGGCCGGGCTGATCATCGGCCAGCACCTTGCCGGTCAGCATCAGCGCCCAGGTCGAGGCATTGACCAGGGACGACGTGGAGTGGCCCATATGGCTGCCCCAGTCCGAGGGTGCGATCTTGTCTTCGATGAGGGCGTCGATCGTGTCGGCATCGGGCACCCGCAGGAGCGCCTCGGCCAGACACATGAGCGCGATGCCCTCGTCGGTGGAAAGGCCATATTCTGCCAGAAAGACCTCCATCATGCCCGGATCGGTCCTGGCCCGGATGTCACGGACCAGCCCGGCCCCGGCGGCGCTGATGCGGGTGCGGTCTTCGGCGCTCAGACCGGCCTCGGCGATCAGGCGTTTCAGCGTGGCCGCTTCATCCGCATAGGTGTCGGTGTCGATGGCCAGGCGCAGGTCCGAAAGGGCGGTCATGATGCTCTCCGAAAGTGAGGTGAATTGACCTATCATACCACCGTGAATTGAGGCATTCTTCCTGATGATGCTTCTAGCGCAGGAAAAATGACCACATGAAGGGCGATTTTCGATGCAAAACGATCAGTTGGAATTGGACCGGTTCGACGAGGCGATTCTGCGGGTGCTCAGCACGGACGGGCGGATCAGCATCACCGATCTGGCCACTCGCATCGGCCTCTCGAAATCGCCCACGCAGGCGCGGCTCAGGCGGCTGGAGGCCACGGGCGTGATCACCGGGTACCGTGCCGAGATGGACCCCATTCGGATGGGACGCGATCATGTCAGCTTTGTCGAGGTGCGGCTGACCGACACGCGCGAGGCCGCGCTCACCGCGTTCAACGCCGCCGTGCTGAAGGTGCCGGAGATCGAGCAGGCGCATATGATCGCGGCCAATTTCGACTATCTTCTGAAAATCCGCACCCAGAGCATGAGCGATTACCGGAGGGTTCTGGCCGAGCAGATCAGCACCTTGCCGCATGTCGCCCATACGTCAACGTATGTTGCAATGCAGGCCGTGAAGGAAAGCCCTGTCGCCGATGTGATTTGACTGGGGCGCCGATCGGGCCAAATATGCGGTCATGAGAACAGCTTTCCTTGCCCTGATGATCGCCGGGCCCGCCATGGCCCAGGAATGCCCCGCCGTACCGGATCACCGCGACGCGCTGAGCGCGCTTTTCGAGGAGGCGCAGGCGGCACCCAACCAGATGGCGGCGCGGGATCTGTCGGACCGGATGTGGGCGCTGTGGGCGGATGCGCCGGATGATCGTGCGCAGGAGTTGCTGGACGAGGCGATGCAGCGGCGGCGCGTGGGCGATTACAGCGGCGCGGAGAAGGCCGCGACGGCGCTGATTGCGTATTGTCCGGACTATGCCGAAGGCTACAACCAGCGGGCCTTTGTCAATTTCCTGCGCGAGGATTATGCCGCCGCCCTGCCCGATCTGGATGAAACGCTGCTGCGCTCGCCGCGCCATGTGGGGGCGCTGACGGGGCGCGCTCTGACGCTGGTGGCGCTGGACCGCAAGGCCGAGGCGGCGCTGGATCTGCGCGCCGCGCTGAAGCTGAACCCCTGGCTGAGCGAGCGGCAATTGCTGCGCGTGATCGAGGCCGAGGAGGACACGCTGTGAGCCGGACATAGGGGTGAACCTCGCCCTGCGGGGCCGGTCGCGTCTTTACACGCCTGCACCGTTGCCTATGGTCACTTCCAGCCGCGGGCGTGGTGGAATGGTAGACACAGGAGACTTAAAATCTCCAGGCCGCACAGGCCGTGCCGGTTCGAATCCGGCCGCCCGTACCAAACCGCTTTTTGCGCGCAGCGGAAAAGCGGCAGGCGACGGGTGATTGCCCCGCAATCGCCGAGAGCCGATCCGCCTCGTCTCAGTCCTGTTCCACCACTTCCCGCCAGGGGGTCGTGCGCGGGTTGAGATGGCCCCGCCTGTCGGGCGCCGGGACATGCGCCACCAGATCAAGGCCTGTCACGTAAGGCGTAAAGCTGGCGGAGGATTGCGGCCATGGCCGCGGGGCATAATCCATGTAGTCCACGGCGACGCCTGCCGCCTCGAACGCCGCGTGATCGAGGTAGTTGCGCGCGCCGTGCCCGGTGATGTAGGTGCTGCCGCCGACTGCGCGGACGAGGTTTAGCATCCAGTCACTGCCGCGCCCTGAGACCTTTAGCTGACTACTTTTGCGGATGTCAGGCAGTTGGACGCCAGTGGCCCTTGCCAGGCACTCGGAGCTCGAAATGATCATGTTGCTCGGGCCATTTTCAGTTTCCAGGCAGTCGAAACATGACAGAACGTCGTCGCAAAAAGTCGCCCCCGAATAGGCTCGGAGCAAACTGTTTCGGTGCAAAGTCCTCCATGTGCCATCAACGTATGCTGTCTCGTTGATTGGCTGGCGAGAACCGCCTTTTGCCAATGGAACAGTCATCCACTTTGTTGTCTGGCCAGAAGGGATTTGAACGCGATTGAAAAAACCGCGAGAAAACTGCGCGTCATCCAACCAAATCATTACGTCGGCTAGCGATACTTGGGCCAGGAAGCCAACCCAAGGAAAGTACATAGGTTGCGAAACAACGACTTTGGTCATGAACAGTATCTACTTTCGTCTCACATAGCCGCCAGGCGAAGAGGACAGGATCAGCTTGCCGTTCAACGCGCCATCGATTTCAAAAAGGTCACATTCGCCCATGTAATCGCGCAGGGCGGAAAGCGGCTCATTGCCTACGAACCATTTCTTCGACCGGTTCAGCGGCGCTTCCTTTTCCTCGACATGACCGATCATCGTGTCGGCCACCACCATGTAGCAGCCCGGCGTCACCATCGCCCCGTAGGCGCGGCATTCGGCCAGCACATGATCGCGGCTGTGGTCGCTGTCGAGCACGACCATCACCCGCGCCCCTTCGGGGATTTCGGCGCGCACCGCAGCGAGCACACCGTCATCGACCGAGCCGCCCTCGATCAGGGTCACGCGTCTGGACATCGGATGGCTCTCGATGCTGTCGCGGTTATGGGCGCGGATGTCGATGTCGACGCCGATCACCTGGCCGTGGCCCATGAGCTCGAGCAGCGACGCCATGAAGAGCACCGAGCCGCCGCGCGCCACGCCGGTTTCGATGATCACATCCGGTTTCGTCTCCCAGATCACCTCCTGGGTGGCCATCACGTCGGCGGGCATCTGTATGATCGGCACACCCATCCAGTTCCACAGATACGAATAGTCGTACTTGTCGATCGAGAGCATGTAGTCGGTCGAGCCGTTGAACACGTCGCGGTCGGCGCCCAGCGCCCTGGACTGGGCGACCTGGTGGGCGGCGAAGTCTTTGCGGTCATCGGGATGGGACAAGGGAAACCTCCGGGGGATCGTCAGATTTGGGTGCCGAATGCGCGGCTGCGTTTGCGGGCATTGGCCCAGGCCTTGCCGCGCGGGAGCGTGCCGTCGATCACCGCCTGCGCGTCGTTGCCCAGCACAGTGTCACACATCCGCGCGGCGGTGAATATGGTGTTTTCGCCGTCGATCCCGGCGGAGCGCCGGAAGCTGTGCAGCTTGGCCAGCGTGCGCGACAGCCTGCCACCCAGACGTTGCCCCCGGGCCGGACCCAGACGGCGGGCCTCGGCCAGCGCGGCCCGGGCGTCGAACTGAGCGGCGTGACCATCGAGCGACGCCTGGATTTCCGCCGCCGTGGCCGCATCCTTGCGCGCGGCATCCATGAGGGCGCGGCGATACCAGGGCAGATAATCAGGGCGCACCGGGTCCTGCGGATAGAGATGGCGCGCGGTCTCGAGCGTGCCGAGATAGGCCAGCGACATGGATTTGGTCACCGGCACGATGTCCTCCACCTCGTCGGTCCTGATCTCGGTCAGAAAGCGCGTGTCGGCGTTTTTCTCGGCGGCACTTCCGAAGCTCTGCATCGAGCCGCCCGTGGAGGCCGGCGAGAACCCGTTGATCGAAATCGGATGGCGGATATGCCAAAGATCGCCGCCATGCTGGAGCGCGCGGAAGGTGATGTAGATGTCCGGACTGCGGGCCCGGAAATAGGGCGCGCCCGGACCCGAAAGCGCGTCGAGATAGGCGCGCGACATGCAGCCGTGATACAGGCCCGGCATCGGCGGCTCGGGATCGCACAGGCCCTGTTCCAGCTGCCGCAGGCGCCGCGCCGCATCGATCCGCGCGGGCCGCCCGAACGCGCCCTCGCGCGTGAGCCGCACGCCGCCGGTCTTGGTGCCGTAGCCCGGCACCGGCCAGCCATAGGTGGGCAGCGTCCAGCTGACAGCATCGGGCCGGTGGCGGGTCAGGATGCCGCGCAGCACCGGGAACTGGCCCGGTATCATGCCGTCGTCGTCACCGAAGGTGATGATGTAATCACCGGTGCTCTGGCGCAGGGCGAACTCGAAATTCTGCCGCATGGAAAGCCGCGCGCCGGTGTTGACGTATCGCACCCGCGGGTCGTCCACCGCCGCGACCCGCTCGGCGGTGTCGTCGGTGCTGGCATTGTCGCTGACCAGGATTTCCAGCGCGTCATCGTCGATCGCCGTCGCGGTGCGCAGCGAATGAACCAGATAGGCCCCGCGTTCGCGGCTGGGAATGACGATGCTGACTTTCATGGGGTGCTTTGGGTCCGTGGGCGTTCGGGGCGCGTTTACACCGGGCTGGGACGATTGGAAACAGGCGAGTGCGGCGGCATCGCGGTTGGCGCGGTTGGCGCGGTGGGTTGGCACCCACCCTACGCAAGGCCCGCAATGTTGACGCCCTGCCCCATGTATGAGACCAAGGCGCAAACCCTTGCAGGAGCCCCCGAATGGCCCTTTTGTCCAACCAAGATCGCGCGTTCTTTGCCGAGAATGGCTATCTCCTGATCCCCGGGTTTTACGATCTGGACGGGGACATTCACCCGATCCTGCGCGACATCCACACGATCATCGGCCTCACGGCCGAGCGCCATGGCGTGACGCTTGAGCGGGTGCCATACAGCCCCGAGACTTTCGACAGCGGGTATGAGCAGCTGATTGCCCATGACCGGGCCATCGGCGGCGAGATATACGACCTCGTGAAGCAGATACCCGCCTTTCTGCGGCTGATCAGCCACCCGCGCGCCGACGCTCTTTTCCGCGACATCCGGAGCACGGAGATTTCGGGCATCGGCGCGGCCTCCTACGGCATCCGCATCGACAACCCGATGGAAGACAGGTTCCGCAGCCACTGGCATCAGGAGTTCCTGTTTCAGCCGCAGAGCCTTGATGGCATCGTCTTCTGGACGCCGCTGGCGCCCGTGACCGAGGATATAGGGCCGGTGATTGTGCTTCCGAAATCCCACAAGGACGGATTGTGCACCTATTCGCGCGGCACGACCTATGCCGACAAGCAGGGGGCCTACCAGATCGGCATCCATGACGAGGACAAGGTCGTCGCGCGCTATGAGCATATCGCGCCGCTGACCGGACCGGGCGATCTGCTGCTGATGGATTTCCTGACCATCCACGGCTCGGGCTGGAACCGCTCGGGGCGGGCACGCTGGTCGGTGCAGAACCGCTTCTTCAACTATGCGGACCCGGTAGGCATGAAGGTGGGCTGGAAGGCCTCGATCACCACAGGCACGGATGTGGAAGCCGTCTTTCCCGACAATTTCGTCAGGGGGGACGCGTGATGCCCGGCTGCACCGTTTGCGGCACTGACCTGGGCGCTCCGATCTATCGCTCGGGGCGCGCCCATTCGCTGACCACGATGAACACGCTGGTGGACGGCGAAACGCAGGTCTTTTTCTGCGATACCTGTGGCCATGCTCAAACCAACGCCCTGCCCGATCTGGAGCGTTTCTATGCCGAGGAGTACGAGATCAACCTGGATGGCGAGGACGACGACCAGCTCTATGCGGTCGTGGACGGGCGCGAGGTCTACCGCTCCGAACACCAGGCCAATGTGCTGGCCGAAAAGATTGATCTGAGCCGGTTCCGCCGTGTGCTCGACTATGGCTGCGCAAAGGCTCCGACGCTGCGTTCGGCCCGCGAAAACGCGCCCGAGATGGAGGCCTATCTCTTTGACGTCACGGACAAATACATTCCGTTCTGGGAAAAATTCCCCGAACCGCGTCACTATGCTGCGTTTCAGCCGGACCCGGCCTGGGCCGGACATATCGACGTTGTGCTCAGCTTCTATGCGCTGGAACATGTGGCGGAACTGAACGAGATCATCGGCAATGTGAAGGCTCTGCTGCGCGACGGCGGGTATTTCTACTTCATCGTGCCGAACATGTATGCCAATGCCGCCGATTTCATTGTGGCCGATCATGTGAACCATTTCAGCCGCGCCTCGCTGACCTACATGCTGGGCCGCCACGGGTTCACCGACATCGACATCGACGAAGAGGCCCATGCCGCGGCCTTTGTGGTCATGGCGCGGATCGACCATACGGCGGCGCATGGTCTGCCCGCCCTGCCCGATTTCGCCGCCGACCGCGCCAGGGCCTGCGATCTTGCCGGTTTCTGGTCCGGGCTCACCCGGCGCGTTACCGCCTTCGAGGCGGCGCTGGGCGCGGACCTGCCGCGGGCGATCTATGGCGCGGGCATCTATGGCAACTACATCTACAGCTGCCTTGACCGGCCCGAGAAGATCACCCATTTCGTGGATCAGAACAGGTTCCTTGCCGGCAAGCGGATGCAGGACCGCCCGATCGTGCCGCCCGGCGCGTATACCGACGATCCCGCCGCCCTTTTCGTCGGTCTCAACCCGCGCATCGCGCGCAAGGCGATGGCCGAGACCTTCGCCAGGCGGACGCTTGAGTATTTCTTTCTCGACTGAGCCCCGGAGGGCGCGATGCAGAACCTTGACGATGTTGCCTCGAAATACCTGTCGCCGCCAGCGGTGGAGATCGAGAACGACCTGATCATGAACTGGTATCCCGAGCGCGTCGCCGCGCGCCTGGGCCATGTCGGGCGGCTCCTGGAACTGGGGCTGGGCCATGGCTACACGGTGCCCTATTTCAGCGCCATGTGCGACGAACATGTGGTGATCGAGGGCTCGGGCAAGGTGATCGACCATTTCCGCGCCCAGAACCCCGATTACGCGGGCACGCTGGCCGAGGGGTATTTCGAGACCTGGGAGCCGAACGCGCCCTTTGACCTGATCGTCATGGGCTTTGTGCTTGAGCATGTGGATGACCCGGTGGCGATCCTGCGGCGCTATGCCGGGTTCCTGACGCCGGGCGGCCGGATCGTGATCGCGGTGCCCAACGCCAAGTCGATGAACCGGCGGCTGGGCCTGGCCATGGGAATGATCGACGACATCTATGCGCTGAACGAGACCGATCACATCCTTGGCCACCAGCGCAATTTCTGCCGCGACACGCTGCGCGGGGCGGTGGAAAGCGCGGGGCTGAAGATTACGGACGAAGAGGGCATCTATCTCAAGCCGCTGCCGCTGGGTGTGTTGAAGACGCTGGATGACATGGATGCCAACCTGCGGGCCATGTGCGAGGTGGGGGTGGACTTCCCCGATCTCTGCGTCGCCCTTCTGGTCGAGGCCGGGGCCGCGTGAGCGCGCGCGCCACAGTCGTTGTCACGGGCGTGGGCGCGCTGATCGGCCAGGGCATCGCGGCGGGACTGAAACAGGGCGGACGGGCCGGGATCATCGGGCTGGACCGCCGCCGGTCGCTCCTGGCCGAAACGCTCTGTGACGAGACCGTGCAAAAGCCGGACTGCGACGAGGAAGACGCCCGCTACCTTGCCTTCTGGGATGCGCTGATCGCCGAGACGGGTGCGCGGCTGATCCTGCCGGGGATCAGCGTGGACATGGTGTTCCTTATGCAGCACGCGCCGTTCTTCTGGGATCGCGGCGTGGTGCTGGGGCTGAACGATTTCGACCTCATCCGGCTAAGCGAGGACAAGCGCGCCTTCGCCGCGGATTACACGGACCTCGGCCTGCCGCAGATCCCGACGCTGACCAGGCCCGGGGGCTGGGAGGAGCTGGCCAATGTGCTGGGCCCGCCGCCCTACCTGATGAAACCGGCGGTGGGCGAAGGCAGCCAGGGCATCCACATGCTGCAGGACGAGGCGGATTTCACCTATTGGTCGGCGAAGGCGAAGGGCGCGCAGCTCTACCAGAAAATCACCGGCACGGATGACGAGGAATACACGGTCGGGGTCTTCGGGCTGGGTGACGGGACGTCGCTGGGCCCGCTGATCTTTCGCCGCACACTGACGCGCTCGGGACATACCGGCAGCGCCGAGATCGTGGACCATCCCGCCATCGCCGAGGCCACCGCAAGGATCGTTGCCCGTTATCGCCCCATCGGCCCCACCAACCTGCAATTCCGCGTCGAGGGCGGGCTGCCCTACCTGCTCGAGATAAACCCGCGCTTTTCAAGTTCGGCCTCGCTGCGTACCGGCTTCGGTTTCAACGAGGCGGCGATGTGTCTCGATTTCTATCTCGAGGGCAAGACGCCCGTCCTGCCGCAACTGCGCCGCGGCCTCGCCCAGCGCCACAATGCCGATTTGTTCGACCATGCTGGCCCTTCTGAGTGACATCCACGCCAACCTCGCCGCACTCGAGGCGGTGCTGGCGGATGCCGAGGCGCGCGGGGCCACCCGCATCCTCTGCCTCGGCGACGTGATCGGCTATAACGGCCAGCCCGAGGAGTGCGTCCGGCGGATCAGGGCCACGGGTGCCATCAACATTCTGGGCAATCATGACAGCTACATCACCACCGGCCGGAACTGCGAGCGCAGCAAGGTCGTGGCCGGCATCATCGACCGCCACCGCGCAGAGCTGAGCGAGGACAGCATCGCCTGGCTCGGCACCTCGCGCGGCCAGGTGGCGATGGGCGACACGCTGTTCGTGCATGGCGGGCCCAACGACCACGTGGACGAATATCTCTACGAGGTCGGTCCCGACACGTTCCCGCCCGGCGTGCGCCGCCTTTTCGCGGGGCACACCCATGTGCAGGTGCGCCATGATTTCGGGGACAGGACCTTCGTGAATCCCGGCTCGGTCGGCCAGCCCCGCGATGGCGACCCGCGCGCCGCCTACGCGATGCTCGACGGCGATGACATCATCTTCCACCGCGTTGCCTATGACATCGACGCCACCATCGCGGTGATGCGCCAGAAGGGCTATGAAGACTACACTTGGCGCGGCCTGCCCGTCGGCACCCAGATCAATGGCAAAGTGAGCGCGATCACGCGGCGGGACTGATCCCGTCACCCGGCCACGGCCGGCCTTTCTTCCGGCCTTTCTTCCGGCCTTACTTCTGGCCCTTCTTCTGGCCGGTTTTCTTCTGGCCGGAAATATCCCGGGGGTTTGGGGGCTGGCCCCCAATCGAACAAACCTGCGTGGCGCAGCCACTCCGTCAGGTCACGCCCGCGTGCAGGTCTTCGATCACGCGGCACACCCGGTCGATGTCCTCGTCGGTCATGTCGTGATAGCTGGGCAGGTTGATCGCGCGGGTGCAGATGTCGTGGCTGAGCGGCGTGTCGCAGGGCTCGAACATGGGCTGTTCGGAGAGCGGGTAGAAAAAGACCCGCGCGTCCACGTCGGCTTGCTCGAACGCCGCCTGCAGCCTCTCGCGGGTGAGCCCGAGCCGGGCATCGAAAACCGCCGTGGGCATCCAGGCGCCGTTGCGCGTGTTGGTCGGCTCGGGGTTCATCGCGACCCCGTCCAGCCGCAACAGCCGCGCCTTGTAGGCGGACAGGATGGCGTGTTTGCGCGCGGTCAGCTCGTCGATGCGGCTCAGCTGGCCACAGCCGAGCGCGGCCTGGATGTTCGACATCTTGAACTTGTAGCCCACAACATCGGCCCAGAACTGCTTGTCCTGCGCCCGGTCGCGCCCGTGGTTCGAGAGCGTCGTGACCCGCTCGAAAAGCGCGGCGTCGCTGGTCACGAACATGCCCCCCTCGCCGGTGGTCAGCGTCTTGGTGCCGTGAAAGGAAAACGTGCCGAAGGTTCCCATGGACCCTGCATGTGCCCCCTGCCAGCGCGCGCCCAGCGCCTCGGCGGCGTCCTCGACCAGGGCAAGGCCGTGGCTTTCGGCCAGGGCCGCGAGCGCATCCATGTCACACAGGTTGCCATAGAGATGCGTGGCGATAATGGCCTTCGTCCGCCGGGTGATCGCCGCGGCCACGCGGTCGGGATCAAGGCACCAGCTGTCCGGCAGGATGTCCACGAAGACGGGCGTCGCCCCCAGATGCATCACCGGGGCCACCGTGGCGATCCAGTTGGTATCGGCCAGGATCACCTCATCCCCCGGCCCCACGCCCAGACCCGCCAGCCCCATCTCCATCGCC
>FYBJ01000106.1_pt1 | contig 28125 bp, 23 predicted proteins | sample 1134611 | NCBI WGS metagenome assembly FYBJ01 (sample SAMEA104116008, study PRJEB20421) | marine metagenome | isolation source: marine | reverse complement strand
ACACACGTTGACCGAGCGCGGTTTCCCAATTGCATAGGAAAGTGGTTAGCGGCGATTTAACCGAATGGTATTGCGCGGGAACAGGCGTACGATTTAGCCGTCAACGCGCTCGCGATGACCGGTCTCAAAACCTTCCTGGACTAGCTCGGCAATACGGGTCGCCACGACGTCAGGCTGCTTTACCGTCTCGGGATCTTCGCCGGGATAGGCCTTGGCCCGCATGCTGGTGCGCGTGGCACCGGGATCGACAATCGCAACGCGGATATTAGCAATATTTTCAACTTCTTGCCCGTAAGAGCTAAGAATGTTATCGAAGGCAGCCTTGGATGCGCCATATGCGCTCCAATAGGCGCGGGGGCCGGCGCCCACGCTGCTTGTGAGCCCGATAATGCGGGCCGCCTCTGAACGTTTGAGCATGGGGTCGAACGCGGACAACAAGGCCTGCGTCGCCAAGACATTGAGATTCAATGCCTGATTAAACTGCTTCGGTTCGATCTGCGTGACTGGCGTCAAAGTTGGCAGATAGGCGGCAGACAGCACCATGATATCGAGCACATCCCATCGGCTTGAAACTGCCTGGGCCAAACGCGCTATCGATTCGGGCTCGGTCAGATCGAGTGGGGCGATGGTGGAAGTACCGCCTTCCGCGTGAATTTCGTCTTCTACCGCTTCGAGCGCTTTGACGTCGCGAGCGACCAGCACCACGTGAGCCCCCTGGGAGGCAAGCGTTCTTGCAGTTGCCGCGCCGATTCCCTTGCTTGCGCCGGTGACAAGCGCGAGCTTGCCCTCAAGTGGTTTGTTGCCGTCTGTCATGGCTCAAGCTGCCTTGTGATCTGCGAATGTTAATTGAGCGTCGTCGCTGTCCTTGGCGTTCAGGTCTGTCAGCGAAGTTGGATAATCGCCCGTGAAGCACGCATCGCAGAACTGCGGACAACTTTTCTCGCGGTGGTCAGCGCCGACGGCACGATAAAGACCGTCGATAGACACGAATGCCAGGCTATCTGCCTTGATGTATTCGCGCATGGGCTCAACGTCCATTCGGGCGGCGAGCAGTTTCTCACGCTCCGGCGTATCGACACCGTAGAAACAGCTATGCGCCGTGGGAGGGCTGGCAACGCGGAAGTGTACTTCGCTGGCGCCTGCTTCGCGCATCATCTCGACGATCTTCATCGAAGTAGTGCCGCGGACGATTGAATCGTCGATCAGCACGATCCGCTTGCCTTCAACAAGACCGCGATTGGCGTTGTGCTTGCGCTTAACGCCGGAATGGCGCGCTGTGTCCGAAGGCTGGATGAATGTTCGCCCGACATAGTGCGAACGGATAATGCCCAGCTCAAACGGTACGCCCGACTCCTGAGCATAGCCAATGGCTGCGGGCACGCCGCTGTCCGGCACGGGCACGACCAGATCGGCTTCGACCGGGCTTTCGATAGCTAATTGCTGTCCAATCGCCTTGCGTGCTTCATAGACCGATTGACCCGCGAAGAATGAATCCGGTCTGCTGAAATAGACATGCTCGAAAATGCATGGCCGCGAACTGTGATTGCCGAAGGGGCGCAATGTTTCGATCTTGCCTTCGAAATCGACACGGATCAGTTCGCCTGGCTCGACTTCCCGGGTAAATTCTGCGCCGACGACATCGAATGCAACGGTTTCGCTGGCAAAGACAACTGCATCACCCATTTTTCCCATTACAAGTGGGCGAATGCCGAGCGGATCGCGGCATGCGATCATGCCTTCAGGTGTCATAACTACGAGCGCGTAGGCCCCTTCGACCAGACGCAGCGCGTCTACCAGTCGGTCGACCATGGTTGGGTAACGGCTGGTTGCGACAAGGTGGATAATCACTTCGGTGTCGGATGTGGATTGGAAAATCGCGCCGTTCTGAACCAGTTCGGCCCGAAGCTTCTGCGAATTGGAGATGTTGCCATTGTGCGCGACTGCAAAACCGCCGCTGGCGAGGTCTGCATAGAGCGGCTGCACATTGCGCAGGCCCGCACCGCCGGTGGTGGAATAGCGCACATGCCCAGCGGCCATATAGCCGGGCAGTTCCGCGATGGCTTCCGGCGAGGAGAAATTCTCTGCGACATGGCCAAGCCCGCGGCGAGAGAAGAACTCCTTGCCGTCATAGCTGGTGATGCCGGCCGCCTCTTGCCCGCGGTGCTGCAAGGCATGCAGCCCCAAGGCGGTCGCCGCAGAAGCGTCAGATGCGTTGATAGCGCCAAACACGCCACATTCCTCGCGCAGCTTGTCGCCAAATTCGTCGAGGAAAGGATTAGTCCAGTTCATGCTGAGCCTGCCCGCTAGCGCCGCGTGTTACCGTCGCCGCGTCAATGGCGATGTTACAGCAGGATTACAAGGGCGATAGCGGCAGTGTCACAAGCTTTTGATCGGGAAAGACGCAAGTTGTTCCATTGCCTTGCGCTGCAGCGCGGCCTAAATCCTGCGTTCAGCCAGGCTTGGCCAGTTCAGGTCAGTCACTTTCTCGAGGGCCTAGATACACCGTGATCCTCTCTCCATTCGAATGGATGATTGCCAAACGATACCTTTTGCCGGGCAAGGGGGAGGCGTTCATTGCGCTGGTTGCCAGTATCTCGGTTGGGGTTGTCATGCTCAGCGTTGCCATGCTGGTGGTGGTGATGAGCGTGATGAACGGTTTCCGCGCTGAATTGCTCGACAAAATTGTTGGCTTGAACGGCCACGCGGTGGTGCAGGCCTATGGCGGACGGCTTTCGAACTGGGAAGAAGTCCTGCGCGAGGTTGAAGCAACCCCTGATGTGGTGGAAGCAAATCCCCTGATCGAACAACCGCTGCTGACGACTTTTAACGGACGCGTCGAGGGCATATTCGTGCGCGGGCAGACGCAGGATGATCTGGCCAGCATGGCTGACAAGGTTCTTCTTGGAAATATTGGCGAGCTCCAGCCCGATGCGATGATGGTCGCAATTGGCTCTCGCCTTGCGCAGAACATCGGCGCGCGGGTGGGAGACACTATCACGATCATCAACCCGCAGGGCCGCACGACTCCATTTGGCACGACCATGCGCCAGGTTGGGTATGAAGTGTCTGCGATTTTCGAGGTGGGTATCTTCGATTTTGACGAGAAGTTCGTGATGATGCCGATGTCCGATGCGCAAACGTTGCTGTTGATGGGCGACAGTGTGGGGCAGATCGAAATTAAAGTGACTGACCCTGACAAGGTTGGAGAGATATTGGCGCCAGTACAGGAAAAGCTCGCTGGACGCGCGGTGATTGCCGACTGGAAAACGATGAATGCAACGCTTTTCGAAGCGCTTCAGGTAGAGCGCGTCGCAATGTTTTTTGCATTGAGTTTCATGGTTTTGGTTGCAGCATTTAATATTCTGTCGAGTCTTGTCATGCTGGTGCGTGCGAAGACGCGTGATATTGCGATCATGCGGACAATGGGCGCAACTCGCAAAAGCCTGACCAAGATTTTTGTAACAACTGGATTTACCGTCGGAGCACTCGGCACAATCGCTGGACTGGGGCTCGGATTCGTCGTGCTTTACTTCAGGGAACCGATTGTTTCCTTCATTGCATTTGTCACAGGGCAAGAGATCTGGGACCCTGAAGTGCGGTTCCTTTCGACATTGCCCTCTCGCACGGACCCTGTTGAAATCGCAGGTATAGTTGCACTCGCCTTGATCTTGAGTTTCCTGGCCACCCTCTACCCGGCGCTCAAAGCTGCAAGCACTGACCCTGTGGAGGTGCTTCGTTATGAGTGATGTCCTGAATACAACCGCAGCCGACGAGCAGAAGAAGCCGGTTGTCAAGCTCGGCGGACTCAAGCGAAGCTTCAAGCAAGGCGATACTGTAATCGAAGTCCTGCGCGGCGCGGATCTTGATATCAGGCCGGGCGAGATCGTCGCTCTGCTTGGCCCGTCTGGAACGGGTAAATCGACCATGTTGCAAGCTGTCGGCCTGCTCGAAGGTGGTTTCGAAGGCTCGATCCAGATCGCGGGCAAGGAAGCGGCAACCATGCAAACCGATGAGCGCACCAGCTTGCGGCGCGACCATCTGGGTTTTGTATATCAATTCCACCACTTATTGCCCGATTTCAACGCGCGCGAGAATGTTGTGATGCCGCAGATGATCGCCGGAGTGGATCGCGAAGTTGCAGAAGCACGTTCAGAAGAGTTGCTGACCGCTTTGGGTCTAGGTCACCGCATGGATCACCGCCCGAGCCAGCTTTCTGGCGGCGAGCAACAGCGCGTCGCTGTGGCGCGTGCGCTGGCTAATCGCCCCATGCTGGTTTTGGCTGACGAGCCTACGGGAAATCTGGACGAGCACACGGCTGAGCGGGTGCTAGCCGAGTTCCTTTCGCTGGTGCGCGGCGAGGGCAGCGCAGCGCTGGTCGCGACGCACAATGAACGGCTTGCCAGCAAAATGGACCGTGTGGTGCGCTTACACGACGGAATGCTCACTTAACAGCTCGCCGACATTGGCAGAGGTGCGTTGGCGTCTGATAGATGCGGCTTTGACGGCAGGCTCTATCTGGCGTCTTCTCCCCACAAACAACGGAGGGGAGTTTCATGCTCATATCGCTTGTCGCCGCATTGCTGCTGCAGTCAGCACCTGAACCCGACGCGCAGCCACCATCGCCGCCGCCATCCCCACCTGCATGCGACAGCGAAGGGCATGCGGGCTTCGATTTTTGGCTGGGCGAATGGGATGTCTATCAAACCGGGGGAGACGCCAAGATCGCTGACAGCCGGATAGAGCGCAAGCACAATGGTTGCGCTGTGATTGAAAGCTGGATGCCATTGCGCGGGGCCGGCGGAACCAGCCTTAATCACTGGGACACCAACGCCGGCGTGTGGCGACAGAAATGGGCTGGCTCTTCACCGGGCGCGGTAGAGTTCACCGGCGGCGTAACTGAAGGCAAGATGGTGCTGACCGGGATCTGGCCATCGCCGGGCGCTCTGCACACGCTTGTGCGAATGAGCTACACGGTAACTGAAGATGGATCGGTGCGACAGTTCGGAGAATCCTCGACGGACCATGGTGTTTCGTGGCAAAGCGCATTCGACTTTACCTATCGCCCGAAAGAGGACGCACCAGAATGACCACGATTGCCGATTTCACCGTTACCACCAACCGCGGTGAAGAGCTCGATCTTGCAACAAAGAAGGGAAAGGTGCTGCTGGTTGTTAACACCGCCAGCAAGTGCGGCTTTACCCCGCAATATGACGGTTTGGAGAAGGTCTTCCAGAAGTACAAGGATCAGGGTTTCGAAGTGCTGGGCTTTCCTTGCAACCAATTCGGTGCGCAGGAACCGGGCAATGCCGACGAGATTCAGGAATTCTGTAAGGTGAACTTTGGTGTCACTTTCCCGCTGATGCAGAAAATTGACGTCAACGGGCCGGACGCTTCGCCTCTATATGACTGGATGAAGTCAGAGGCAAAGGGCCTGATGGGGTCGACCGGCATCAAGTGGAACTTCACCAAGTTCCTGATCGACCGCGAAGGCAATGTGGTGAAACGCTACGCGCCGACCGACAAGCCAGAGCGGATCGCAAAGGATATCGAAAAGCTGCTGTGATGGCTGCCAGTTGCGAGTCGTCTCTGGCTTGATCATCGGACAGAAACGGACATTCCGCTAACGACCCAATTGCGGACACTCAGCCTTTCTAGCCCGTAACACTAAGCAAGTCGCTGTAGCTTGACCTTCACCATAAACTTCCATATTTCGAGATTTATCGAATAATTGGAGTGAGTGATGCAAGCCGACCGAGTGATCCGCGCCCTTTCCGCCCTGGCACAGGAGCATCGCCTGGCCGCATTTCGCTTGCTGGTGCAAGCTGGCAAGCAGGGCGTTGCGGCTGGCGTGATTGCGGAAAAGCTCGACGTTCCACAATCCTCGATGAGCTTTCATTTGGCTCAGCTCACGAATGCGGGGTTGATCACACAGCGCCGCGAAAGCCGATCAATCATCTATTCGGCTCACTATGCCGCGATGAACGGTTTGATGAGCTACCTCACTGAAAACTGCTGCGCGGGAGTGCCTTGCTCGGACGTGATTGATTGCTCGTCAGAACCTGAAAGAAAGTCAGCATGATGAACGTGCTGTTCCTGTGCACGGGCAATTCCGCACGCTCGATCCTGGGCGAAGCAATCCTCAATCATGATGGTGAAGGACGCTTCAAAGCCTACAGCGCTGGAAGCAATCCCACCGGCACAGTGAACCCTTGGGCAATCCATACGCTCAAGACCTTGGGTTATCCGGCAGAGGGCTATCGCTCGAAAAGCTGGAGCGAGTTTGCCGATGGGCCGGAGTTCGACCTGATCTTTAGCGTTTGCGACAGCGCGGCGGCGGAAATCTGCCCGGTCTGGCCGGGTCGCCCTACCTCCGCACATTGGGGCATTCCCGACCCAGCGGCGGTCGAAGGCAGCGATGCGGAAAAGGCGGCGGCCTTTCTTGATGCCTTCCGCGTGCTCAAACGGCGTATCGACCTGATGCTGGCCTTGCCGATCAGCAGCCTGGAAGAGATTGCCTTGCGCGAAAAGCTGCAAGCCATTGGTCAGGAGGCAGACATTCAATGAGCACGACCACGGCTGAATTAGATGCCCGTGTGGCGGGCCTTGGCCTGTTCGAGAAATGGCTTTCAGTCTGGGTCGGGGCAGCGATTCTGGCCGGGATTGCGCTGGGCAATCTCGCGCCAGAATTGTTCGCCTCGCTTGCATCAATCGAATACGCCTCGGTCAATCTCGTTGTTGCAGTGCTGATCTGGGCGATGATCTTCCCGATGATGGTCGCGGTCGATTTCGGCGCAGTTCGCCGCGTCGGTGACAAGCCCAAGGGGCTCATTATCACGCTGGTGCTCAACTGGCTGATCAAGCCCTTCACGATGGCGGCGCTCGGCGTGTTGTTCTTTGAGGTCGTTTTTGCGGACCTGATCGCGCCTGCCGACGCTCAACAGTATATCGCCGGACTGATCTTGCTCGGTGCAGCCCCATGCACCGCAATGGTGTTCGTCTGGTCCCAGCTCACCAAGGGTGATCCGGCCTATACGCTGGTGCAAGTGGCCGCGAACGATCTCATCATGATAGTTGCCTTCGCGCCCATCGTGGCGCTGCTGCTCGGCGTGACCGACATATCTGTGCCGTGGGAAACGCTGCTCCTCTCGGTCGCGCTGTATGTTGTCGTGCCGCTCGTCGCGGGGGCATTTGTGCGGCATCGTTTGCTCGCCAGCCACAATGGTGATGAAGGGGCGGTTTCCGACTTCAAAGGCCGTATGAAGCCGCTCTCGATCATCGGCCTGCTGTTGACCGTGCTGCTGCTGTTCGGATTCCAGGCGGAAACTATCGTAGCGCGTCCGCTGCTGATCGCGCTTATTGCCGCACCGATCATCGTGCAAAGCTATGGAATATTCTTCATTGCCTATGGAGCCGCCAAGGCCTGGAAGGTGCCTCATGCTATCGCCGCACCTTGCGCACTGATCGGAACATCGAACTTTTTCGAGCTGGCAGTCGCCGTCGCGATTGGTCTATTTGGATTGGGCAGCGGAGCTGCCTTGGCAACGGTCGTCGGCGTGCTGGTCGAAGTGCCAGTGATGTTGTCATTGGTCGCTATTGCAAACCGGACCCGGAGCCGGTTTGATTCCGCTTAGCCTAAAGACTCCTGGTTCAATTTTCCGGCTGAATGCAGACTTCAACCTTTGGAACTAATGGCTGATCTATGGACATCGTTCTTATCGCGATTGTGGCAGCAATTGCCTCTGCACTGACGCTATATTCGGGGTTTGGCCTCGGAACGATACTGCTCCCAGCCTTCGCCCTGTTCCTACCTGCCCCCCTTGCCGTGGCTGCCACCGGAATAGTTCACCTTTTGAACAATCTCTTCAAAGGAACGTTACTCATAAATCGAGCAGACTGGGCCACAGTGCTCAAATTCGGATTGCCTGCGATTCCAGCCGCAATAGCTGGTGCTTGGTTGCTGGCCTTGCTGGGCGAGACGCAGCGACTTTTCGAATGGCACTCTTTTGGGAGGAGTTTTGGGCCAACCGGTGCGGGCCTCACCATCGGCCTACTAATGATCCTTTTTGCTGTGCTCGAGCTCCAACGATGGTTCAATGAGTTGAAAGCACCGCCTCGGTGGTTAGCACTTGGTGGACTGCTGAGTGGCTTCTTCGGGGGTTTGACGGGACAACAAGGGGCTTTCAGGTCAATCTTCCTGCTGAAGACTGGCCTTATTCCCGACCGGTTCATTGCCACCGGAGTTATGATTGCTGTCCTTGTCGATTTATCCCGGCTTGCGACGTATGCGATCTCCTTCAAGGGTGCCGACATAGATCCGCAGGGCCGTGAAGTTTTGCTCGTGGTCGTTGGAACACTTTCCGCGTTTGTTGGAGCGTATGTGGCGACCCGTCGTTTGGACAAGGTCACTATCGGCGCCGTACGTTACAGCGTTGCCACCCTAATGCTCGTGATTGGATTTGCTTTAACCGCTGGTCTTTTTGGCTAATTCGAGCGTCCGCTTTCCACCCCAATTTCGGAAATTGGTCGGTGAAGCTGTATCGCCTCTGACTGGCCACTCGGACAGTCTGTCCACTTGTGGAGAATTAACGCGGTTCGGTGCTTCCGAATCGCGCAGCAGTTCCTAAAGTAGCGAAATGGCTTTCGCTCCGTTTGTTCCGCTACGTGTGCAATCATCATACTCGATGCTCGAAGGGGCGATCGAGCCCAAGGCGGTTGCCAAGCTTGCGAAGGAACGCGGCTTTCCCGCTATCGCCATCTGTGACCGCAACGGCTTGTATGGGACGGTCGCCTTTGCGGGCGCTTGCATTGATGAAGGCGTTCAGCCGATCATTGGCACTTTGCTGGGTATCGCGCGTGACGAGGAAGGGCGTCAGGTCGATTATCTGCCACTCCTTTCGCAGGATGAGGCAGGCTATGACAATTTGTGCCACCTGGTCTCCAAAGCTCATCTTGATCGGCCACTCGAATTTGAACCTCATGTGCAACTGAGCGAGCTTGAAGGGCACACAGAGGGACTGATTGCGCTGACCGGTGCGGGTGAGGGCGCGCTGACCCGTTTGCTGGCTGAGGGGCAGAGAGATCATGCCGAAGCACTTATTGCCAGGCTCGAAGCGCTGTTCCCTGAACGGCTCTACATCGAAATCGCCCGGCATTCCGATCCGGTCTGTATTGCGGCAGAAGAAGCCCTGTTGGATATGGCCTATGCGCGCAATCTGCCGCTGGTGGCCAGCAACCCTGCGCAATATGCCGAGCCGCATTTCTACAAGGCGCATGACGCAATGCTGTGCATCGCCAATTCATCACATATCGATGCCGAGGATCGCCCGCACACCAATCGGGAGGCATGGGTCAAATCTGCGCCGATGATGGAAGAGCTGTTTGCGGACTTGCCGGAAGCGATCGCGAACACGATGGTGATTGCTCAGCGCTGCGCTGTGATTCCACCCGACCGAAACCCGATCTTGCCCAGTCTTGCGGGTGATCTGGAAGGTGAAGCGAGAATGCTCGCCGAAGATGCGCGCAAAGGTTTGGAAGCGCGGCTCGAACCCTATGGTCCGATGTCAGAGGAAGAGCGCAAGGTCTATTTTGACCGGCTGGATTACGAGGTCGAGATCATCGTCGGGATGGGCTTCCCCGGCTACTTCCTGATCGTTGCGGACTTCATCAAATGGGCCAAGGATAACGGTATTCCGGTGGGGCCAGGCCGCGGCTCCGGTGCCGGTTCGCTTGTCGCTTGGGCGCTGACGATTACAGACTTGGACCCGATCAAGCTGGGTCTGCTTTTCGAGCGATTCCTGAACCCCGAACGCGTTTCAATGCCGGATTTCGATATCGATTTCTGCGAAACACGGCGCGGCGAAGTGATCCGCTATGTCCAGGCCAAATACGGACATGATCACGTGGCGCAGATCATCACATTCGGTAAAATGAAAGCGAGGGCGGTGCTGCGCGATTGCGGGCGTATTCTGCAGATGCCCTATGGCCAGGTGGACCGGCTGTGCAAGATGATCCCGAACCATCCGACGGATCCGTGGACGCTGCCGCGCGCGCTGAATGGCGCGGCGGATTTCAAGCGCGAATACGATAATGACAATGAAGTAAAGGCGCTGGTCGATCTGGCGCTGGAGCTGGAAGGGTTGCCGCGCAACAGTTCGACCCACGCAGCTGGCGTAGTGATCGGCGACCGCCCGCTGGCGCAGTTGGTGCCGCTGTACCGTGATCCGCGTTCGGATATGCCGGTGACGCAGCTCGATATGAAATATGTCGAGAGCAGCGGCCTGGTGAAATTCGACTTCCTCGGCCTTAAGACGCTGTCGGTGCTGCGCAAAGCGGTTGATCTGCTGGAGAAGCGCGGGGTCGAGATCGATCTCGGCGCGCTCGAGTGGTACGATACGGCGGTTTATGACCTGCTCCAGTCAGGCAACACCGTGGGTGTGTTCCAGCTTGAATCCGAAGGTATGCGGCGCACACTCGCGGCAGTGAAGCCAACCAACTTCGGCGACATCATCGCGCTCGTTTCGCTTTATCGTCCGGGCCCGATGGACAACATTCCGCTGTTCGGAAAGCGCAAGAATGGCGAAGCCGAGATCGAATATCCGCACCCCAAGCTGGAAGGCATTCTGGCCGAAACTTACGGCATCTTCGTCTATCAGGAACAGGTGATGCAGGCCGCGCAGATTCTGGCGGGATATTCGCTGGGCGATGCGGACTTGCTGCGCCGCGCGATGGGCAAGAAGAAGCAGTCCGAAATGGACGCGCAGCGCCAGCGTTTCATCGATGGCTGCAAGGAAGTTTCAGGCATTGATAAGCAGCAGGCCAACGAACTGTTCGACTTGATCGACAAGTTCGCTGGCTATGGTTTCAACAAATCGCACGCAGCCGCTTACGCGCTGCTGGCGTATCAGACCGCGTGGTTGAAGGCGCATTACCCGGAAGAGTTCTTCGCCGCCTCGATGTGCTTTGACATGCACCATTCTGAAAAGCTGGCCGTCTTTGTCGATGATGCGCGGCGATATCCGGGCAGCGATGGCGGGGTCGAAATTCTGCCACCTTCGATCAACCATTCCGAGGCGCGTTTCACGGTCGAGCAGACCGATAGCGGTTACGGAGTGCGCTATGCTCTCGCGGGCATCCGCAACGTCGGTGACAAGGCCATGGATGCGATCGTCTCTGAGCGCGAAGGCTCTGGCCCGTTCACCAGCCTGAAGGACTTTTTCGAACGAATCCCCAAGGGGTCGATGAATTCGCGGCAGTTGGAGGGCTTGGTCGCTGCCGGCGCACTCGATTGCCTGGATCAGAACCGCGGGAAGCTGTTCGCCAATATCGACATGCTCCTGGCCGTTGCCGATGCGGCGGAGAGAGAGCGGTCGAGTGGGCAGGCGGCATTGTTCGGCGGCGAGGATGCCGCGGATGAGGACTTGCGGCTTCAGGAAGCCGAGGCGTGGTCTCGTACCGAGCAGATGGCCAAAGAGCGCGAGAATTTCGGCTTCTATTTTTCCGCTCATCCCGTCCAGCAATATTGGCATCTTGCATCTGCCAATGGCGCGCGCAGCTATCAATCGATCATGGAGGCCGGCGCACCTGCCGGGGGGCGTTCACCAGCCGTCATGGCGGCGATGGTGGAAGGCTTCAGTAAGGGCCGAACCAAGCGCGGCGCAGACTTTATCCGAGGCGACTTTTCCGATTCATCCGGGCAGTTCAGCGCTGCATGCTTTGAAGAAAGCCTTGTGCCTCAATTCGAGAAATGGGCTGCGGAGGGCACATGTCTGCTGCTGAACGTTGAGCTGGATTCGCCCAACCCCAGCGAGCCGCCGCGTGTCACCGTGCGCGGAGGCCGGCCATTGGATGAAGTCAAGGGCGGCACGCGCATGAGGATGACGCTTGATGTGCTCAGCCTGGAAGCGCTTGCTGATCTGCGGCTGGAGCTGGTCCCGGCGTCCGAAGGCAGCAATACGTCGATGGGTGGTGAAGTGATCGTTCGGGTCCTGCTGGACGCAGGTGATTATGCCACCATCATTCTAGGCGAGGATTTTGCGCTGGATGGCGAACTGGCTGAGCGGTTGGGTGCGGTCGAAGGCATCGCCAATGTCCAGCTTCAACCATTGCGCGGCCGTGCGAATTTGAGATTGGTTGCCTGACAATCGGCTTGAAAGCTTATTCATCGGCCAATTTTGAACGATTGCAAAGCACATCCGGTCTCGGCATGACAGTTTCAAACGAGGATTTGAATTGAGGAGAGAGACCTGATGCTCGGAGCCATGCAAGATTGGACCATGCGGATCACCCATGTGATCGATCACGCTGCACGTGAGGCGGGAATGCGCGAGATCGTGACACGTTGGGCCGACGGAAGCGAGACGCGCACAAACTGGGCCGGAATTCGCGCAGATGCGTTGAAAATGGCGCAGGCTCTCCAGGCATTAGGCCTCAAGAAAGGTGACAAGGTTGCCAGCCTTGCGATGAACCATTCACGCCATCTGGTCAGCTGGTATGGCGTTGCGGGGATGGGTGGGGTGCTTCACACAGTGAACCCGCGCTTGTTCGATGACCAGCTCGAATACATCGTCAATCACGCCGAAGACAAAGTGCTTTGTTACGATGCGGCGTTCCAGCCGATTGTGGACCGGATGAAAGAGCGCTGGACCACAGTCGAGCACTACATCTGCTATGACAGCGGTGAGCATTCTCCCGCGTTTGAGGACTGGATTGGTGAGCATGACGGAGACTTCGAGTGGGTTACTGGCGCAGAGACAGATCCATGCATGATTTGCTACACATCTGGCACCACAGGTAATCCCAAGGGGGTGCAGTATGAGCATCGCTCAACACTGATGCACGCATTGGCGGGCTTGCAGCCTGCCGCGTTCAACTTCAGCAGCGCCTCTTGCATGCTTCCGGTCGTCCCCATGTTTCATGCGGCCAGCTGGGGCTTGCCCTATGCAGGCGCGATGGCAGGGATCAAATTCGTGTTCAGCGCCGTGAATGATCCGGCGGTGCTGCATGATCTGATGATCCGCGAGAAAGTAACCGACAGCGCTGGCGTGCCCACAGTGTGGCTCGCCCATTTCCAATATTGCGACAAGGAAGGGATCGATCTGCCGCCGCTGAAGGCTGCGACGATTGGCGGATCGGCTTGCCCGCGCTTCATGATCGAGCGCCTGATGAAGAACGGCACTCGCGTGCAGCACGCCTGGGGCATGACCGAAACCTCGCCCATCGGCACAGTCGGCGGCCCAACATGGGATTGGGACGAGCTTAGCTTTGAGGAGAAAGTCGACAAGACCGCAATGCAAGGCCGCCCGATCTTCGGAGTCGAGCTGCGCATTGTTGATCTTGATGACATGATGACCGAACTGCCCCGCGACGGGAAGACTTCCGGTGCACTGCAAATTCGCGGACCTTGGATCATCAAGCGCTATCTCAAGGCCGAGCAGGATGCGGCGAACCAGGAAGGCTGGTTCGACACCGGTGACGTTGGCATCATCCATCCGGACGGCACGCTGCAGCTGACGGACCGGACAAAGGACGTGATCAAGTCTGGCGGCGAGTGGATCAGCTCGGTCGAGCTGGAAAATGCAGCTGTTGGCCATTCAGGCGTTGCAGAGGCAGCATGCGTTGGCATGCCGCACCCGAAATGGGACGAACGGCCCGTTTTGTTCGTGGTCAAAGGCGAAGGGTCCGATGTCACGAAGGAGGATATCCTCAAACATCTTGAACCACAGATTGCGAAGTGGTGGATGCCCGATGCGATCGAGTTTGTGGATGAAATTCCCCACACGGCAACCGGCAAGATTTCAAAGAAAGACCTGCGTGATCGGTTCGCCGATTATAAGTTGGAGGGGTGAACAGCATGAGCGAAGTCTACATCGATCCATCGCCCGCCAATTTTCAGGCATTCAAGGATCTGCCGCGCGACGAGCCGATCCATATGCTCAACTTGCTGCTCTACCGTGACCTTGCCGAATACCCTGAAGGACACGAGCACCACGGGAACGGCTGGAGCGGGAGACGCGCCTATGAGGAATACGGCAAAACGTCCGACCCGATCTTTCGCCGGGTCGGCGGAGAGATCGTGTGGCGAGGCGCATTTCAGACGATGGTGACAGGGCCCGACACCCGCGAATGGCACGATGGCTTCGTTGCACAATATCCCAATTCTGGCGCGTTCTTTGAGATGATCAAGGATGCGGATTACCAGAAGGCCGTGGTGAACCGCACCGCTGCTCTGGTCGACAGCCGCCTCATCCGCTTCAAGCCGGGAATGGCGGGCGGGGCCTTTGGGTGATTCGCTCGTTGCCACCGCGGTTAACCGCGTTTGTTCGCTATCGGCACGTTAAGTTTCTGAAATACAGGGATAGTTGTAACGCGGCTTGTAGGGGTTAGGCGCAAGGCCTAACACGCACCTGCGACCCGAAAAGTTTGATGCGTTTTGTATCGAGTATGTTGCTCACTTAATAGAGCGGTTCATTGAGAGCCGCTCTTTTTTGTCTTAGTCGCTCTGCAGCACAATCAATGTAAAACCAACGGCCTTTGTCGAAGTGACGCTAATTTTCCGTAGGTGCTTTCGCATCGCGTTGACGCGCCGGAAATGGCGCACTGGGCTGAACACAAATTCCATCTTTTACCTGCTTCCCGAAACGTCTGCATTTTCCTGCAGATCGCGAACGCGCATTAAGCAGATTCGGTAAGAAATGTCGAATCTATACAATTCTTGGAGTGCTGCCTTTTTTGGTAGGTCGTGGGTAACGGTCAGATCAGCCGCAATTGTCCGCCGATTTCCGGCTTTCTGAACTGCCCGCAATCCAGTTGGAAATCGTCACCCATTTCCGAAGCCGAATTGTTCCCGCGCAGCCCCGCGCGTTTGCAAGCCAGGTTAAAGCGCGCCCGGAACAGGTCTGCCCAGACACCAGAGGGCTTCATCCGGCTGAAGAAATCAGGGTCATTGTCTCGACCGTTCCTGATCGAGCGGACAATGCTCATGACTTTGCCTGCCCGGTCAGCGAAATGAACTTCCAGCCATTCGCGGAATAGCGGCGCCACTTCATGGGGAAGGCGTAGCGGGATCCAGCCCGCCGATTGCACACCCAACTCGGCCGCGCGCTTGATAATTTCCTCCATGAACTCATCCGTGACGGCTGGAATGACAGGTGAGATGGAGCAATGCGTTGGTATGCCCGCCGCTGCGAGTTTCCCCAATGCGGAGAGTCTCTTCGAGGGCGATGCCGCGCGCGGCTCAAGCTTTCCCGATAGCTTGGGGTCAAGGCTGGTGACTGAAATTGCAACAGCTATAAGTTTCATGCTGGCCATTTCACTCAGCAGATCGAGATCGTCGATGACACGGTCCGACTTGGTGGTGATCGTAACCGGATGGCGGGCCTCCAGGCAAACTTCCAACACTTGCCGTGTAATCCGATAACGCCGCTCGATCGGTTGGTACGGATCGGTATTCGTCCCCATGGCAATGGGGCGAGGGCTGTATTTCGGTTTGGCCAGTGTTTCGCGCAGGATTTCCGCTGCGTTGGGTTTGGCAAAGAGCCGCGTTTCGAAGTCCAGTCCCGGCGAGAGATCGTGATAGGCATGGGTTGGCCGCGCAAAGCAATACATAACAGCCATGTTCACAACCACGATAGGCATTGATCGAACGATCAAACGGAATGTCAGGTGATTGGTTGAAGCTCAGGATGGTGCGAGGCCGTTCCTCCGTAACTCGTGTGCGCAGTTTGGGCGCGGGGCCATCCAATTGCTCGACATAATCGCGCCAATCGCCGTCCGTCTCTCGTGCCGCCAAGCCAAAGCGCGTGGAAACCGTTGCGGACTGCGCGCCGCGGCCAATAATCTTCGCATGAAAAGGCGATGTTCCCATGGCGAGAACATATAAAGAACAATGGGTGCGCGTGAAAGCCTATTTCTCTCTCAGACGCGGCATAAGCTCTAAGAAATTGCACGGCCGGTTACGGCTGTCGAGTTGTTCGGCCAGGATGCCATCCCAGCCGTCCTTCACCGCGCCATTCGAGCCGGGCAGGGCAAATATATATGTTCCGCGAGCAACCACTGCGCAGGCGCGCGATTGCACGGTGCTAGTACCGATTGTCTTGTAACTGAGCCAACGGAACAGCTCGCCAAAGCCGGGAATATCGCGCGCGCCGTCCAACTGAGCGAGTGCTTCAGGCGTTACGTCGCGACCGGTCAGGCCGGTTCCACCGGTTGAGACAATCGCGTCAATCTGCGGATCGTTGATCCAGTCGTTGAACTTGCTCGCGAGCAAGTTTGCATCATCCTTTATGATCAGACGCGCGGCGAGATTGTGCCCAGCATCTGTAATGCGCGCGGCAAGGATATCGCCCGAGGTATCATTCTCTGCTGTGCGAGTGTCGGATACGGTAAGGACAGCAATATTGATCGGGGTGAATGTCTTGTCCGGATCAATCGCCATACATGTCCTCTTGCGTCCTTCTTCAGTTGCGCCCGGTAAGGCGAACCGCATTGGCACCGCGGCTTTCCGGGAATTTTGGCCAAAGGCCCTGCGCCAGCGCCTTTCGACTTTCTGACGGAGCGCCTGATTGCCGTTCATACATCCAGTAATTGCGCATCACCACATTCACATATCCGCGTGTTTCCCAATAGGGGATACTCTCCATATAGAGCAGCGGATCGCCCTGATCGCGGACCTCATCGTTCCAGCGCGTCACGGGTGACAGGCCTGCGTTATAGGCGGCCATGATCTTGGGCAGCAGACCTTGCGTAGCATTGCTATCCCGCAGCATCTCCAGATTGCGTTGTCCGAAGGCGAGGTTCGTCTCGGGATCGTCGAGATTGACGTAGCTTGCGCTCATATTCATCCGGCCGGCATGTTCGCGCACGGTGATTGGCGTAATCTGCATCAGCCCGCGCGCATTGGCCGGGCTGACGGCATCGGCGCGAAATACGGATTCCTGCAATGCGAGCGCAAAGGCCAGCGCCGGATCCACCTGCCATCCGGTCGTCGGCTTCCATCGGGCCGTGGGATAGCGCAGAGCTGGTACCGGATCGCTGCCGCGCGGCGTGTTGTGTGCCATCCATAGCTGCGCCTGCGGAAGGCCAAGTTCGCGAGCGAGCCGTGAAAGCGCGGCAAAGTCTTTCGGATCACCGATGCGCGCCTGATGACGGATGACTTCGTCAGCCAGGTCGCTACGGCCAATTTCGATCAGGGCAATCGCGATGCGCACGTTTTGCTCATCGCGGAGGCGCTGCCAGTCGGCGGGGGCAAAATCGGCACCGGCATATTGCGTCGGGATATCCTGCCCAAGTTGCTCCAGCGCAAGCATGCCATAAAACGTTTCGTCGTATCTCGCGGCGGCTTGCAGGTGTTCGGTCGCGGCTCCTGGTGCCCGGCATCGTGTAAGCGCGCGCGCGGCCCAGAAATGGCCGGCTGTCTTGAGCTCTACATTGCTGGCAAGCTCGGCTGCACGGGCAAATCCGCGACCGGCGGTGTCGCAATCGCCCATGCGCCATGCGGCCAGCCCTGTGACCCATTCCCCTTCCGCGAGCCATGCGCCAGCGCCCTCGGTAACGGTTTGTGCCATCGCCAGAGCCATCGGATCATTATTCTCGATGTAATAGCTCCAGGCGACACGCTGGCGCCACTCGGCCCGCGCTTCGGCGCTTAGCAGTTCGTCAATCCCCTCTAGCAACAGGCGCGCGCTATCGGGATCGTCATTCTTTATGTGCTTCAGGATTTCGTTGCGAACATCCTGTGGCATGGTGCCGTCTTGTACGCTTCGCGGCCGGAGCCGTTTGGAGGCATAGGACTGTCGATTAAAGCTTTGAGTCCGGGGGAGGGAGGGTGTGTAATCCAGCCCGCGCTTTTCGCCCAAGCGAGCGAGTTGTTCGGCTTGCGGCAAGTGAGTGCCCATCTCGAGCCATGCTGCTATCTTCTCGGCTTCGATCTTTGGACTGTTGGCATGTGTATAGTATTCGGCGAGCGCCACTTGCTGCAGCAAACCGTCATGGCTTTTCTCTAGCAGCTCATCAACGCGGCTCCAGTCTTCCAACGCGATTGCGGTGAAAATGTCGCGGTAATGTGCCTGGTCTGCGTCGCTCAGGATTTGCGGGACTTCGTTCGTTTCGGCGCGTTCGCGAAAATAATCCGCTGCACTGTTCGCAGCCAAAGCCGGAGTCGCAGAAAGCGCGGCAACACCTCCCAAAAGTCCGATTGCCAATGCTCTTACGCTGTAGTTTGCCATTGCGCTTACGTGCCTGTCCATTCTAGCCATCGCCGCCAGAAACGGGCTTTGAGCTGCGGCATCGCCATCATGCTGTCGAGCCCGTCCGCCGCCATGGCCGCTACGCTGAACCCTTCTTGGTTAATTTTTTCCAAAGAAGCAGGCTCTTGCGCCGCATCGTGCCCCAAAAGCGGCAAAAGGTTGGCTCCGAACGCTAGCACACGTTGTGGCGAGGCAAGTTTGATATGGTATTGTAAAACTTCGCTGAATCCCTCCTGCGCGAGCGCCGCGCCTTCAGCCATCGGCGTATGACGCGGCAAAGCGGAGGCGAAATAAACATCGTCCTCTGCAATTTGCATCGCCGCGAGCATTCGGGACACCAGCCGGCCCTGCGTCTGCGAGAGCAGTTTTTCGGTATCGCCTTGCTCGGGATCGACCACGATCAGCATCAGCTTGGCCCCGGCGTTACCTCGCGGAGCCACCCGACCACGCGGTCCGATCGCATCAAGCGACGGCTCGCTCATCCACCATTCGCGGAATGAAGCGAGGTCGGCAGGCCGATTTGCAGCGAAAAGATCAATCTTTTGTGGAGGCGGTGGCTCAGCGTATTCTAGCTTCGGCTTGGCCTTTGCCACGGACTTTTCGGTGGTTTCGGCAACCGCAGGCTCTGCCAGCCAATCCGTAGCGTCATCAACAAAGTCACAATCCACGCCGGCATCCCGCCACCATGAAACCAGCGCGTCAAAATCGCGCGCAGTCAGCGTGTCTTGATTGACCATACTCACAATTGCGGGTCTTGACCTTGGAAGGCGTAGCAATCAAGGCTTTGCGCGACGTTGAACACCGATTTCCGAAGGAAGAGAACTTCATGAGCGCCGAAGCTATTGAACGTGAATCGATGCCCTGTGATGTTGTAATTGTTGGTGGAGGCCCGGCGGGCCTGTCTGCTGCAATCAAATTAAAGCAGATCAATGACGAACTCGAAGTTGTCGTCCTTGAAAAAGGGTCTGAAATCGGTGCGCATATTCTGTCCGGCGCGGTGGTTGATCCAAAAGCGCTGAACGAGCTGTTCCCGGATTGGCGCGAGATGGATTGCCCGATGGCAGAAACGCCAGTCACTGATAACTGGCATTGGGCCCTGACCAAGAACGGCAAGTGGGACATGCCGCATCTGATGATGCCGCCCCTCATGAGTAACGCGGGATGCTATACCGGCTCGCTCGGCAATATGTGTCGGTGGCTGGGCGAACAGGCCGAAGCGCTGGGCGTGATGGTGTTCCCTGGTTTCCCCGCGGCAGAGGTTATGTTCAACGATGCTGGCGCGGTGACCGGGGTCATTACGCAGGACATGGGTATCGCCGAGGATGGCAGCCACAAAGGCGACTTTCAGCCGGGCATGGAGATCGAGGCGAAATACACCCTTTTTGCAGAGGGCGCGCGCGGCCATCTGACCAAGCAGCTCAAGGCGAAATACGATCTTGAGGCCGACTGTCAGCCGCAGGTCTATGGCCTGGGCATCAAGGAATTGTGGGACATTGACCCGGACAAGCATGAGCCGGGCCGCGTGATCCACACGCAGGGCTGGCCGCTTTCAGAAAGTGACAGCTGGGGCGGAGGTTTCCTTTACCATCAGGCGAATGGTCAGGTGGCGCTGGGTTTCGTTACAGCGCTTGACTACGCCAACCCATGGGTTTCGCCTTATCAGGAGTTCCAACGCTGGAAGCAGCACCCGGCGATCCGCGAGTATCTCGAAGGTGGAACCCGCGTTGCTTACGGCGCGCGCGCAATCAACGAAGGTGGCTGGCAGTCTGTGCCAAAGCTTGCGTTCCCGGGTGGCGCGCTGATCGGCTGTGCAGCTGGCTTTGTGAACGTGCCGCGCATAAAGGGCAGCCATACTGCCATGAAGAGCGGCATGTTGGCGGCAGAGAGTCTGGCCGCAGCAATCGCTGCTGGCAGTGAGCATGACGAGCGGATGGATTACGACGCAGCGGTTCGCTCAAGCTGGATCGCGGACGAATTGAAGCTGGTGCAGAATGCGCAACCAGCGGTTGCCAAGTTTGGCGGCGATGTCGGCACGGTTCTGGCTGGCGCGGATATGTGGATGCGCACACTAAAGATCGGACTGCCGATTGCGATGAAGCATACCCCTGATCATACGCATACGGGCCGCGCGGACCTCTATCCCAAGATCGACTATCCCAAGCCAGACGGGAAGATCAGCTTTGATCGCCTGACCAATGTCGCGTTCAGCTTTACCAATCACGCAGAAGATCAACCGGTTCACTTGCAGCTGAAGGATCGCGACCTGCAAAAGGCGAGCGAATACGACATTTTCGGTGGTCCGTCGGCGCGCTATTGCCCCGCAGGTGTTTATGAATGGATCGAGGAAGAAGGGCAGGAGCCGAAGTTCCAGATCAATTCGCAGAACTGCGTCCACTGCAAGACCTGTGATATCAAGGACCCTAACCAGAACATCAATTGGGTAACGCCAGAAGGCGCCGGCGGACCGAACTATCCGAATATGTAGGAACGTCTGCTAGCGGCCCAATTGCGGTCACAACTGTATGAAATCCAGTTTCAGTCCGTCGCTAGGTTGACCAGCGACTTTCAACTCAAGCCCGGGCGCGGGCGCGGGCGCGGCATTCCCTCGAGCCATATATGGAATTTGCCCTGATTTTTTCTGTAGTCACGTCAGGCAAGCCCGCAGAAATTCGTGACTTTGCTCAGCCGATTGAGAGATAGAAGATCAAGTCACTTGACTTACTTGCCTGATATCCCTTGGTATTCTCTGTATGTACGGAGATCAGCTCGACCAAATGACGCAAGGTTCGTATTGCTGCTCCCGTACATACCCAGGCTGCATTGTAGCCATCTTCGTTCGATTTGATGATTTGTAGGCTTCCGGCTTCTCAAGGCAAGATTGACCGCGCGCGAAAAAGAGTAGGTGCCTAGATTGGTTGCAAGAATTCTTGTTCCGTTGTTTGTCTTCTTTGGAGCATCGCATACTCTCCTTGCTCAAGAGGCGGATGCACAAGCTGACGTTTCTGCATCGGCTGAGGGGCAGATTGAAACCTCAAGGGTTCCGCTGTTCCCAACCTCTGCATTCGCTTCTCGAAGCCAACTTGCCGGAGCCCAACTTTCCCCTGACGGAAATCGAATAGCCAGTCGAGGCAATCTCGATGGTGAAGATTTTGTGTTCTTATTCGATGGCAGCACCGGGCAGCCGATCGGGAAAATGGGTGTTGACGAAGGGCAACGAGTTCGCTGGCTGCGATGGGCTGGAAACGACAAGATCGTATTGAGCGTAGCGGCTTTCGACGAATACAATCGCTACTACTCGATGGTCTTCGTTCTCGACCTGGCCGAGAACAACGTTTTCCCGATCCGCGAGAAGGTCGGTGTGCGAGATCAGGATAACGTCTTCACATTGATGAGAGTGGCTCTCACATCTTGCTTATGATGCCACGCAGAGTAGGGCGTGCTCCTACTGTGTTTCGCTATCCGCTCAGCGAGGACGGCGATAGAGAAGAGGTTCTCGACCCTAAAAGCGGCGTCTGGGATTGGAAGGTCGATAGTGATGGCGTGGTGCGGATTGGGATCGGATTCGGCCGATCCAAGATGCAGATGTACTATCGTGCGACCGCATCCGACAAACTTGAAGTGGTGGAAGAGCTGAGGTTTGAAGAGCTGCGCAAGCCCAACGGGAACTTTCGCTATTTTGAGGTGCTTGGGGTGCCTGCTGGCACTGATAACGGGTACGTACTTTCCGAGGACCAAGGTGGTAAGATTGCATTGAGGTCTTATGACTTTTCTCAAGGCAATATCGTAGCAACAATCTACGAGCACGAGAGATTGGATGTAAACTCGGTAGGATTCTCGCGCAGGGGCCAGCCGATTTGGGTGTCCTACACTGACGATCAAACACAAATTGTCTGGCTCGACGAAGGTCTTAGGTCTCTTCACGGGGCATTGAGCTCAGCATTGAGCGAAGAGAACATTTATATTCAGTCGCGATCTCACGATGATCGCCGGATGATTATCGCTGCAGGTGGTCCCAACGATCCGGGCGGTCTCTACCTATTTGATCAGGACAAGCGTTCACTCGAGCCTATCGGCGATTTGAAGCCCGGCCTCGATTTTCGTCACCTCGCTCGCCCCATAGCAATTGACTATACAGCGCGAGACGAAACGCGAATACGCGCGTATCTTACATTGCCGTTGGGGCGAGAGCCTAAAAATCTTCCACTTGTGATCATGCCGCACGGGGGGCCTTATGGGGCTCGAGACTCACTGAGATATGATGATTGGGTCCAGTTGCTTGCTAACCGTGGCTATGCGGTTGTCCAGCCCAATTTTCGTGGGTCTGGAGGCTACGGTGACGAGTTTTTCGATCTTGGCATCGGAGAAGTTGGTCGCGGGATGCAGGACGACCTTGACGATGCGATGGACTGGCTTGTGCAGCAAGGTATCGCAGATTCAGGCCGGGTCTGTATCGTTGGCGCGAGTTATGGCGGCTATGCCGCTATCTGGGGCATAACTCGCAATCCGGAGCGCTATCGCTGCGCAGCATCTTGGGCAGGCGTCACGGATTGGGAAACTATGCTCCGCTATGACAAGCGATTTCTTGGTCGGCAGGGCTCTCGCAGGTGGCGAGAGAGGATCGAAGGCGAAGACGGTTTTGATCTTAAAAACGTCTCGCCTCTTGATCGAGCCGACGATATTTCAAGGCCTCTATTACTAGCTCATGGGAGTGATGATGGCATAGTGAATGTCGAGCAGTACCATCTACTGAGGGTGGCATTGGAAAAGCGTAATGCGCTGCTTTCTACGCTCCTGATAGATGGGGAAGGACACTCTTTCTACGACGATGGGAATGAAGAACTCTGGTTCGATACACTAATAGATTTCTTGAACGCGCATAATCCTGCAGACCCATGAGCTTTCGAAAGCGAAGGCTTTGTTTATTATCTGCATATCCGCTTCCCATGCCAGTCCCTGCATGCGTGAGATGTCTCGATCAGCTGGTTGGATCGCCTCGGCGGCAGTTACAAAAATGCCCGCACCTGCTATTGATTAGGTAATTTCCTGTCTCTGTGCTATACAATCCTTGCTGACGTCGAATAACGCGACGGACTTCGATATTTGACGACCGCTAAGTACCATTGGTGCTCGCGTAAACCAGACGACGACTTCCTTTCACTTTACGACCTGACGCACGACCTACGTGGCACTTCCGCCGCGCGGGTGAATTCGTTTCTTGAAAGGAAACGCACATGAGTAAGACCGGTACCGTCAAATTTTTCAACACCGACAAAGGCTATGGTTTCATCCAGCCAGACGACGGTTCGAATGACAGCTTTGTTCACATTTCAGCCGTTCAGGCCGCTGGCATGCACTCGCTCGATAAAGAGCAACGCTTGAACTACGAAGTCGAGATCGGCCGTAATGGCAAGGAAAGCGCCGTAAACCTTTCGGCTGCTGACTAAATTTCGAATTTCGCCTCTCCCGCTGTTCGAGTGGGAGAGGCAATACCTCTTGCCCGGAGAACCACATGAGCCAGACGTTTGAATTTTACGATGCGCGCGCCAAAGAAGCCGCCGCCGATGCCGAAAAAGCTCAACTGGAAAATGTCCGTGACCGTCATCTGCGAGCAGAGAAGACTTGGCGCGGGTTGGCCGAACAGGCGCGCCGGGTGGCTACTGATCGCGCAAAAGCTGAGCAAGAACGCGCTGATCGCCGCGCAGCCGAAGCTGCATTGGCAGAGGAAGCGAAAGAAGCTGTCACCAGCTGATAAGCTCTCGCTGTAACTATCAGCGGACAGACACAATTTTTCCCGCTAGAGCGGGTGCGTGACTGTCAAAGAAATTGCATTCGCCAAAATCAATCTCGCGCTGCATGTACGTGCAAAGCGCGATGACGGCTATCATGAGCTGGAAACGCTTTTCGCCTTTGTAGACAATGGCGATGTTCTGACTGCGCAGCGAGCCGAGGCGGATCGGTTCGAGGTATACGGTGAATTCGCCGATGTGCTGGATAACCCGTTTGGCAACCTTGTTGCGCGCGCACTTTCTGCCTTGCCGCGCCCACAGGGTTTGCATGTCACGCTCGAAAAGAATCTGCCGGTCGCCGCCGGGTTGGGCGGTGGATCCGCCGATGCAGGCGCTCTGTTCCGAATTGTCAAACAAGTCCACGGGCTGTCGGAAGGATGGGAGGACGCGGCGGTGCGACTTGGCGCCGACGTGCCAGCTTGCGTGCGCAGCGAAATGGCAATCGGGCGCGGCACCGGGACTGAACTTGAGCCGGTAAAGAACGACATGGCAGGCATGGCTGTGTTGCTGGTCAATCCGCGTGTTCCCTTACCAACCGGGCCGGTTTTTGCAGCGTGGGATGGTGAAGATCGCGGGCCATTGTCCAAAGGAACTGCGCGCAAGATTACATTGGAAGGTCGCAATGATCTGCGCGCACCCGCAATCAGTCTGTGCCCGCAAATAGAAGATGTTCTTGAGCGCTTAAGTCAAACGGATCCATGGATGTTCGAAATGTCAGGGTCCGGCGCCACCTGTTTTGCGCTCTATGACAGCACGGAGCACCGCGATCGCGCATCGCGCGTCTTGGCCGAGCTCGAGCCGCAATGGTGGCAAATGTCAGGTTTACTAAGGTAAGATACAGCAATGATGATCGATGACTTGCCCTATCGCCAGATAGGTGAACCGGCACCGGGCGGAATAGTGTGCGTTGCCGATCATGCGTCCAATTTCGTACCCAAAGACATCGAACTGGGCATTGCGCCTGAATTGCTCGAGCAGCATATCGCGGTTGATATCGGCGTCGAAGGCGTTGCCGGGCGTATGGCGCGGCGTCACGGCATTCCTGCTCATCTGGCAACGGCCAGCAGGCTGGTGTGTGATTTGCACCGCGAGGAAGATCACAAGAACGTGGTGCCGGTTGAAAGTGACGGGCACCTGATACCGGGCAATATTGGTGCGGATATCGAAGCGCGCCTCAAGCGATTTCATCGCCCCTATCACAAAGCGTTGGCCAATTGGCTTGATGCAGCGCAGCCAGAACTGATCATCTCGCTCCATTCCTTCACACCTTCGCTGGCAACAAGCGATGAAGAGCGCCCATGGGAAGTGGCGTTGCTTTACAATACAGATGATCGCGCCGCTCGCTATGCAATCCGGCTGTTCAGCCAACAAGGGCTCAATGTGGGCGATAATCAGCCCTATTCGGGTAAGGAATTGAACGCGACGATGAACCGTCATGCCGAAGCTTACGGCCGCGCCTATATCGCGCTGGAGATCAGGCAGGACCTGATTGTTACCCGTGCAGAGCAGTCACGCTGGGCAGCGATGATCACAGATGTTGCAAACAGGGTTGCGCTAGCGATGGAGTGAAGGCACTGCCTGTTTCGCAAATTTAGTGAAACAGGAAAGAAAATGTCTGACTCGCGCTTCGATAAGTCGAAACTGCCAAGCCGCCACGTTTCGGTCGGCCCGGAACGGGCGCCGCACCGGTCCTATTACTATGCGATGGGGCTGACTGAAGAAGAGATTGCGCGGCCCTTCGTGGCGGTGGCCTCTGCCGGAAACGATTCTGCGCCCTGCAACACCACGCTTGATGCGCAAGCAGACATTTGCCGCACTGGCGTAGAGCAAGGCGGAGGTATGCCCCGCCGTTTCAACACCATCACTGTGACAGATGGCATCGCGATGGGTCACCAAGGCATGAAAAGCTCGTTGGTGAGCCGCGAGGTCATCGCGGATTCGGTCGAACTATCCGTCCGTGGGCATTGCTACGATGCGCTGGTCGGTTTTGCCGGATGCGACAAAAGCCTTCCGGGTATGATGATGGCAATGCTCCGGCTCAACGTGCCTTCTATCTTTGTTTATGGTGGTTCGATCCTGCCCGGCGTTTTTCATGGCAAGGATGTGACGGTCAAAGACGTGTTCGAAGCTGTGGGACAGCACGCAGCGGGAAATTGCCCGTTGCAAGAGCTGATCGCGCTCGAGAAAGTCGCGTGTCCGGGACACGGAGCCTGCGGCGGGCAGTTTACCGCAAACACCATGGCGTGTGTCGGCGAGGCGATTGGTTTATCCCTGCCGAACAGTAATATGGCTCCTGCACCTTATAAGTCGCGAGAGGAAGTGGCGGTTGCTGCCGGTAAGCAGGTCATGGAACTGCTCGCGCGCAATCTGCGTCCGCGCGATATCTGCACGCGTGCGGCGTTTGAAAATGCGGCGCGCGTTGTCGCTGCGACTGGCGGATCCACCAATGCCGCACTGCATTTGCCCGCCATGGCGAGCGAAGCGGGGATAGAGTTCGACCTGTTCGACGTGGCGGAAATTTTCAAGTCCACGCCTTACATCGCGGACTTGCAGCCGGGCGGGCAATATGTCGCCAAGGATATGCATGCAGCAGGCGGGGTCTACATGGTGATGAAGACGCTGCTGGACGGCGGCTTCCTGGATCCAGAGCCGATTACGGTCACAGGCAAGTCTATCGGAGAAAACCTGGACGAGATCACCTGGAACCCCGATCAAAAGGTAATCTACGAAGTTTCCAATCCGATCACACCCACTGGCGGCGTCGTGGGCCTGAGGGGCAGCATGGCCCCCGATGGCGCGATTGTGAAAGTGGCGGGAATGGAGCGACTGCAGTTCTCAGGCCCGGCGCAATGCTTTGATTGCGAGGAAGACGCGTTTGCCGCGGTTGAAAATCGCGAAATCCGCGATGGCAGTGTTATCGTGATCCGCTACGAGGGCCCCAAAGGTGGCCCCGGTATGCGAGAAATGCTTTCCACAACGGCCGCACTTTACGGGCAAGGTATGGGTGAAAGCGTTGCGTTGATCACGGACGGGCGCTTTTCCGGCGCGACGCGCGGCTTCTGTATCGGTCATGTTGGCCCTGAAGCGGCGGATGGCGGTCCGATCGCGTTGGTTGAAGATGGCGACATCATCAGCATCGACGCGGAATCTGGCACAATCGATCTGGAGGTCGAGGAAGCTGTTCTGGCCGAGCGTCGCAAGGCCTGGCGACCGCGCACCAATGATTACCAGTCCGGCGCGCTGTGGCGTTATGCGCAGAATGTCGGCCCGGCGGTAAAAGGTGCGCTTACGCATCCCGGTGCGAAATCCGAACGCCACGTTTTCGCAGATATCTGATAAGCTGCTGCGCATGAAAAACGCGCAAGTCCTGACCGTTGCTCAAATGCAGGCCGCAGAGCAGGCCCTGATCGATGCTGGCAACAGCGTAGACGAACTGATGCAGATTGCGGGCAGAGGCGCAGCCGAGTGGGTCTGGCGTGTTGCAGCGGGCCGGCCGGTCACTGTGCTGTGCGGCCCGGGTAATAATGGCGGCGATGGCTATGTTATCGCAGAGACTCTGCGCCAGCGCGGCCATGAAGTGCAAATTGTAGCACCCATTGCGCCTAAGACTGATGCTGCAAAGAATGCGCGCCGGGCATACAAAGGCGTTTCGCTCAGCTCGGGCAAGGATGTCACGGGACAGGTGCTGGTTGATTGCCTGTTCGGATCAGGTTTGGCGCGACCGCTGAGCGGTGAACACATATTGATGCTGCGCGATTTGGCGAAGCGACACGCTGTTCGCATTGCGGTTGATCTGCCCTCGGGTGTTGAGAGCGATAGCGGTGCACTACTCAACGAGCGTTTGCCCGATTACCGCCTTACGATAGCGCTAGGTGCGTGGAAGTTCGCGCATTGGCGGCTGCCTGCCCGCGAAATGATGGGTAACCTTCGGCTGGTACCGATTGGAGTGGCAGCGATCGAAGGGGCGGCGCAATTGGCCGGAAAACCGGATATCCCTGTGCCGGCGAGCGATGCGCACAAATATACGCGCGGGCTATGCGCCGTGGTTGGTGGCGCAATGCCGGGTGCGACCTTGCTAGCCAGCCAGGCAGCGATGC
>FYBJ01002369.1_pt1 | contig 28178 bp, 15 predicted proteins | sample 1134611 | NCBI WGS metagenome assembly FYBJ01 (sample SAMEA104116008, study PRJEB20421) | marine metagenome | isolation source: marine | reverse complement strand
CGTCAGATGTGTATAAGAGACAGGTTGTAGGCTGTGAGGCTTTTCCAGAAATTTCGATCCTGACCCGGCACCTGTCTGTGGGATTTGGCCAGAGCGAACAGCTCGTCGAACCATTCGATCGAGGCTGGGAGATCGCAGAGCGATCTTGCGAAGAAGTCGGCCAGGCGCTTGATGGCTTTGGCCTCATCATCTTTGCCTGCCTGGACGGCATCTTCATAAACGTCCTGCATGGTCTTGGGTTTTTGTTGGAGTGACCCGGCCGGGATGGCGGTGCTTGAGGCAATTTGAGTGAGTATGCTCATGAGGTTCCCTTTCCGTGTTGAGAGGTAGATTGGCCGTTTTGCGTGCATCCAAAGCCTTGGAGTGCAAAAAATGTCATTCTGCCGTTGATTTACCGGAGCCTTAAAAAGCCGACAGAATGACATCCGGATGCTTGCAAGACGGAATTGACATTTGGGCTGCAAATGCGAGGTCTGCGGTGCATAACAGGGCCAGATCAGGACTGATTGGTCGAAGCCGCAGATCGTGCTACCTGCCCAAGAATGCCATCGCTGAAAGCTGGCATCTCGGGGCTGGTGCCGTTTTCTTCCCGTTTCTGGAAAAGCTTGAGAATGGTCTTTACGTGGGCTCTGACGTAGAGTTTTTTGCCGCCCTCAAGAATGACATGAGACGGCTCTGCAAGGCTGCCTGCTTCAAGTTTCTTTGCAAGCTCATTGGGTTCCAGCGCGGTCTCTTGAGCGAATTCGTCGACACTCATGAGAAAGCCAGGCAGAAATACGTAGCGTTCGTAACATCCTCGAGGGTTCCGGGAAAAAGCCAGAAACTGGTGCCTGATGAAGCGGCGGCTGCGTTCACCAAAAACATAGATTGGTGGGAGGGAGATCTCGCCGTCCTCAATCTTTGTTTTCAAGTCCTGAGCGGAGTACCCAAGTATCACGGCGGCTTCGGCGAGCGTCATGAGCTTGTGGGTCAGTGGCACGATTTCTGTTCTGGGCACATCAAGGCCGAGCACTCCGGAAATCAACCTAAGGTCCGGGTATTTCCGCCCGGCCGGCAGCACACCCAACTCGGCGGCAAATGCTCCCACTCTGTTGCGCGACATACCAAGCCACTGGCCAAGCTGGGTCACGTTGGCGGCATCCGTGAATGCGGGTTCGTTTTTTTGGTGCATTGTGGTCTCCTGTCGTTATGAACAGAAGGTGGGTCCATCCAATGCCCCGGAAAAATGAGTTTGACCGTTTAGTTTGACTCTGCACTGCAAGTAGGTCGCCAACATTTGTGGGCGAGATGCCCCGCCAGCCCCAAGCATGTCTCGGTCAATTGGTTTCAAACAGCGATTGTCGTTTCTGGCCCAAAGCTGCTGTTGACGGTCTTCCGGTGAAGCTGCCCCTCCGCCTGCTAAAGAAAACATTCGTCAGCGCGCCGTTGACAGGATGCTTAGATAGTGGACGATTGCAGAACCGAATTTCGAACAGCTTCGCTAAAAGACTGCAAAAGTTCGTTATCCTTTGCTAACAGATCCCGCAGCCGTCGCGGAAGCTCGAGCTGCACACCCTCGCCTGAACGTGTTCGGTTACATATATTTGCCTTGTTCAGGCCAGGAAGTTTATTGTTGATCTCAGCTTCAAAGCCAGCTTCGCGGAGCGAGGTGCCGACAGCGTCGCGTAAGAGAGTGGCGCGACCACCCAGCCACACAGCGTCAGTTCCTTCGTTCCCCCGTCCATGGATTGCAATAGCGAACCGAGACCTGCCGACAAGTTCGACGGCCGTAGGTTCATCGAAACGATGTGAAGTTATGTGGAAATCGCTGTGAGGCCCATTCCTTAGAGCCTCGAAGGCGTAAAACGAAAGATTTGTTCCTGCGATAGCATCGGCTATCTCAGATGTCATGGGCTCGATCCATCCGCCGTGAGGCGCAAGGATCACTACCTCTGAGCCACGATCCGTGGCTCGAATGCAGTAATCGGTGCCGAGCTGCGCGTCGGCAGCAAGTTCTTTGAAGGATTGGTAGCGGTCGGCCATTAAGTATCTTTCAGGAAGTGTCTAATGCTTCTCGTTGATAGTACTTTGCATCTAAGCAATCTGCGCCAGCTCAAGTCGAGCTTTGCTTGCGCCAGGAACTAATAGAAAATTGAGTATCAGATATTGGATTGTTTTCGTTCCAACGATCCCAGAAAGCGACTGTTTGGCTATCTGGCTTCATCTTTGGCTCAGCGATCCGAATTCGTGTGGGCAGCAGGCTGGCATCACCAACAACGAGCGCCTCGCCAATATCCAGGACGGGCAGCAAGTCACCAAAGCTTCCAAGGCTATCAGGCAAGAGCCGTTTGATTACGCTTTGATCGTCGCTGTTGGTCAGGCGCATTGCCACCACATTATTACATTGGCTGAGCACAGTTCGATTTACTTCCGATGGCCGCTGGCTAATCACAACAAGGCCAATTCCGTACTTTCGGCCCTCTTTGGCGATCCGTTCAAATATCTCAACGGCAACGGAGTCAGAACTGTCCGCCTGCATGCGTTCCGGAATGTACAGGTGGGCCTCGTCACACATTATTGCGATTGGATGGCGCTTGTCGGATTTTGTCCAAAGGCTGGTTGAGAAGATAATTTGAGCCAATAGGCTCACCATCAGTGGCAACACGTCTGACGGCACTTCTGAAAAGTCAATGATTTTGATGCCACCTTCGTTGTTGTCTTGTGCTCCACGTCCCGCAGAGATGGCGTGGACCATCCGTTCCAGCCAAGCCATGTCCATACATTCAGGTGGTGGCTGGAACAGGAAAGCCAGGCGGCGGTCATGCTTCTTGGCTTCCAGGCGACCAATCAAACGGCTGAGTTTTCCGTGATATGGGCCCTGCTTTTCGCGGTTCCCCGTCCCTGGGACCATCTCTTCGTCCAGCTTCTTAAGTTTATCGAGGACGGTGTTGATATCGAAGGGCACAGGGCTGTCGATCGTGAAGTTCTCCAGGATCTCTTTGTGCTCCACTGGGTCAAGACAGCTCTTCTTAGCGTCAACGACTGCACGCGTCATGATCATTGACTGGTTCGGAGCATTCTGGTCACTGCGGTCAACAAACAACGACAACAAGGCCTCATAGCCCAGCAGCCAGTACGGTAGATGAAGAACGCCATCAGCCAAACCACGATTGTGTTCGATGTCTGATGGTCCGGCGATCCGTAGGTGCCTGAATGCTTTGCTCTTTAGTGGGCGATATTCGCCATGAATGTCGAACAAGACGGCATTTGCTTGCGGCAACTCGGCAATCTGATCGAGCAACCTTGCAGTGGTCCAAGACTTCCCCGAGCCAGTACTGCCGACTATTACCGCGTGGCGTTGAAATAGCTTGTTACCATTAAGGTAGGCGATGGCTTCGTCATCCAACGTGAAATGACCAAGGGATAGCTTGGGGCCATCTGTTTTAACGTCAGAAATGACTTGCATGAATTTGGTAAGCCGCTCGCCATCCAGCGAAAAGCAGTTTGCGTCGATTTCGGGAACAGTCTCAAGAGTACGGCGAAACACGTTCTGATCAGTGCCGACTCGGTCGAGCAGTGTGCCAATGAGGGTGACTTTCACCAAGTTGTTTTCGTTCGGGACAAGCTCTTCGTCGCCAAGCTCGACCTCATCCAGTTCACGCGTATCTGGCTTCCGGGTAATCTTTACGACAATACCAATTAGGTGCTGACCGGGCTTACTGCTTTGAAGAACAACCAGCCGGTTGACCTGGAGACGTTTGAGCCGGTCCAGATCATCAACGCGAATAGTGACTGCAGCGGTGTCGACTGAAATGACGCTGCCAAGGGATTCTGTGTCGGAGAAGTCGAAAATGGACATTTACATTACCTAAAGGACTAATTTGTTGAAGCCGTCGAGCGACCAAAGATCTGGTGTTGTGACATCGGTGCCTTCTGGACAGGCATACGAGTAAACTCTGCTACCGGTTCCAGATCGTTCGATTCCCAAGTAGTTCTTGCCAGCCTTGTTTTTCAGGAAGTCTTTCGCTTCTTCCGTCAACGTTCGGGCCAATACCACTGTTGGGACGTTCCGCTCCCGGCATCGCTCGATGAGCTTGGGGTGGATGTGCTGGTCTCGAAAACCAAAACCCACACAAAGGAAAGCAGAAGCGGCCTTTAGTGCTGCATCAGCTCCGTTGATGGTTGTTCGAAACGGATCTTCATAGGTCTTTTCGTATTTGTTTAACCCCGGCGTTACGATAAGCGGCGTGTAGTGATCTTTGGACGGCAGCTCGAACACTGGTAACCCTATCGTCCTATCATCGGCGGTGCGGAACCAATCGAGAGACCCGTGGATTTTCCAAATCTTAACGACGCGGGCGGCCTTTGTCCCGTGTACCAGTTTTACGCGGCCCGTACTTTCCCACGTCTGAATGTAACCCGGAGCAAAGCCAGTCTGAAACAATACGTTCTTGGAGTTGCAGGCAAACTCGGCAACGCGGTCATAATTTGTCGTGACCACATGTACCTCGCTATGAGTGCTGCTGAACATGTTGGCCAATAGTCTGCCCAAAGCGAAATCACCATCGTGAGCGGCGGCCTCCAAAAGCTGCATGTCTTTGTCGTTCACGCAGCGCCAAGTTAGACCTACAATTTTTGACAGTAGCGATGCAGGAAGTGTTTTGCCTTCCAAAGCTGCCTCGAGGTGATCCCCGCTGGCCAGCGCTACCTTCACCAGCAACCACGCGTCACTTTCAGCCTCACCGTCGGTCTGTATATTTTTGCCAAGGTAAGTACTCAGCTCACCCATGCTGGGAAGCCCGTGGGGCATTGATGCTCCGCTGCCAAGGACGATTGTGGGGCAACCTTGAAAACAAGATTGGGCGATCTTGGCAATTTGTTCTTCCGTCACGTGAAGGTAATTCCTCATAATCCAACAGGGCTTAGCCAAGTTTCCGATATCGTACTCAACGCTTGCAAAATGGGAAGTGTATTATTGAACTCAACTCACCTTTTGGCTGATTGAACCCTCTAAAACGCCGAATGAGACGACTTGGAAGTGGAAAGATGCAGACTGCACTTTCAATCTTTAGCCAACGTTCTTGAAGGCTGCAGAGAGTGTCTGCTCTCTACCAGAGCGTAACCAACGGTATACAGCAGACCGTCAGAGCTCATTGAGACTGTTGCCTGCTGGTCTCAGGCCGGTAATTCGCCACAGGCGCGTGAAAGGCGGTTGTGGGAGTTTCATACCGTCAAGATTGCTTCACTGCACTGCCTTATTAGGAGTTCCTCTGCCTCCTCGCGCTGCGCTACCCGGGACGCGAAACTGGTCACAAAGCTCTTCTCAAAAGGCTCAAGAAATTCAACCAGAACAATCTGGTAGGAGAGTTGTCAGCACGGTATAGTAGTTTTCTGAGCTGTGTCACTCTCATTGATTGTAACCGGAATTATTTCAAATATCATGAACATCGATTTCAAGGCCATCAGAGCCATAGACGGGAAAGCCTCGACCGGGTTCGAGGAACTCGTGTGTCAACTCGCAGCTTTGGAGCCAGTTCCGGACGGCGCGCGATTTCATCGAAAGGGTCCAGGAAAAGACGGTGGTCTTGAGTGTTTCGCACGCTTTTCCGACGGAATAGAATACGGTTGGCAGGCCAAATACTCTTGGCGGTTCGATCACAATTTGGAGCGTAGCTTGCACAGTTCAGTCAAGAGCGCTCTCAAAAAGCACCCCAATCTAACCAAGATCTTTGTTTGCCTCCCCTTTGACCGGTCGGATCCCTTTTCCTCCAATGAGACGCAGCTGGAGGCGTTCGAGAGGTGGCGGAATAAAGAAATCGCTGAAGCAGCCAAGCAGGACCGACAACTCGAAATCGATCTCTGGGACGCTTCCGCGCTCAAGACGAAGTTGACCAACCCAAGTGGCCATCATGCTGGCCGCATCCGTTACTGGTTCGAGAGTCAATTCCTCTCGCCTGGTTGGTTTCAGGATCAGTTCGAGCGGAGCAAAGCTGCTCTTGGCCATCGTTATACGCACGAAACCAGCGTGGAGCTTCCCATCCGTCGCGCGCTCCTTGGAGCCACTCGGAACCCTGAATTATTAACTTCATTGCGCGATCATCGCAACGAGCTGCGAGAAGCCTGCAACGAGTTTCAGACTACTTTCGTGCTCTCAGGCGAAGACGCCGATACGATGTCTGCGCTCGGCGCATTATTGGATGATGTTGACGAACTTCCTCATCAAACTTGGCCGGTCGACCACTGGCGCAATATGCTGGATCAAGGGTTAGATATCGTAGTGCGAAAGTACCACGATGAGATCCGTGAAGCATACTCCACAAGAAGTGATGAGATAAAAACAAAGAAGAACCAGACGCATGACGCGCGCCGCGCGCTCGAAAAACTGGAGCGGGTCTCTGCGACGCTGCAGGCGAGAGCTTGGGAAATGGCCGTCATACCTCATATGCTTATCACCGGCGAAGCTGGCAGCGGAAAGTCCCACCTTCTCGCCGATGCCTGCAGCCATCAGTTGAACAAGAAACGACCCGCTGTGTTGTTGCTCGGTGGCCAATTGACCGATGCGGAAATCTGGCCCCAGATTTCGAGCCAATTGGGGCTTCCACTTGATTACACGCGAGATCAATTGCTTGGGGCGCTCGACGCCGCTGGCGAAGCTGCTGGCGTCAGAGCCATGCTTTGTATCGACGCGATTAACGAGCGAAAAGGGTGCGAGATCTGGCCGAGCCGTTTCGCCGCCTTTCTCAAGGACGCAGAAGCCTATCCCAACGTGGTCGTCGTTCTTTCCTGCCGGACGACCTATCTGCCGCAGATTGTGCCGTCACATTTGGACGATGCTAAGCTGCCGCGACTCGAGCACTCTGGGTTCTCGATGCGTGATGCGCGCAAATTTCTTTCTCTGCGCAATATCCTGCTGCCGGATCAACCATTTCTACCGAACGAACTCCGCAACCCGCTGTTTTTGAAAGTCTGCTGCGACGCTTTGGATCGCCAAGGCAAGAAGGGCTTTCCTAAGGGAATGCAAGGCGTAACAGATATTTTTAAGATGTACCGAGTCGCGCTCTGCGATGCAGTGGAAGCTCGCTTAAAACTTGCACCGCGCCGGAGATACCCTGTCAAAGCGATCGAAATCCTCGCCAAGGAGATCGCTACAACTACTGATCCTCTCATTGAGTATGATCGAGCAGCAGAGCTTCTTGCACACATCTGCGGAACCAATCCCAGCCTTGATAGCGATTTGCTCGAAGCGCTTAGCGACGAAGGCCTTCTCGCAATAGAGCCGATCCGCGAGAATGGTGAAGACAGAGAATATGTCCGCTTCAGCTTTGAGCGGTTCGGCGATCATGTGGCCGCGCAAGCCATCCTTGACGCGACTCTGATCGACGAAACCCTTCCATCGCCGCTTTCACACGACATAGCACTTTCCAAAGCTTGCTCACGCCAAGGTGCTCCAAGGGGCGTCCTCGACGCTCTCGCCATTCAATTGCCGGAACGGACTGGCGTGGAACTTCCGGATGCGGTCAAAGATACAGACCGCTGGTTGATTGATTGTATCTCCCGAGAAAACATCGCTTTGCGTCGGCGCGAGAGTGTGACAGCGCGCAGTTTCGAATTGCTGGGAGAATGGGGTGACCCAGATGAGATCTGGAACGCTCGAGTCCAGCTCGCACTTGGGACAGACGGGCCTTTCGGACTTAATACATTCCATCAAGACCTTCTGCGCTTGCCGATGCCTGAGAGGGATGCGGAGTGGTCAATCTATGCTGGCGAGTCTGCGGACAACGGACGAGAAGGTGAGGAGGATCTCGACACGCCATTGCACGACCTTATGGATTGGGCAATGGACGCGAGACCTGGTTCGTTAGATGACGAAGCCGCTGCGAACGCTGCGGTCCTCCTTGCTTGGTGTTTTTCTACGACATATCGGCGCACGAGGGATCGCGCCACCAAAGTCCTGGTTGCTCTGCTGGTCGCGTCTCCCAAATGTGGTCTGGAATTGCTTTGCCGCTTCGACGAGATTGATGATCCCTACATTGGCGAAAGACTTGCTGCCGCAATCTATGGTGCAGCCTTGCAATCTGCATGGACCGATACTGAACTGACCAATATCGCCCAGATGACCGCGAACCGCCACTTTGTGCAAAATGATCCGCCAATCGACCTGCTGTGGCGCGATCACCTCGTTGGGCTTCTCGAGTATTCTGTGCATCGCGGATGCGTTCTCGACGTTCCACAAACTTCCCAGCTCCAACCTCCGTTCGACAGCCCGTGGCCTCTTGAATTTGCGCCAGACATGGAGCCTGGCAAGGATCCCCGCAACTCCGAAACTTCGTGGGACATTATCAGTTCAACGGACCAGCACGGCGATTTTGCAAGCTACGTGATTAAGTATGCCGTTCAGGACTGGGCGGCCGGTGAAAAAGACACCGTCCTTCCAAGTCATGAAGATCTTTACTTCGCATGGCGAGCGGAATTCGATACTTCCTGCACCGAAGATGAACGTGCTTTTGTCGATGAACTAATCGCGCTCCGATCGTTATCATACGATTGGTGCTACCCTGGGACAGAGCAGGGCATACTCCACAAAACACTTGAAGAGAATCTCCGCAGACTCCTCGGCGATCTACGCTATGAGGCCTATCGCGTTCGAGCGGGACATTGGGCAAAGAACCGCTCGGATAGCTGGGCTACAAAACGGGCAGCACAGTTCGATCTGGGGTGGGCGCGACGCTGGATCTGCCGCAGAGCTCATGACTTGGGCTGGAAAGCCAATTTGCATGCAGGCTTTGACCACACCTGCAGCGGCGATAGAAGGAACCACACGAAGGAACGGATCGGCAAAAAATATCAGTGGATCGCGTTAAGGGAGTTGATGGCGCGTATTTCGGACCATTGCGGAGCCGTTGAAAGGGACCGGCCACAACACTTGCGGGAAACCGTTCGACGCTTGCGCGATATGGATCCGAGTCACCTCATGACGAAGAGTCACGATTGGGGCTGGGCGAAGTTTGATGAACCTACCTTCTGGATGCCCAAAGTTCCCCTTCTTTCACCACGCTCGGTAGAGGAAGCTTGGGAATGGCTTGATAGCGAACGAGACTTTTTGGATGGCGAGGAATTTCTCGATTTCCAAGTCGATGAACAAGGCCTGAAATGGACTCCGCTACGAGATTTTCAGAGCTTCAGCGGCGTCGGGGCCTCCGGAGAAGCAGCGCACATTAGAACGAAGACATGGCGACGGTCGACGTGCTTTTTAGTTCGGAACAACGATCTTGCAGGCGCACTCCAGCACCTGGACGGCCAAATGTTGACAGCCGATCATGACCTCGGCTTCACAAACGAAGCATCTTCAGAGGACTTTCTTGGTGAGTTAGGATGGCGCAAGGACACAGGCGAGGACTGGATAACCGAGTGGGCTCGAAAATGGATTGAAAAGCCTACTCCAACTTGGACGATGGCCCCGGTGGAGGGTCTTTGTCCGACCTATGAACTTTCCCAAGAAGCAAGAGGGTACAACTTCAGCTTGGTTCAAAATTTGCGCGTTATCTTGCCCTGCCCTTGGTTAATGCGAGACCTGAATATGTCGCTCAAGGACGGGCGCGACCTGATCTTCACTGATCCGAAGGGCAGCGAGATATTCAAGGATCCTTCGGTCTCAAAGAATGGACCGAGGGCCGCTCTCGTTAACTGTGACGCTTTCGTGCGCCTTTTATCAGAAAGGGATCTCTCACCGATATGGGTCATTGGCGGAGGAAAGGAACTGTATTCCGACAGAAAAGATGCATTCGGTCAAAGATGGTTCACCAGCACTTGGACCCTTGAGGACGGTACGTTTCGAAAATGCTCTCTTGAGACCGAGGAAGATCGCCGACGGGAATAGAGGCTTCCTTCTGAGCATGTAGTGTCCGGCATTCGATGCGCCGATTAAGGCATTCTTGCGAATGGCGCCTGTCGGCCCATCCTTCCAATTCTTGGAAGCAAACTTGGTCCAAGACAGCGTTGATATTTTGGTTGTTACCGGCGTTGACTTCCAACGCCGCTGCTCGTCGCTCGTGTTCTGCAAGTTCCTTTTTGCCCAGCCTGTGAGGAGTCCTGTTGAATATCTCGGCAAGCGTCACTGCATTGAAAACTTCCACTGCAGCTGGTTCGTCGCCGCGACTGTAAAGGCCGATCTCGCGCGCAGACTTCCAAATGAAGTGAGCCCTTTCATTGAGTTGCTTCCGTGAAAGTCCCTCCGTGCCATCTACCGTTTCAAGCAGCTCCTCCAAGCTGCGAGGAAGGGGGTATTTGCCATGGCGGGCGCGAAAACCTCGACGCGGCATTGGACCAACGGGCTTGCTGGGAAGTAGACCAGATGTCATGATTTCTGGGAGTTTCCTCAAGGCATCAAAGCGATCCACATTGGTGCTCCAGGTGATCTGAAGATCGGGGCGAAGTGAGGCTTCCTGCTGCCAAGCCCATTCTCGGTCGATATCATACGGAGAGAGGTCAGCAGAAATGGCAGCGGCAGCGATCGCAGGAATAGGGTTTTCCTTGACCGATACACCAGCGTTAACGACAATAAACTGCAGTTTTTTCCAGAGGGCGGTCCAAACGAACGTCAATTCAGAATGCAGCTGCAATCCCGCCGCCCTTGTCCGGGCCCAGTTCTTGGGCAACTCTTGGCTGATCGCTCGATGTCCAAAATGACGCAATCAAACGGGATTTGAGATAGCGTCTTTTCGAATATGTCTTTCTTTCTGGTTTGGCAGAATATGGAAGTTACCGCCGTTGAAATTGAACGACGGGCGTTTGGGGAGAGGCCACGAAATTCAAAGTGAGCGTTGAGCTCTTTGATCCGCGCCTGTGGTAGGGCAATGTTGCCTCGACGGCGACCATCGGGGAGAGGGCCAATAGGCTGCTTGGGGAGGTTTCCCAGTTGTTTGTTTGTTTTACGTATTTCATCCAGACAGCCGATCCCTCGGCGGAAACGCATTCTGGTGGAGCTTGATTTGATCACAGCAAGACGGTCGCAGGCCCAGTCTTTCGTGAGATCACGTGGGGAAACCGATGCTTGAGAACGTTGGGCCTGACTTCGTACCGAACCAATTGCGTGAACGTCATTTTTTGATAGACCGGCGTTCTTCACCGCTGTTAGCAGATCTGCCCATTCATCGGCTGGTTCTTCTGCTTTCGCCAACACGGTGGTTTGCTGCGGCCAGGGTGGCTCCAGTAGTGTTCGAGGCAAAAGCCGTGAAAGATCTTCGTCGCCTGCGTTTTGGAGCTCGAGAAGAGTTTGTACTGCTGTGACGAGGTTTGCCCGGATTCTGCTTGAAGGTTCTGCGGCGAGGAGCTGGCTGATCATTTCTTGGGTGACTTCTTTCGGTGAAACGCCGTTCAGGCGGGATCTCAACATTCGCCATGCCACAGAAGAGAAAGCTTTCGTTTTTTTGGAGGCTTCTCGCTCCAGGGCTTCCCATGGTTCAGGGTGTTGCCAGATAGGGTAGGCATCGCACACGGCCTTGGTGACCCGGTTCAGATAAATGCGGCCGGTTTTCCCAGGAAATTTCGCAAGAAGTAGCTGAGCCAAACACGCCTGCTTGCTCGGAATGAGGAAGTCCAACGGTGCAACGTCATGGTTTGGATTTAAGACACCTGCAGCGACCCCAATTGTGTAGGTAGCTTTGAAAGCGGTGCTGTCAGCGGCTTTCAAAGCAAGACAGTCGGCTAACAGATTTGGCGGAAGTTCCTGAATGCGCCCCCCAGATCGCGTGTAGCGCGGCATGGACCCGATCGGCTCCGGTAGCAGAATGTTCTTGTCCAAGATTTGAGGCAACCGCCGAAGTTGATCCAGTAGCACCAGCGCTCTACGGAACCGGCGTCGAGACGCACCTACCAGTGTGGCGTCTACCTCGATAGCTTTGTCACGGGTAATACAGGAAGGTCTCACATCCATGCCAAATGCCGAGGTCAGTGGTGCCTTGAGATCTGACAGCGCGGATCTGATACCTGCAGCCTCACCCAGAATGCGCAAAGTGCTGAAAGGATCGTCGATGTCCTCTTCAGTCATCTCAACTACGAGTTTGAACATCGCCTGCCGACAGCTCTGGTACATGCGAAGGCCACCAAAAGTGGAAAGACGCGGATCAGTCTTTTCAATCTGCTCAGGAAAAATCCGTTGCATGGTTTCCAATGTAGCCTCAGTGCTTTGCCAGTTTTCCCCCAACGCCTGCGCGATCAAATCAAAATGGGCGAACGCCACCACTTGTGGCATTCCGCCCTGTATGCCCTGCAGGTAAGAGCCGTGAAGATCTCCCAAAGTTTTTACCATCTTCTTCTCCTTTGTTATCCAAAGAGAAGATTGGCCAAAATCTACAAAACCAAAGCAGTTTGATATCTCAAACTGCCGGAAGCCCGGCTTCCATTTCCAAGTGGTTTCCTATAGATTTCTTTTGGATTCAGTGCCAAAAAATTGTCTTTAATCAATTGCATGCGATCGGAAATGCTCGACAAATACGGGCAGCTACTCTGATTGAAGCGGGATGCCCAGCCCATGATACGGCTCTCTTGAAGCACTCTACGGGTAGACTGCTTCAGATCGTTATCAAACCCGGTTCCCCGATATTTGAACATTGCCATCTCCTCGGACAGCATAGAAGGAGATCCAAAATGGTGGAGCACAACGGCAAATTCCGCATCCCTGAATACTTCGTTGAGTTTTTGAAATACCGGGGCATTCCGTTCCGAGAACAGAAGTTCCTTCTTGCCCTGATCCACCTGCAGTCGATGAAAATCGATTGGCCGCGCGTACGCAACTTAGAGATCGAAAACAGGACCTACTGGGCAGACCTGAGATCCCTTCGGGATCTGGGATGTGCCCCGCGCTCAAACGATGCCAGATCGTTCAAATCGTCCGTGACGTATTGGTGCCGTTGTGAACTTTTTGATGAGCTGTACCTCGATCAGCGAAGTCGAAATCTCATCTGGAAATTCTCGGAAACCGTATTTGACCTCATGGCAAATATGGAACGGTATACGCTGCTTGACGGGCAAGATATCGCATACTGTCGCTCGGATTTGGATTTGATAGTCTACATTGGTATCGCCGGAAGATCAGGAATGCGAACGCCAAAATTCACAATCTTCGACGGCTGGCGGAATGTTCTCAAGAATGGTGGGTATGACCAGTTCCACCCTTTGAATCCTCGAAAAATCGATGCACGAAAACGCCCAATTCTTCAAAGGTGGGCGAACAAAAAGAACATCGGGTTTGTGGTGGGGTTCCTCCAGGACGGGACTAAACCAGGCTATTCCGAAGTCGAAATCAGATTTCTCCATGAAGATTCGAAATGGCGGAAATGTCAAATTTTCAACGCCAAGAAACACAAGCGTCAGTATTCAATCATTCCGACTTCCGGATGGCCTCAACAGCGATCCTCAAAGACGGCTGCGTTCCCAGAAGACGACTCTATCTGAGCTGTTGACCAGGCGACGTTCCCCAAAGGGAAGTCAAAAAGATCTTTTTCTTTTTTCGATGCAAACCCACGTCCCAGTCACAAACCGTAGCCAAACAAAAGGAGAGCTTCATGACGCTCCAACATTTCCTGCAGAAACTCATGATCGAAACCGTGGCCAATGGAACCTTGCTGCTTGAGGATCACGGCCGATCCCTTCGCTTCAAGCTGATCAATGCAGATTGTTTCGTTTCGGGACCACTAAATTGCCGCCGAGACTGGGCTGACCCGTTCGGGCGTCCGGGCCTAATGCCACTGATTGATGAAGTAAAATTCAACGGTGGCGAGACATTCACCGCCAAACCACTCGCCTCGCATTCAGACTTCATGGAAGATGTCTATGATGTACTACAGGAGCGCCTATCGCCTCAAAAACTATACACCTTCGACCAGAAACAAGGATGGATGCTGACGTCGTTCAGTTCGAAACCGCTGAGGCACACTGGCTAAGTGGCAGCTTGAGCTACGAAATAAGTGTTTCCTTGAGAATTCAAAGCAAAAAGTTCATCAGATTGAGGGCGGGCTGCGCAGCACCTAACTATGGATGAATTTAGGCTTGAGATCTAAATCTCATGAACCAGAGGCGCTGTATCACAAACCTGCCGGGCTATTTCAACAACATGCCGGTGGTGGGTCAGGTAAATCGCCTGACCGCTACGCCCGATCTGTTCCATCACTCGGCAGGCGGCGCTGGTACGCTCTTCATCGAAGGTCTCAAAAATATCATCACAAAAGAAAGGCAGGCAAGTACCTTGCGCCACCAATTGCTCATGGGCTGCTGCACGCAAAGCCAGATAAAGCTGAAAACGCGTGCCCTTCGACATTTCGGATACCCGCTTGAACGCGCCTTCCCTATCGACCGCCAGCAATACTTCTGCCGAGCCTTCCGGTTGAGTCGCAAGACGCGCATAAGCTCCCTGGGTCAGAGTGGCAAAGCAGCGTTCGGTCGCTGTCATCATTCCGCTGCGGTGATTATCGCGGTACCTACGGAGCGCTTCATCGGCCAAGTTATACCCTAACGAAAGTTCGAGGTATTTCAGCGCGGCCTCCTCTAATTCCAGCTCCAGAGTCGCTTTGCGTTCAGTGAGCAAAGCAATTTCCGTGCTTCCTGTTACTTGAGCCAGAGCTTGCTTTGCAGTCACTCGTTCTTCCGTCGCCTTGGTCAGCGCTTTCTCTGTCTCTGCCAGGTCAGACTTGATGGTCTCTGCCTCTGCCTCCAGGGCGGTCAGCGTTGCGCCATCGAGCATTGTGCGTGCAGCAACCAATGCACCAACCCCAAGCTCTGAGCATATGGCACGCTCAAGTTTGGCCATTTTGATCCGATCGACAATCACTTGTTCAGCCTTCACCGTTGCGACGCGCAGTTCATCAAGAGTTGCAACCGGCGTGCCCTCAGGGAAAATCTGCCCCAAGGCTTTGATCTTTCCCGCAGTCTCCTCCATCCACCGATTATTTTCCGCCAAACTCTCCTCAGCGGCTTTGATTTGCGTAGCCAGCTCTTCTGATTGATGTTCGGCGCTCTGCGCCGCAGCCGACCGCACACTAAGGTCAGCAAAGGTTGCAATAGCGGTATCGGCCAACGGGAGTTCATTGGCGCGGGCGATTGCTTCGACTTGATGTGCAAAATTTTCCTGATCGGCTTCCATCATGGCAACACGCTGTGCCGCCTTTGAACGCTCTGTCTCTTGTTCGCGCAGGATCCGAAGGGGTTCGATTGACGCACGCAAGGTATTTTCTGAAACCGCATTCCCCAAGGTGTCAGTGACCATGCCACACCAAGCTTTCTCGGCCTGATCGACATTGTCCTGCGCAGTTTCGAGCTTTTTTTCTCGGCGGGTAAGATCGTCTTGGAGCCCATTTAGCGCGTCACAGGCTTTTGAGATGGTGATCTTTTCCTCCCGCTCGGCCTCGGACGATGCGCGTGCGGCAGCCAGCACGCTATCGAAATCTGGCGACTCAAGGCGCAAATGAGGCTGCAATGCCTCGAACAATCGCTTTGCCCGCTCGATTTCGGGTCGGTAGGTTTCGCGGGCTTGCGCCAGTTTTCGAGAGGCTTCAGCGGCAACGCCGTGACGTTGTACCCAGTCCAACCATTCCAAAGGCAATTGAGGGAGGTGCAATCCGACGGCGGCAGCGGCCTCGTTCACCTTTTCCTCAAGCGCAGCTTTCTCGCCACTTAGAGCGTCAAGCTGGTTTTTCACCTGATCAGCACGCGCCTGTGCCTCGGCTTGTGCTTGCTCGATCTGACGCAATTGACCAAGGTCGCGCGCGTGCTCTACGCGAGAAAACAACGCAGTATCCAATGTTTGCATGGCGTTTTCAAAGGGCTTCGCTGTCTCCGAAACCAATCTCGCTTTGTGCTCCAGCCAAAGGTTGTCCCGCTCTGCCTTTAGGGCGGAAGCTTGAGCATCTGAGACCACAAGACCAGAAGAGGCTACGTGGTCTGCTTGCGCACGCCGCGCAGCTACATCCTCAAGATGTTGGGTAAGGCTATGCTTGGCGTTCCCGATTTTCTGGGTAAGTTCGGCGTGGTTATTGGCCCATTCTTGCGCTTTTATCACACTGGTTGGACAGTTAGGCAATTCGCAGAAAACCACGTCGCCAGCGGCGAGATTGTGTAAGGCAAGGTGTTCATCGGCCTGCAGGGCATCAATGGCCTGTTGGGCCTTGGCAAAGGCAGGTGCCAGACGATCTGCACTGTGACCAGCCAAGATGTCGCTCACTCCTTGTTGGTCGGGAGTATTCAATTCAGCACTTTCAACAGTGGCCTGGGCTCTGTCACGCCTTTCAGTCAGATCCGCAATCTCTTCGAGCTCTACTTTCCTTCGACCTATTGCGCGGTGCAACTCCTCCCGCGCGCTTTCCAAACCTGCAATTTGGGCGGGTGACAGAACAAGATGACGTGGATCAGTATCTTGCGAGACCTCAAGATCACGCGCCGCATGTGCCATCGCGGCTTCCGCGTCGCGCATCTGCCCGCGTCGACGCTCAAGATCCAATTCAGCAGTCATGTGACGGGCACGCAGCTCTTCCAGCGTCTCCAGTTTGTCAGGCAAAGCCAGCAACTGCGGTGCCCGTGCGATACCTTGCCGGGCCGATGTCTTAGTTTCGATTTCCTCGGTAAGGCGGAGAATATCGGCATTGACCTGACTAACCTCAGCGACCATTCCAACAAGGTCTTCGGGATCAAATTCCAACCGATCAGGATATGCCGCGAAGGGCGCAACCTTCTCGGCAAGCTCGTCGAATTCGGCTATAAGCGGCACGGCCCGGTGTTTGGCAGTAACTTTTGCCGCAGCAGAATGCAGCGAATTTCGGGCGGTTCTTACTTCCTCCTCTGCCACTTTCGCATCAGCCAAAGCCTTTTTTAACCCCCGCCATGCATTGGCTGAAACATCGAGTGCACGGATGCCCTTTTCGACCTGCATCAAGTCGCGTTTCAATTCAGCCACACGCGTTCTCGTTGCCCGCTTGCGCCAGATTGTATCGGCTTCTTCGCGCACATTTTCCAACACTGTGCTCAGATCCGCCACACCTGCAGCCGCGGAAAAAAGTAACCGGCCGATATCACCACGCGCCTGCGCGATTTCTTCGCCACCACGCTCGATTGTGTCATCATCAAGACAGAGTAGCTTGCGGTAGTCTTCTTCGGACAGACCCGCTAAATGGGCAGCGAGCGCGGTCTCAGGTAAGGCGATACCTGCCTCATCAACCAGAGATCCACTGCGTTTGGGAAGGCGCAAAAAACGGCGCTGCTGCCCTTCAATTTCAAGTAACCCGGAAACCTTCAGGTTGTTGCGTTGGTGCTTAAAGGCATAACCGTCCCGATGTGGGAAACCGTAAAAGAGACGCAATGCCGCCTCCATCGTTGTGGTTTTTCCAGCTTCGTTTGGCCCATAGATAATGTGAAAGTCAGGCCGATCTTTTGCCGCGCCGAAATCAAAACTCTGATCGGTGAAGTGGCCAAAGCGATCAATGGTCAAGTTGCGGAAACGCATCAGGAATCGACCCCTTTCATACGTGCAAACACATTGCGGGCTCCAGCCTCAGCCAGGCGATGGAACAGAGCCTTCGCAGCGGTCTCGTCGGGCAAGAGCTGGGCCCGTACAGTTGGGGGAAGATCTTGGATCATCTCGTCGATCTCGGCTTGTGCCAAGTTTGAAAATCCTGGTTCGGCCTGAATACCCATCATGGACATGTAAAGCTCGTTAACGGCATTGGCGGCGCCTGAAGGTGTCTTTGTCGATTGGAGGTCAAAAATCACTCGGTCAATCCAAAGGCAGCCTGTGTCTCTGGACAGTGCGTTGATCTGCTCGCTCCAAAAATCGCGGTCACGTTGGATTTGCCAGCTGCGTAATGGTGATCCTGACAGAGTCAGGCGCAAAACTCCGGCGGCGGAGCTCAATGTCGCGGCCGTGGTCAGAAGGTGTTCACGCAATAGGGCGCGCAGAGCGTCGTCATCTACGGCATCTGTAACATCCAGCGAGGAGGAGAGGAATTCCACCACCGAGGTTGGCACCTCTTCGACCTCGATTTTCTCGTCTCGGATTGTCAATAGACTTGCAGATTTCGGCCCCGCTTCACCGATGTCTCGCCCTTGTGGCATGCCAGGCATGACCACCCATGGCGACTTTGCATGCACCTGCCGTTTGTGAACATGGCCAAGCGCCCAGTAGTCAAACCCAGCTCCTCTGAGATCGCTGATCGAACAAGGTGCATATGTGTCATGACCTGACGCCCCCGCGAGCGAAGTATGCAACATGGCGATATTGACGGCACTGCTCACAGGTTCCGCAAAGCGGGGCAATAGGCTTTCGCTGGCATGGCGGCCTGCAAAACTAACACCATGAACCCAGATGTTCTCTGCCAGTTGCACTTTGCCACCGCGCGCATCAAAGACATGCACATTGTCTGGTAAATCAAGCGCTCCTGTTATCGGGTTTTCTGCATCATGGTTTCCTTTAATGTAGAAAACCCGAATATCGGCAGCTCTCAGACGGTCAAACTGTCCAGTCAGAAACGCTGCCGTTCTTGCGCTGCGCTCTTTCCCATCAAAGAGATCACCCGAAATCAACACTGCTTTGACATGTTCGGAAAGGGCGCAATCAATCAGTCGAGTAAAAGCAGCACGTGTGGCTGCTTCCACATTGGTTCTCAGGTCTTCGTCTCGCATCGCCAAAGATTTCAAGGGCGAGTCGAGGTGGACATCAGCTGTGTGTAGAATTCGTATCAATGAACAGTCTCAATATTACTTCCAGGTTTGCCAGATTGCCTGTGAGGACCATGACGTGAAAATATGTCGGGTAGATTGCCCTAATTCACACCGGAGCTCTCCCGTCTCCAGAACCAGCTGCCGGGCCTTGCTGTGCAAGAATATTATTTTGGAAGCTATCAGCGGTTTTCCATGTCATTCCGCCACTCCAAACATTGTGCCAGGTAACTACGGGCATCAGCTGACAACCTATTGATCCCCGCAATCCTGGCGAGTTCCAAAACTGGATCTTCGCTCGTAGCTAATGTGCCTGCATTCGCGTCGTAGAGACTGGCTATCTCTGCGCGCGAAATATCTCGAACACCGCGCTCAAGCTCTTCACGGAAAGAAACACGGTCAGAATAGCTGCCGCGAGTCCAGGCAAATTCGACGCCTCCTTCTGAGTAAACCTCTACCTGTGCTAATGAAGAACGCACCTGATCAGCTATTCGCCTCCCAGTTCTCTGCCAACCGTGGAGTGCTGAAATGCGTCGTCCCAACAGCGAAACTGGAAGAGGTCCCTCCCTTTCGACGATTTCAGCAATCAAGAGCTCAAGAGTCGGAATATATGAGGCTTGGTAGAACTGATCCGGATCGGGCGTTAGAAGACTTGGGGCAATTGTCTGAGAACCCTGATCTAAGGAATCCAACGCGGTTGCGCTTGCGACCAGTGATTGTCGATGGTTGTCAGATTCAGTATCCGAGTTAGGGGATTCAGTTGACTTGTCATCCGATGAACCCTCACCGCCCTCTGTCGCTTGATCTGCTTGAACAGTTTCAATGTCCGGTACCGCTTGTTCCAGCACTTCCGCATCAAGAGCTGCTTGTTTCTCAGCGCGAGCGTGCTCTGCCGCAGCACGTTCGGCTCTGTCGGATGCCAAATGCTCTGTGAGCGCCTCGTGAATGCGTTCAATTACGGCCTTGGAATTCTTGAACCAGTCCGTCGACCAAATGCGAAATATCGTCCAGCCGAGATTCTCGAGCACCACCTGCCGCACTTTATCGCGGTCTCGGGCCGTAGCGGACCCGTGATAGGTGGCACCATCGCACTCGATTCCTGCAAGATAAGTACCTGCATGATCAGGATGTACGACACCCAGATCGATCCTGAACCCCGAGACACCAATCTGTGGGCGAAGCTCCCAGCCTTTAGCTTCGATGGCAGCCTTAATTGATGCTTCAAACACATTCTCGACGGGGCCAAGTGAACCATCCTCTTGAGCAGGTAACGCCACAGGCCCACGGGCGGCAAAATCGAGGAACCCTTTGAGGTGTTTGACGCCGAGCGCTTTGGTCCTGGTCAGATCGATTTGGTCGGCTCTGATTGAAGCAAAAATATGAAGTTCTTGCCGCGCTCGAGTTACCGCTACATTGAGTCTTTTCTCGCCGCCATCGCCGTTGAGAGCGCCGAATGCCATGGACAGTTTTCCCCCGTGATCTGGCCCGAAAGTAATGGAAAACAGCATTACATCGCGTTCGTCACCTTGGATATTTTCGAGGTTCTTCACGATGACGGGCTCTTCGCGGGCATCTTCGAAGAACCATTCAAGATCCGGATTGCGCCTCCGCTCGTCGTCGAGAAGGTCCAGGATCAACCCCTGTTGCTCGGCATTGAACGTGATGACACCGAGTGTCAGCCGTTCTTCTTCAGGCAATTTGAGCCATTCACCCAGTTGTCGGACAGTCATCCGAACAATCGCGCGCGCCTCATCTTCGTTTGTGCGACCTTGCCCACGCCCATAAGTGCCGTCGATCTGATGAAGTTGAACGGCTTGCGAAGAGGTCGCCGGAGATGGGAAGGTGACAAGGCGGCCGCCATAGTAGTGCCAATTCGAAAACGCGATCAGGGATTCATCGCGGCTACGATAATGCCAATCAAGCTGTTGCGTGGGAATACCCGCGGCAGCGACTTCGTCGAGAATGGAGGCAAGGTCTCTTTCAGACTCGGGCAAGTTGTGATCATTGTCCTCGGTTCTGCCAAAGAAGTTCGTGGGCGGCAGCTGTTTGGGGTCTCCGACAATGATAGACTGGCGCCCGCGCGCAATCGCACCGATTGCGTCCCAAGTTGTGATTTGAGATGCCTCGTCGAAAATTACGACGTCAAAGGCAGCTTGTCCCGCCGGCAAGTATTGTGCGACTGACAGTGGAGACATGAGGACACACGGTGCAAGCTTTGTGAACGTTTCCGGCATTTGCGATACCAAAGTGCGAATGGGCATACTGGGGCGCTGTAGACCCAGTTGATGCCGCAACGTGCCAAGTTCGGATTTCCTCGCAACTCCATCTTTAGCTGGCAGGCCATGGCGTATTCGATGGAGGACTTGATCTGCCGCCATGTCAGTCGCTTGATCGTCAAGCTGTCTGAAGCGTTTGACTACATCTTCGTGGGCCCAGTGTGAAAATCCTCTTAGGCACGGCTCTGCATCCATTGCCAATGGAAGCCACCAGTTCGCATACGCGGTTGTAAAGGCGTCTTCAGCCCTTATTTCCAGCAAGCCCACATCAATGGCTTCAACCAATGGTTCAAGACCTGCTGCGCAAGCTTGATTGCGAACGCCGATCCAGCGTGTCCAATCTTCCAAGTGCTGCCGGTTTGACGTCGTATCGCCCAGCATTATGTGCAAGTTCTTAAGCGAGTACTCCTTCGCGTCCGAGCCGGCGGCCTCATTGAAAGCTTGGCATTTTGACGACCAGATTTCGTGCGCTTCGCGGAAGTGAGTCATGGAGTTTCGCAGAATGGCAGTCTCGCTTTTGGCCAATTGTCGCTTGGCATCCTCCCACGCAGCGGTATCACAGACATGAACTGAAAGCCGATCCAGCGACGCCCGCAGTTCGCTTGCTTCCTGTATCTGCTGCGACAATCGGTTCTCGTCGGTTTCGACACCGTCGAAGGCAGGGCAATCCGACAGCGGCAGCGCCTCGATTTCTGTACGAATCCGAAGAGCTTCCTCCAAGGCACCAATATCTTTTTCAGGGTCGGATTTTCCGCCATTCGCATAGGTCTGTAGCAGCTTTCTAACCGAGGATTTGGCGAAGACCGAGAAGGGCCACATCTTTGTCTGCGCACGACGCCAATCCGCGTCCAGTTGCCCCAGCGGAATCGCTCCGAGGCGTTCCATCGGGTAAGAAGCAGAAAGAGCTTCGGAGGATCGTCGATAGTTCTTTGCAAGCTGTTCCATCAACTCGGCACTCTCGGTCATTTTGCCAATATCTGGAGATAGCGCCCAGGAGAGGTCTTTTCCGACGTCTGGAATTCTGGCGAGATCTCGTAGCACATCGAGATGTTCCTGCGTGCATTCTGAATCTGAGGTCAGCCCGGCAAGATCAGCCAGTTTCGAAGCTGCGTCTATCAGATTGCGTGATGACGCCTGCAATTCTTCGGCGCTTTTCAAAAAATCGTTTTGCCAACCAAAGGACCATTCCTCCGACTGCACCAGAGGCATCTCGGGACGCCCGTCAACAATCTCATGGCAGCGCCCAACGGCCTCAGAAAGCCGCTTCAAATGCTCGTAGGTCTCGACGTCATGAGCATCCTTGTTGTCGAACGACAGGCTGAATGGCAACTCTGCTTGGGCAGCACGGCCAACAGCTTGAAAGACGCTAAAGCCTTGAGTACCCTTTCGATGGAGCGCTTTCACGTAAGCGTTCAATTCATCACGTGTCACCGATAGGCTGTCCGTCACCCGGACCCACTCGCCTTCGGACGCGCTCCCGTCACGCTCCCAACTGCGCCCCAATTGCTCCAGAACGGATTTTCGATCCGACTTATTTGAATGCAGTTCAAGAACCGCATCGGCCAGTCCGTGTGCCGACAGGCGACGGTGAACAACATCGAGAGCAGCCGATTTTTCCGCGACAAACAATACGGTTTTTCCAACGGCAAGGCATTGCGAAATAATATTGGCAATCGTCTGGCTTTTGCCCGTTCCCGGAGGGCCGATCAGCACGAAGTCATGGCCCTCCTGAGCGGCGAGAACGGCGGAAAGTTGTGAAGAGTCAGCTGGAAGCGGTGCAAAAAGATCTCCTGGTGCGACCCGCCGATCGACATCGACAGCAGTGGGCAGACCAGTGGCTCCTTCCGCCAGGAAAGGTTCGGTCGGATTGTCGACCAGATGTTTCACCAACGCGCTTTCTCGCAGGCTGTCCGTTCTGTCAACGAGATCCTTCCACATCAGGAACTTAGCAAAGGAAAAGGTCGACATAGCCAAGTCTTCAACAACCTCAAAACCCGCCACGTCACGGACTTTACGGCGCAAAATTTCGAAGATTAGCGGCAGGTCATACCCGCTTTCGTCTTTCGGCAAATCGCCTTCAAGCTCAGGAATTTTCAGATCAAAATCACGCTTCAGAAACTCGAGGAGCGTCGAATTGAACCTTACATCGTCTTCGTGATGTTCGATCACGAAATTTGACTGGGCCGAGCGTCGGGATATCTTCGCAGGGATCAAGAGCAAGGGTGCGCGGTAGCTTCGACTGTCGTGCTCAGATTTTTTCCAGCGCAAGAAACCTGCTGCCAGAAAAAGTGTATTGGTGCCGCCTTCCTGCATGTCGCTCTTGGCCTTGCGATAGAGCGCCAAGAGACGATTGTTGGCGTCCTTTCCAGTCAATGGGACAGCGATCTGTCCTTTTGCAAATGCATCTCGCGCTACCTCTTGCAAAAGTCTTGGCTCTTGATTGGATAGCAGGTCACGCTGCCCGAGAGGATCCTCGTCTTTGAGTGCAAGCGTCTTGAACTTTTTGCCGTCTGCGAGATGATCTTCGAGGCTCGATACATCTGGGCAAAGAAACGGCAGTGTCTGTTTCGTATCTCTGAAATTAAGAAGTCGGTTCCTAAGCGACAGATCGAGAAGCTTCCTCTGCCATCTTGAGATTCTGTCCATCGGCGTGGAAGGTTCTTCCTCCACCAAGTCCCCGGGTAGGAAGCCTAAATCAAGAGGTTTCGGCAAAGCCGCTGAGCTAATTGGAATTTCTTCGGAAATAGCGGCGTCGTCCACACGATGGGCAGCCAGGGGCCGAATTTTTGCTGCGCGTGCACGTTGGATATCTACTGCGAGTTGAAAGGTGTGTTCGTTCCGCTCTGCAGTATGCTCTTTGCTCACCTCAACAGCTTCTTCGAAACCGATGGTTGGGCGCTTGGTCAACAGCGTCGTTTCCATCATCACAAACTCTCTCGCATCGACCGCCTTGCGAACGGCCACTACGTCCGGTTCTGTGATCGACCCGAAATCACGGTTTGTGAGCCAGACTCCCACCCACGCATGACCTTCAGAAAACAGAATAACCGGATTTAGTCCTGCCGCTTCAAAACATGCGGCGAGCAACAATGACGAATCAAGGCAAGTCGCAAGCCCCTCTGATCGGATTCGTCCCGGGTTTCTAATTTTTTGCCCGCGCTGCTCGAATGACGCCGGGGGTACAGCATAAGTAAGTCCTAACCCGGTTGCAGCAGACCATATCGCACCAGCGAGCATCCAAGCCCTGGCTGGATCCTTTGATTGATAACCGTCGATCGCGCCGCTGTGACCCGAAGCTTCAAGTAGCTTACCAGCATCTTTAAGGATCGACGCCACCACACCATCGTTAGGAGAAACGTAGGCAGCAAGCAGCTGAGCCATGTCGCCTATACCGCCCCACTCATCCCGTGCGAGCATCTCGATACGTCGGGTTGCCATTAGTAGCTCGTCATCGCCTGACATGACAGAGAAAGATAGGGTACCAAACTCTGCTTCGTTTAGTCCGGCCAGCAATGCGTCATCGAGAGGTGTATCATGGTCAAAAAGGGAACGACTATCTGCGGGCGCCAGCCGATCAATTGTCCAAGACTTGGACCGAATTAGCGCCGGTTTGCTTTCGATAGTGAGCTTTAGGTTTTCAATTGGCGCATCGCTCATATTTTTAAGCAATACATTTTTCAATATAGAAACACCGTTTTGCGCGGAAGCAAAATTAACTTTGGAGGACAACGAAATGTCGAGTTGTACAGGACAAATTCCCGAAGGATCCTCGATCGCAAAATCTATTTCTGACATCAGTAAACCTAAATGAGCTCAATTGGCGTACCGCAGGCGATTAGGCATCCAAAGATTTACGTTTCGACCGCGGAGCGTGCCACCGATAGTGGTACTTTGAACGATGCATCAATCAACCAAGCCTTGCAAGGTGGCAGGTTCTTTCTCTTGAGCTGGGTTGTCTTCATGGAGTTCTGCGTTCTACGATGGAGCGCAGCCCGCTCAGTATGAATTCTCGGCTACACTCCTATGCAATGGTTATCCAATCTCCCGATTCTCCAGTTTTTGGAGGATTGCAGCCAGCAAGTTTACTGCATCCCTCAAAGGATCTGGTAGCCCGTTCATTTGCGTACTCAACAGGATGTATGCAGAGGCCGCGGCGCTCGTGTTCCCGCTTGAAAACGCATTATTGTGCGATAGCAAGGTATCAACAATCGCCTCTGACACGCCAAACTTGGATAAGATCGTCGCGGCACTTCTACGTAGATCATGGCGATGCCAGTCTTTCGTTTCGGATTGGGCCTTGATCACATCACATGCCCGATCCCAGTTCCCCAACACCCCACCGGCACGATTTGGGAAAACCAGCTTGCCCGGTCTTCGGTTTCGAAAGCCCGGCAAGGTCACGATCAGCGCCACAGCTGCGTCAGACAACGGGTGTGTGACTGTTTTGATTTCTTCCTTGGCCTTTACTTCCCGTGTCCAAGTTCGAGTCTCGAGATCAATTTGTTCCCAAGTCAGCACTTCAACCTCAGATCGACGGCTGAGCGTTAGTAGAATAAAGCGCATCGCTATGGGCCGAAGGTCGACGTCGAGCAATCCACCTTCACCCAAATCTCCCAAAATAAGGTGGGGTAGTACGCGCTGCATCTCCTTGGGAGACAGCAATCGCTCACGTTTTCCTGTGATTTTGGGGTCCAGTTCAGCTGGATCTGCGATCTCATAAAGGTCCGCCAAATCAAGCCGCTCCGCTCTGCAGGCACCAAGTTTCTTGAACTCCTTCCCTCTCCCTGACGCCCAATTGAAGACCGTGCGAAGGTAGCTCAATGCACGTGATGCCTGTCCGTTCGCCGTAGCTTTTCCACTCTTAGGAACATACGCGTGCACAACCTTCGTCACTTCCTCACTGGTCAGAGAAATTGCAGGCCGGCCAAGGAGCTCATGAAAAACGCACTCTATGACCATTCGAGCCGTAGACCTGTCCGATTTCTTGCCGCGGGGTGCCCAAATCTTTTTTCCTCGACCACACAGAATGGGCTCACACTCTTCCACCAACTGTTTGACAGTGATTTCAGACGAACAATTCGACGGTGTTGTGGCTGCATAGGCTTGCTTCGGATCTTTGAGCCCCCTGCGAATTTCGAATGCGGCTTCTCGCGCTTCTTTGACTGAAACATCCGGATATCTTCCGATCGTGACTGTTCGAGTTTTGCCAGCAAAATCTCTCCCCATGTAGGCAAAGCTCTTTGTGCCATTTGTGCTGATCCGCAGAGTAAAACCCCGACAATGCTCATCCTTGACGTCAATTCGCAGAGCACCTGCTTTGGAGTTTCTAACGAAAGTATCCGTGAGGTTCTTACGCTCGGCTTTTTTGCGTTTGCGATGTTCCTGAGACTTGGCTGGGATATTCTGTTTAGACGGCATGGTGCACCTCGTTGTTGGCTACACGAGGCAATTCGGTCTTTTGCCGAAAATCGGACGTTGGGTTTGATTGGGATTTCATTGGGATTACAAAATCCCTGCGCTTTAATGAAATCTTGTTGGACGTCTTGAGACAACGTGAGTAGCAATCACTCACGCAGGCGTTGGGGTTAACCTCTTCTAAAATTACAGATTTTCCATACAAATGTGTCCAAGACTGTCTCACGCAGGCTCGTGAAAAATCACGGAAAAATTCTTGATTGGAAGATTGAAAATCCTCGTGTCGGTGGTTCGATTCCGCCCCCGGGCACCAATCACCCAAGAAATCATAACAATTTCAGATGCTTGCAAATTGTCAGTGTCCCACATTGGGGCCGAATGCGAAAAAGTGGGACAATTTGCTTTCAACCTGTTCGCCAAAGAAGGCTGGTCAAACGATCTGGGCAGAGTAGCCTCCTCAAAGGACTTGATTGATAGTTTGCCTATAGTTGAAAGGAAGTTGCATTGGCGAAAGCTACAACCATTCGAAATGGATCATTGGGAAAAATTGCGCTCCGGCTTGTAGAACAAGGCGGGAAATACTTCGGCCTGGCGGACGGTAAGATTTGCACACAAGGTTCGGATGCTGAAGAGGTATGGTCCAACCTTCCTCAGGAAGCTGGGAAATCCGACCCAGAATACTTTGGTTACAAGGGAGCCAGGGCACGGTTTCAAAATTTCTTCCCGAATGGTTTTCATTCAGACAGTTTTTGCTCACAAGAGCGTGACTACAAGCTGGCCGCCAAGGAGAGACTGGATACCGACGCTCCATTGATGGAAGCTTTGGACGGGAACGGACTAGGTGAAGCTGTCCTCGCCGCCTATAGAGCTACAAACATGCTATCGCCGTTCGAAAAAACTCGGCTCCAAGATGTATTTCGAGGGCCAGATGCTGACGCTGTTGTTCAGGCACTTGCACAGTTCACGGTGAATAATGATGCGGTTTCGTTGTCAAGGCTTGCCGCGATGCTGAAGCCGTATGAAAGCGCGAAGTGGACGGTAGTGACCTATCTTCCTTATCTTTGGCTGCCAGAAACTCACATGTTCCTGAAACCTGAGGTAACAAAGGATTTTGCTGCTCGGGTCGGGCACCTATTGACATCTGTTTATGAAGCGCGCCTTTCGTATGAAGTCTACGAATGCTTGCTCGACCTGACCGATAGATCAGAACAGGAGTTGGCTGACCTTCAACCCAGGGACCGGATAGACATCCAAAGCTTCATTTGGGTAGTTGGGGCATATCAGGAAGACAGCGAGGACGTGTTCCAGTAAAGGCAGGCTTGCCCACGCTTTTTGGGGAATCCCCGCTCAGGTATTTTGGGATCATCGTTCAGGGAACGCACGAATCTTTGGTCGTTGGTTTGGCAGACGTGACCTAACAGATTTCCCTGCTTTGTCTTCCTCGATTTCGGAGGCTTGCCAAATTTAATGTCGGCTTGCTCTCGCTGGAGAACTGATCCTTCCAGTCGTTGTTTGGATCAAATCGGTCCAGGTCGATTCCGAATTTTGACAATTCCGCTTTGAAATCGCGCCCCTTGTCTACTCCTCGTTTCCGAGGGGGGACAAAGCACCCACTTCCAGGGGGCCGATATTGCTCTCCTGTTCGATTCGTGAAGGTTCGCATCAGCTTGGCTTTGTTGCACAAATCGAGGTCTGAGCGGACATTCCCTTTCCCCGGGCGGACTTATCCTACGGCCTTTGTGACGGGTATGCCAAGAGCGGTGTAGCGGTTGAGCACTGCAACACGGACTTGGATTTCGGCGACCTGCC